>Ga0315281_10002496_pt1 | contig 27283 bp, 28 predicted proteins | sample YL17G07_0_MG_FD_204540 | JGI IMG/M metagenome (GOLD analysis project Ga0315281, IMG submission 204540) | Sediment microbial communities from Yellowstone Lake, YNP, Wyoming, USA - YL17G07_0 | ecosystem: Environmental > Aquatic > Freshwater > Lake > Sediment | place: USA: Wyoming | collected...
CCGCCTCGAAGACGAACACATCCACACCATACTCACCAACCCCAAGAAGACACGTATGATCGCTGAGGCGAAGATCAAAACCGACTAACTCGACGCACGCCACGACCCAAGACTCAGCCAATTCTACGTGCGAATCACGAAACGTCGAGGACACAACAGAGCCCTCGTCGCAGTCGCTCGCAAGATGCTCGTCACCATCTACCACGTCCTCAACCATCACCGAGAATACCGTGGCTTGAGACCAGAACTCTTCGGAAAGAAGATTAGGAGGCTCCAACGAATCACCGAATCAAGCCTACAAACCGCATGAGTCAGCCAACCCACATCAAAGCGAGAAACGCAAGAGAAGAGAATTTTCATTGATGCGGGCGTCGCAATTTGAACCGTTGTGCACCGGTCTATGAAAAGAAACGCATCTTCATGCAAGTTGCAGAGCTATGCCTGGGAAGACTGCGTGACTGTGTGCTTGCAGCGTATCGATCAGAAACTGGCCTTCATTCAAGCCAGCCAGTGTGTCTTGATAACAACAGATCAGAGTCAAGGGCAGTTCCAAGTGTCTGCCAAGAGCTTGCTCCCTTCGGATCAACTTGTCAACCATTCCGCGTTTGGCAAGCGAGGTTCCATCCGCTACTATTCTGACAGGTACTCCTCGTTTTATGAGTCGCTCTATTAGGTCGCTCAGTAATGGGCTGGTCTTGAGATCGTTCAGTCGCTCTTCTGCAACCATGAGCGTTTCATAGTCGGCTATTGTGAGCGAACGGTCCTGCTCGTACCTGTCTACATAGATTCCCCAGTGTTTCATAGCTTCTCTTAACTCGTCAAGAGACTCGGGGTCAGTCACGTAGACCGCAACTCCCTGTTTCTCGAGTGCCTCCTGGAGGAAAGGAAAGACCAATTCACGTTTCGCACGAATATCCGAATAGAATAGGACAGCATGATCTTTTGGAGCTAGACCTTGCAGCGTCCTGGCAATGTCGGACCCTATCAAGTCAGCTCGCAGAACATGTTCGCGCCGAGGAGTATTTGGTGGTTGTGAAAGGCGTGCTAGGAATCACGACCACTAAAGGCAGACAGGAATGGTTGCGATGGAGATTCCATATGCACTAGTATAGAAGAAGTGGCCCTATTACCATGCTCCTAGTTACGACAAGAACCCTCGTCTACCCCCGGGCATTTTGCCGGTCTTTGTCATGTCATCGTTTCGATCCAGATTTGCTTATTTCGAGGCTCAAGACAGAGTCTCCAGTCAAGAGAGATCACCGCTGATCGTTTGCTCGAGTTGTCCCTCGACGTAACGGCAGATTTGTCACACAAGATTGGAGGCCTGCATGTGGAGAGGATATGTGATAGTGGCAAAGAACCTGAGATTGACAGGATGCTTGTTGAGGCGCTAAATGAAAGCTTCGCCACGATTCTGGGCGAGATTCCCAAGAGAACGGTCTATGATATCCTCGAGAAGAAGCACGCCATTGCAGTGAATCGCATACCCGAGAGATTGAATGAGTTCACGACAGCCTTGGAAACATTGTTTGGGGTTATGCCCAGCAAGGCAATAGTGAGAATCATCGTCAAGAGACTGTACTCCAAGTTGGGACTCACCTACGTCGAAAGACCCGACTGGCGACTCCCTGACTACGTGAACGAGGCAAAATTAAGAAGGACGTTGTTCAACGATCCGGCTGAACTATCTTTGATGTTCGACAGACCTGCCAGGAGCTAGCTTCTCGATAGACTGCTCTTGATGAAGCTAGATGCGGGTTTCTCTCACGCAGACTCGCGGGCTTCATGTCTCTTGTGACAATGAAGTCGATGTTTCTCTCAGAGAAAATCGTATACAGTACTTCTGCAAGTCTAGGAAGACATTCCACTAGCTTCTTATCTCCACCGCACCCACCCGTTGGTCATCGGAGAGGCTCAGGATGGAATGTCCCAACTGTGGTGATCTCCTGCGTGAAGGAGCTCGATATTGCTCGAAATGTGGGACACGAATGCGGGAGCATCACGCATCTGGAGAACAAGTGCCTCCGTCAAGTGAGACGCGAACACCCTCCCATCCGGTGCAAAACGTGGGTTCCCCTGAGGATCGGCTGGAGAATGCTAGAGTTGGCTATCGGGCGGCCCTCGACATTTGGATGGCGCAAACGCGCTTGGCCTCATCCGGATTCAACGTGATGATTGTTGCCAACAGCATTATTCTGGGTGCAATTGGCTTGACAATTAGAGGCGATCACCTGCTGCCTGTTCTTTTCACGCCAGGTCTCTGTCTCGTGGGAATCGTTGTGTCATTGGTGTGGCTACATACTTACAGGCGCGCATCCCAACACAGTAGTTACTTTCTATGGTCGGCTCGTGAACTGGAGAGTTACTTGGCTGATCCGGTCCTGACGATCTCGCGCGGAGCGATGTTCTCCGAAGGCAACGAAGTTACGTTGACGATCGATGGCGAGAAGAAGAAACTCCGCCTGAGCTGGTTGGCGCGTATAGCTAGGACGGAATCATTCTCGTATTTCGTAATCGCCATGTTCATGTTGCTCTACATTGCGCTCCTGTTGCGATTCTGATCTGTTTTAGGACAACACCGGATAGAGGAGTTCTTGATCTACCAAGGTTTCCTAGTCATGGAGCTGAAGTCCCCATTCTTTCCCAGTGAATGTAGGTGCGCGGTCCGGTGCTTTTCGAATAGCTTAGAGGTGCTTTCTGATTTCGGCCTCGAGGTCCTCCGGAGCGGTGACGTGAACGTTTGATCCAACATCTCCCAGCATCTTCTTGGCCTTCTCGCGATGCGACGTCGGCACGATGAGCACGACAGGTATGTCGAAGTTCTTGCACGCGAACAGTAGGTCAGTTGCTTTCGTTCGATCCTGCTCCGCTGGTATGACCTTGTGGAGGTAGCCGACGACCACGTTCACTTCGCCCTTGCTGAGGTGGTTCACGTACTTACCATGGCCGTCCCACGTGTTGGCGACTGGCAGCGTCTCGACTCCTTCAGACGCAAGTTTCGCCAAGAGAAGCGGATCTGTTCCTTCGAAATATGCAACTCTGGCCATCAATCTTCGCCTACCAAATCAGTCGCACTCCACATGATAAAGAATTCCCAGCTAGTCTTGTCAGCTATCCGAGAAGGAGAAGCGCAGCTGGTGGCTTGGGAGCGTGCCTTTTCTCAGGTTGGAGATTCCGAGCAATACAACTATCCCTTGTTTCTGCGTTGTGCTCGATCGGCCTTCAGAGGCATGATCAGGAGTTTCTCCCCATCGCGATCTATGAGCACTCTGACAGGGACTGATGATTCCAGCTTGAAGGGGAAGGCGCTGTCTTCGACCAGATGCTTTGGAAGGTAGAGGAAATACTTCCCATCCGTTCTTCTTGCGATTCTTCCTGTGGCGTGCGCAACCAATCTTCATCACTCGACGGGTGCATGCAGTCGTTACACGTGGACTTATTAAAGGTGAGTGCTTGGCGCCGGTCAAGTAGGCCCACGTCGAGTTGAGTTATAATCTTAGGTGTTAGCTCATCTTAGTTATAACGGACCATTTATAGAGATGCCCGTAATAAATGCGAGCTGGGGAGGCATAACGTTCAACCCGTCCAGGTCCTAGGCGTTGAGAGAGTCAGTGATCTCTCAGATACGGGATCCGGATAGTCCAGAGTAACCTCTATCGTTGAGAGAGCTCCGACTCGCGTGCCTGTCTTGGCTCATGAGAGGATCTTGTAGACTAGGTCTCCCTTTCTGACCTTGTCCGCAACTTTCATCCCTATTGACTGCCCGGGGCCTGCGGTCTGGACGTTCGCATGCTCGATCTGCATGCTGTCTACTTTCTGGCGGAAGTCTGTGGTGGCGCCTTTGACGCGTATGGTGTCCCCGACGGCTAGCTTGCCGGTCAAATCCACCACAGCGACGCTAATCTTGCTGTAGTAGTTTCCTATGGCTCCAATCTGCTCCAGCTTTTCCTCAGACATCGACCGAAACACACTCAGCTTAGCGTTTGTATGTACGTTGCCCAAAAAACCATCGTTGTGTATCGGTGCGAGGGGAGAGGTCAGGGCATGTCGCATCATTGGGGCTATGTGGCGGCGCTCTGCTCAGCCTTGCTGTTCGGTGTCTCCACGACTGTCAACAAGATGCTGTTGGAGTCTGTGTCCCCGCTTACGATCGCGTCTCTGACCTATGTGATTGGAGGCATCTTTCTGGGCACTGTGAACTTCCTCCCCAAGAAGGCAAACCTAGTTTCCTGGCTCAAGCTGCCCAGCAACACGACAACAGAACCTACACGGAAGGATGGCGTGTTACTTCTGCTGATTGCTCTGTTCGGTGGAGTTCTCGCCCCCTCCCTCAACCTGCTTGGACTCAACAACACGACGGCGGTTTCTACTGCGCTGCTCGGGAACACGGAGGCGTTGTTCACGATCGCGATTGCATTCGTCTTTCTAGGCGAACGAGGGAGACCGAGAGACTACGCAGCGATGGCGTTGCTCATCATAGGCGCCGTAATACTGACAACGAACCTCAACCTCCAGCAGATACGTTCGACAGGCACGTTCCTAGGTAACGTACTGGTCGTGCTCGCCGCCTTGTGTTGGGGAATCGACAACAACCTCTCACAGGTCCTCTCGGTCAAGAGGAGCCTCCTGCAGGTAGGATCACTGAAAGGAATCATCGGTGGTGGGTTACTTTTCGCGATCGTGTCGCTCTACGGTGTTCGAATTGTCCTGAGCACATTCGCGATCTCGTGGCTGCTGATCTTGGGAGTTTTCAGCGTGGGACTTTCTCTGCTGTTCTTCCTGTTCTCGCTTCAACAGATCGGAGCGATGAGGACGGGGGTGATATTCTCGACAGGGTCGCTGTTCGGAGCCGTCACCGCCTTCTTCGTGCTCCGCGAACCCATTGGCCTGGCGCAGGCTCTTGCGGGTTGTCTGATGCTCATCGCTATCTACGTGCTCACCATTCCGAAGAAACAGACACACAAGAACATCTCAGCACCATGATTCTTCACCTCTGAACCGATTGAAGAGATGCTGTCCGTTTGTGGTCATCGATTGACCACGGAATACGTCAGTTCCCTGAACAAGTCTTATTACATGTCAGTCGGCACTTACTCGCCCGAGGTGCAGCGTTGTCCACTCCCGCTTACCGCACGTCCACGACAGCCACTTCCGAAGCGACAACGCCCAGCACTAGCTGAGCCGAACAGCGCTCCTGAACTTCTCGGAGCTCCTCGCTCGCTGGTCGGCTTTCCTATGAATTGGTTTGTGAAAAAAAATGTACTTGAATCATCATCGATCTGCCCCAAACGTCCGCCTGACTGTCCACGACAGTTGCCTGGGCACGCTGCCGATATCTCCCGTTCAGGTTTCGGCAGCTGCGCAGATCAACTCTGTAACCGTGACAGCGCCTTGCACAACGGCGAACCTAGGCCCTGGCTTTGACGTGTTTGCTTTGGCTCTGGAAGTTTTTCTCGACACAGTTCACATTCAGACTTCACCCGGAGGCGTGACGCTGGAGATAACCGGGCCGGATTCAGCCGGGGTGCCGGCGGACCCGGAGCTTAATACCGCGGGATTGGTAGCAAAGGAACTACTCAGCCGTCGAGTGATAGATACCGGAGTCAAGATTCGAATCGAGAAAGGGATACCTGTCGGTAAGGGCATCGGAAGTAGCGCCGCAAGTGCGGCTGCAACCGCGGTTGCATTGAACTACATGCTAGGGCTGCAGTTGACGACGAATGAGATCGTCGAAGTCGCAGCACAGGGCGAAATAGCGTCTTCAGGTTCTCCGCACGCGGACAACGTGGCAGCTGCCGTTTTGGGTGGGTTCACATTCGTCCGGTCCCACTCTCCGTTCTCTGCTGTCGGGTTATCTCCACCACGAGCGCTGGAGGTGGCGATCGCCATTCCTACCGCACCCACTCCACCCAAGAAGACGGGAGTTGCCCGCGCCGCTCTTCCCGATAGGGTCCCACTTGGGAAGGTCGCTCAGAACGTGGGAGGCGCAGCCAGCATCATAGCAGGAATCCTTTCCGAGGATATCGACCTAATTGGTAAGGGAATGGTTGACGCGATTGTCGAACCTGCACGAGCTCACTTGGTGCCCGGCTACATTGAGGTAAGAAAGGCCGCCTTGGAGGCAGGGGCCGGAGGAGCCGCTATCAGTGGAGCCGGTCCAAGCATGATCGCGATCGTCGACAACACAAAGGTGCGAGCTTCATCAGTAGCCGAGGCCATGAGGGACGCTTTCGAGTTAGTCGGTGTCGAATCCCGTGCCATCACCTCCAGACCGGCTCGTGGAGCAGTCATCATCAGGGAGTAGGTCACCAATGCAGTGTACTATCGAATGCATCGAATGTGGAACCTCTCACAGCCTGAGCGAGCGGGCATACGTCTGTAAGAAATGCGGCGGTTTGCTTGAGATCAGGTTCACTCACCTTGTAGACCTCGACATCAGCGACTGGAGCAATAGACCGCTCGGTGTGTGGCGATACCGTGAGCTCTTGCCAATTGAAGCAGGCGCGAACGTAATTTCTCTTGGAGAAGGGGGAACTGGACTTCACGAATGTCGTCATCTCGCAAGTATTCTTGGTTTGAAAGAACTTCATGTGAAGAACGAGGGCGAGAATCCCACCGGCTCGTTCAAGGATAGAGGTATGACTGTAGGCGTGACGAAGGCGCTTCAACTCGGTGCAGGCTCGGTGATGTGTGCGTCGACGGGTAACACTTCAGCGTCTCTCGCCGCATACTCGGCAAGAGCTGGTTTGAGATGTTTCGTCATGATCCCCGCGGGCAAGATCGCGGCCGGAAAGCTCGCTCAAGCTGTTGTGCATGGCGCGCAGATAATCGAGGTCGATGGCAACTTCGACGATGCCATGCGACTCGTCGTGGATGCAGCTCGCAGGGACGGAAGCCCGTATCTCCTGAACTCCGTCAACCCGTTTAGAGTTGAGGGTCAGAAGACAGTCGCGTTCGAGATCAATGACCAGCTCCGCCGACTCCCGGAGGTCATAGTCCTCCCGGTCGGGAATGCAGGTAACATTACCGCGGTCTGGAAAGGCCTTCTTGAGCTAAGAGCGCTAGGGTTGGCGAATGAGCTCCCGCGCCTAATAGGTATCCAAGCAGAGGGAGCGTCACCGATTGCGGACGCGTTCAGACTGGGACTCGATCATGTCGAGCCAGCTGCAAAGCCGGAGACGATCGCCACGGCCATCAGGATAGGTTCACCCGTCAACTGGAAGAGAGCTCTTGCGGCCGCTAGAGATTCAGGTGGGTTGATTGAAACCGTCGCTGATGGAGAAATACTTCAGGCCCAGAAGATGCTTGCCAGCCAGGAAGGCATCTTCGTCGAACCTGCAAGCGCCTCAACCATAGCTGGCGTCAGAAAACTTGCAGACAGAGGTTTCATTGACCCAGACGAAGAGATCGTCTGCATAACGACCGGTAACGGCTTGAAGGATCAGGAGGCAGTAGCCCTCTCACCAGAGGGGAGGACAAAAGCGAAACCGACCCGGGAGTCAGTAATGGCGGTGCTTACGCAGTAGCTCGGTAGAGGGTGAGTAAGCATTAGACTTCGTCAATACGGCTCCATCGCCCCAGTTGGTTTTGGCAGAATCGACGGAGCCTTCAGAAGACCTTGGTCGAAAAACACGGCGCGCTCTCGCGTGGCTATGTGGTTCTCTTTCTCGCGATGGCTTCTGCAACTATGAAGAGTCCGATCAGGATTATGATCAGCGGGACTACGTCCACCTTTAGACCGTAGTATCGGGCGAGTCCTATCAGCAGTGCAAGTATGCCCAACGCTAGGCTGAACTTGCTCATCCTGACCCCTATGCTGCTTCGTGCGAGGTTCAACCCGACTAGTATTAGACCGACACCGATCGCGATGATTGTGCCCGTATCTATGTGGTAGGTCTCGCCGTAGATCCACGCGCCGCCGACGAGAATGAAGAACAGCCCCCATGCAAGGGTTGACAACGTTCGACCGCTTGTGGTCAATCCTCGCCACCTGATTGTCTGCGTCTACCGCAATGTTCGATTATAAGGATTAAGACCGTATTAGGACCGGATGGAATTCAACACAGCCGCGATCACATGAGACCCTACAGGAGACGAATGCTTGAGCACAGTCGACGAACTCATTGAGAAGATCTTAGCCCAGCGTAAAGACTTGACACGGGAACAGGTCCAAAGCCTCATCGAGGCGAAGAAGCTCGACTTTGAGGGCCTGCTTCTCGACCAAGGTGCCGCTAGGCTGGTGGCCGAGGAGCTCCTAGTTGAGACCGAGCCTGTCGCTGTTCCAAGCATGAAGGTTCGAGACCTGGTCGCCGGACTCAACGACGCGACGTTGAGCGGGAAGGTTGTATCCATCGAGCCGTCAAGAGATTTCGTGCGCCAAGACGGCTCAGCTGGCCGCGTCTTGAGTGTAGTTCTTGAAGATGAGACTGGGAAGGTCAGATGCGCCATCTGGGATGACAAGGCAGACGAGACCATCAAGCATGGCGACATAACCGGGAAACCCATCACGATAAGACACGGCTACACACGGACCGGACTCGCAGGCGAAGTAGAACTGAATGCGGGCGAGAGAAGCGAGATTACTATTGGCGTTGAGACTGGAACTCCGACTCCATCTCCGATCACCGCAATAGGCGAGATTCGCGAGCCCGTCATCCAACTCAACGTCCTCGGCATCATTCATTCTCAACCAAGAATCTACGAGTTCAACAGAAACGGGCAGAAAGGAACCGTGCTGAGAACCACACTCACAGACAGCACCGGCTCGATCCCATTGGTCGCGTGGAATGAAAGAGCCGAAGAGCTCAGGAACCTCAAGAAGAGCGATATCTTGAAAGTTCAAGGCGGCAGATTGCGCCGAGACAACTTCGGGCGCTTTGAGATGCATTTGGATAACATGGCGCAAGTGGCTATCCTAGAAAAGCCACCGGAAGGCTTTGCCATTCCAGAGCTCAAGATACACAAGATCTCTGAATTGAAACCGGAGTTGCCAGCAGCGAATTTCGTGGCGCGGATCGTCGGAACGAGCGAGACGCAACAAGTGCGGAGAAAGACCGGCGAGTCGGTCGATGTTTCGCGCGTACTTGTCGGAGATGAGACCGGAATAGTCTCTGTCTCCTTGTGGGATGACAAGGCCGCACTCTCATCTGAGCTCAATGTGGGCGACATTATTCAGATTGAAGATGCGAGGGCGATCTTGCAGCTTGGCCAAGTTTCGATAAGCGCGGGAAGAACCGCGTCCATCCAGAAGCTGAAAGACAAGAGCGTGACAGTCGAGGTCAAGATCAACAAGATAGCGGAGACCGGGCCGCAGTCTGGACTAGTCGTAATAGAAGGAGAGGTCGTTGCGGACCCAGAGTTGAGGGACGTTACGACAGGGAAAGGCGAGAATATCCAGGTGACGTCGACTCGAATCCGTGACGGCACAGGTGAGGCACGAGTCTCGTTCTGGAGATCACACGCAACTGAAGCAAGCAAGCTTCAGCGGGACTCAAGGATTCGCATCTATGGTCTCGTACCGAAACCGGGCCTAGTGGGAGACACGGAATTCAACACTGTGCAAGCGTCGAAGCTTGAGGTGCTGTCCCACGCAGAGAATGCGGGCCCCACCGCGGACGAGTTTCGACAGTTTCTCAGTCTCAAGGAGAACGAGCGGGTTTGGGTTAGAGCGATCGTTCTTGACGCTGGAGAGGACGCTGCTTTGGCTTCTGTGTGCGATCAATGTGAACAGCCGGTTGCCCCATCGGACGATCATTTTGCCTGCTCCACTCACGGTCCGTTAGCTGAGCCTACTTGGCTGCTTACGACCCGCATGCGGCTTGATGATGGAACCGACACGATCGTGGCGAACGTACGAACCAAAGAACCGCACAGCCTCATCGGCAAAAGCGTGAACTGGGCTCAGAAAGAAATATTAGCGAAAGGGACGAGTACCGTAGCCTTACCCATCGACATAACCGGGAAGCTTGCTGGAATGAGGATAGAAGCCTTCGGCGTCACAAGACGCGATCCTCAGACGGGAAAACTTGTGCTTGACACCGACAAAGTGTTTTTGCGCGAATAGAAAGTCGTACACTGAATGAATACTCTGAACGAGATTCTCTGACTCAAGAAATGAACGGCATTGAGTTGACGAATTCTTGATGGCGATGAAGATCGGTCAAGACATCTTCGACTACATCAACACCGTGAGAAACCCGAGCAGTAAGCAGACAATGAAACGTCGAGTCCAGGAATACCAACCGAAACCGGACATAGTTGAGAGGTTCTCCACGATCAATTCACGGCTCTTCATGGTGGTCTTCTCAGCTGAATGGAACGGTGAATGCAGAGCGACGATACCGAGCCTAGCGAAACTCCTCATCGAAACGAACAACAGTAGAATCCTTGCGAAGGTTGTCGATTTCGACGAGAACCGGGACATCGCGGAAGAGATGCGTGTATTGCGAATCCCCGCGATAGTGATTCATGACAAGTCTTGGCGAGAGATTGGGCGCTACGTTGAGAAGCCTCAGCATGGCGGGACGCTTGAGGAGGAACTGTGGGGTATCGTCGGCAAAGCCGCCAATGCTATGCAATAGACGACTTCGCTTGACTGCGCTTCCTCACGTAGCTCTTAGGTTGTGCTATTGGCCTGTGATTTCTGACGACTTCCAAGATGCCCTAGGAGTCTGCCCAGCTCACTGGTGAAAGGAATGATCCTTGGAACCCGACTTGCATACTTCTCATAATCGTTGCCGAAAAGGGCTTTGAGTTCTCTCTCCTCGAACCGGGTTACCACACAACTGAACCACAACAGCAGAAACAATGCTGAGATGAGTAGAAAGCTGTAGTCAAGCAAGAGCCACCAACCAAGAAGCAGTAAGACAACATCGGAGTACAATGGGTGCCTAACGTATCTGTAGGGGCCTCGGACAACTAGAGGCTCGGTCCTGCCTGACCGCTCGTCTAGACTTGCTCGTCTCCTTGCCGCCTTCGAGAAGGTCACGTATGTCGAGATGAGGATATCCACAGGTTTCCTGTATCTGAAAAGCCAGCCAAGAAGAACGAAGCCTGAGAGAAGTAGCAGTAGACCAATGAAACGCACCGGAAGCGGAAAACCAAGCTCTTGGGGTATTCGGAACCATATCGTCGTCAAGTACGCCAACGTGAAGAACACTGCAATAACGGTCAAGACTGCAAATGGAACCACGATGATTGCTTTGCGCGACATTCGCTTGCACGTGTGACCAGGTAATGCACGGGTGGAATAGTTTGTCGGTCCCTCTTGACACTCTCCGCGACTGAAGTCGGGAGATTCTCTGGGCTTGGTCGAGGCTCTTCACAGCTCCCATTCTCCCAGAGTTCCGGGTGGTGTCAATACAACCCCTGTCTCATGCGCTAGTAGCCCATGAGCCCGTTTACGGATGTTCCATGCACCGTTCACATCAGCGTCGCAGACCAGACCGCAGTTTTGGCATGAGAATCTTCTAGCGACACGCTGTCCTCGCATACCGCAGCGGTGGCATGTCTGTGATGTGTAGGCTTCAGGTACCGTGATGACTCGTATGCCTTCCCAATTCGCCTTGTACGTCAACAGCTGCTTGAACAGGTAGAATGGCTGACTGGCCAGGCGACGGTTGAAGCGTCTGCCCTTATCTTGGTCCCTGATGCCTTCCAAATCACCGATTGCTATGATGGCGTTTGTGGCTTTGGCTTTTTCGACGATTCGTCGCGTTATCGCATGAACTTGGTGCTTAACCGTTTCCCGTTCCTTATGTCTCCATCGTTTGATGATTCTCGCCTTGCCTGCCGAACGTCTCAGCCTGAAGTAGTTACCTCTTGTCTGCCGAACATCTTTCCCATAGAATCTTGGCTTGTCATTCTCGATGGTTGTGGCGAGCTTTCGTATGCCCATGTCAATCGGGAGGATCGTTGTATATCTGCGTTTGAGTCTCGCTTCCTTCTGGACAGTTATGTTCACGAACCATCTCTCGCCATCTCGGATCAGTTTGCATTCTCGGATGTCATGTCCAAGCAGTGGTTCCTGTTCATGTGGGAGCTCAATTGGAATCCAGATGCTTTCAGGATGGAGCGGGATTCGAATCCACCATTTGAAGACGCTGTCCTTCTGATGCTGCACTTTAACGCAGTCGCGTCGGAGAACCATCGGGTACTCTTGTTGTTTTATGCCGTGGCCGTTCTGATTGCGTATCCGCTGCCTGAGCCTGTCTGCTTGTTGCTTCGTCGCAGAATACAGCGCTTCTCCACTGAACCCTTGAAGCTGATGCTGCCAAGCCCAATACTCACGTGCGATGACTTCGCGTTTGCCCTTCCTGTCTAGAACAAGCTTCGCATGGATTGTTCGTTGCAGCTTCAATGGAGCGACACGTCCACATGATACGCTCTTCAAGCGATCGCATTTAAAACTGAGAGATGACTGAACCTGCTTCTTGAACGCAATTCATCTCCATGAATAAATTCAGGGGCTTTCTTGCGCGGATATGGTAAGCGGCCCCTGTGGTGCTCGACTTCACGAGCCGACCTATTAGAGGACAGTTACCTCCAAGCGAGCTTGGGTTTCTGCCCGCATGTGCCTGCCACGGTACCTGGCCGCAATCCTCCTCTGAGGGTTCGAGTACGCTACTGATGTTGGTTACTTATCGATCGAGGGACAAGAGGTGCGTGATTCGATCGAAGATCGGCCTTGCGAAGGTTCCAGCTTCTAGGCTCATGACGACTACATATCCCTGCGTCCTGAAGAACATCAGCGTGAGCCTATGGAAGCACAGTAGCGAGTACCTAATGTTGCCCAAGTCGCGTTCTTGGCTCTTGCACATGCCAAGTATTGTCTCGGGGGTGGCTCGAATGAATTCTCTGTCTTTATGTTCTGGTGTGAGTGAGTTGACGCCTTCTCTCATGCGTGAGAGGCTGACTTCATGGCCTGGTGAAGGGTCGATCATGCCCACGTATCGTATGTTATTGTCAACAGAGAATATTATGTCAGCTACCTGTTCTGGCTCCATAGCCTGAGCAAAGCCCTAGGTAACACTCGCCATGTACTGACTGGTGAATGGTTCGTCACCTGTCTATCGCGGATTAGGTGACTCCTGAAGGAATCATGACGAGAGAAGCAGCCGCGTATGTGCCTTCGGTGGTGCGCGTGCAAACAAGATTACTCTTCTTGATGGCTCTGATTCCAACGCCCACGCTAGGTACCCACACACCTTCGCTAGTAATGCCGTCTGGCAAGAAAGTGTTAAGTTGTTGAGGTCTGGAAGGCAGGTTCTGTGAAATTGCTCTACAGAGTTCCGGTAGTGTCTTGTCTCATGATTTTGGTCATGCCATTGAGCTTGAGCGGTGTGCATAGACCGTGTTCGAGGATTAGGTGTCGGGTCAACGAAACGGCGGCAAACCTTAAAGGTGGTCCCTCATGCGGTGCTGGGTTTGCGCCCCAGAGTATCATGGTGTCGAGTGAGATGAGAGTCAAGCTGGCCCGGAGCCCTAACAATCCGATCATTGAACCAAGACCTGAGATGGCATGGGAAAGCATGGCGACCTTCAACCCGGGGGCCGTAAAGAACGGTGAGACCACTCACATACTCTACAGGGCGGTCAACGAACACTGCATCTCATCCCTTGGATATGCAGCAACGATAGATGGGGAAACGATCCTAGACCGATCTACAGAACCCGTCCTCTCCCCGGGTGGCCCCTGGGAAGAATGGGGCTGTGAAGATCCACGTATCACCGCTTTTGACGGAACATACTACGTTTTCTATACGGCGTATTCGCGACGAGGCCCACGAATCGCCCTGGCTTCAACGACTGACTTCAGGAACTACAAACGCTACGGACTGGTAGGTCCTGACCACGACGACAAGGACTGTGCCCTCTTCCCTCAACTCATCGGCGGGAAAGTCGCGATGATCCACAGAATAGCGCCAAACATCGAATTGGACTTCCTAGACAGCATCGAACAGATGGAGACATCAAACCCCTACTGGAAGGACTACCTGAACCACATAGAGGCGAACACTATCATGAAGCCGCTGTGGGAGTGGGAAGAGAAGAAAGTTGGAATTGGTCCGCCACCAATCCGAACCGAGGCCGGATGGTTAGTCATCCATCACGGCGTGGATTCTCACAATGTGTACCATGCAGGGGCAGCCCTCCTCGATCTCGAAGACCCTCGCCGAGTGATCGCTCGAACTCCAGAACCTATCCTAGAACCGGAGGAGGATTTCGAGAGAGTTGGAGTTGTGCCTAATGTTGTCTTCCCGGAAGGCGCAGTCGTGATGAAGGATGAACTCAAGGTCTTCTACGGCGGAGCAGACAGAGTCTGCTGTGTCGCAAGTGTCCCGATGAAATTGCTCGTAGAAGTCTTAGAAGGTTACAGCTGAGATCAGTCCCTTGAGAAACTCGTAATGGCGAGCAAATACGAGAGTATGGATTCAGCTCCTAGATTGAGGTTCACTCCCTCCTCTATGAGACCATCATAGCATCCACCGGTCCGGGAGTCGTATACTGCCAGTCGCTTGAGATTGGAACCACTGTACCAGGAAAGAGCAAGTGACGCCCAGTCCCGGTAACATGTTTCTCCTGTCACGCGATACAGCCTATTGCACGCTTCTACAGTTGCGCCTGCATCTACTGGCTGCTGATCGTAGAGCGCTCTATCTCCGCCTACTCGATACCAGCCTTTGTTACCGACCGGAGCGAACACACCATCAACAGTCTGAACACTCATTAGGAAATCCAGAGATTCAGATGCGACCTTCAAGCATGCCGAGTCTCCACTGATCTCATGACACGCTGCTAGACTTTCGGGGAGTCTAGCGTTATCATATGTTAAGCTCTCCTCGAACCACCTCCAACCCGGCCGGCTGACTGCTTCGTACCAGCCGAGCAGTTGGTTCGCGAGCTTCGTCGCACCGTCACGGAGCTGTGAGTCAGGGTTCGTCTTGAGAAGCTCGCTTATCCCGAGAAGGAAATAGGCTTTGGCTCTTGGGGATGTTGCATCCAGTATCCATTGAAGCCCAGCCTTCAGGATGTTGTGCCCCCATCTCGGGTCAGAGCAGAGATCGGAGACTGCGTATGCACCTGCCGCCCAAGCAGCACGCCCCAGATGATCCCTGTTTGAAGGCGAGTCGCTGACGCTGCCAGTTTTACTCATTTCATTGCTCCAGCGTCCATCTGGACCTCGCATTTTGCCGAGGAAAACGACATACTTACGCGCCAATGCCATTCGTTCCGAAGGATCCATTATGCCCGAGGCACGGCAAACGAGAACGAGAGCGCGTGCGACATCATCGGTCGTGTACCCTGACGTGACATCAGGTATGGCACGTGGGGCGAACTGTATGATTCCCACTCGATCGTTCAGAGCTCTGAAGTGAGCCAAGTTAACTGGCAGCTGCTGCAGTTACTATCACCATTGCGTTCAACGCATTTCTACGTGTTCTGGCATACGCTTTCGCCAGTCGAGTTGTGACAGGCGGCTTGATCATGGGTTTCAGAGACCGAGGGCATGGTAGAATACGTTGACATAACTCATGGCCACGTTCGGCCATATCATGGCTCTGCTGTACTCATAGGCAGTTCTACCGAATCTCTGTTGAATCTGATCATCTTTGAGCAGCATATTCACGGATTTAGCAATGGAATTCGGATCCTTGAACTCGCATTTCAAGGCCGCACCATTGGCTATTACCTCTTCGGCGTGAAGAAACGGGGTTGTAACAATGGCTCTGCCTGTGCTCAAAGCGTATGAGAGTGTTCCACTGCTGATCTGTTCCCGACTCGGGTATGGAAGAACATAGACATCGGTCGCCTGAAGATATCTGATCAACTCGTTTTCCGCTAGGAACCGATTCACAAATCTGACATTCTTCTCCAACCCCAGTGACTCGACCAGATCAAGGAGGAGTTGTCGGTACGATTCGCCTTCCCGTTTTCGGACTTCCGGATGCGTCTCCCCGATAATTAGATACAGAACGGACGGATGCTCTCTCACTACCTGTGGGAGTGCATTTATCACGTATTCTATTCCCTTTCCGCGACTGAGCAACCCAAAAGTCGATAGCACAACTCGCTCTTTCAACCCCAAGCTTATTTTCGTCATTGCAGTCCCAATGTAGGGAACATTTGGGCATCCGTGAGGTACGTATCGGATCCTGTCTGCATGACCTCCATAGAGTTGTTCCAATAGTCCTATACCGGCTTGCGCCATCACAACGACGGAATCACTATGTTCAAGAATTCGCTCCAGCACCCTTTTTGCATCTGGAGTCGGCTTCTCAAGAATCGTGTGCAGAGTGGTGACAACGGGTTTCTCAATTCTTTGTAGAAGATCTGTGACGTAGTCGCCACATTCTCCTCCGAATATGCCATACTCATGCTGCAGATTCACAACATCCACACCAGAAGCGTTGATGTACTGAGCAGCTTTCTCGTAGGATTGAATGTCATTTGCATCGATCTGAGACTTCACTCGAATCTCATAGTCATAGAGTCCGCCTCTATCGTTGATTGCGATGACCGCTGGGGATGTCACGGCTCGTGCACAAAACGTGGAGACTGCATCGACGAGATGTTTGGTGTACGCAGCTATCCCGCATTCGCGAGGGGGATATGTGCTCACATACATGACTCTTATCTTGTGGAGCTCATGACCATCTATGATCTGGAGAGGCTGAGGGCCTTTCATCATGTAGTGACCGTGGACGACCTCTAGAAGCCTCCTTTCTGTAGTAAGCCCAACTAGCACGCCCTCTCTTGTAATAATCAGTCTTCTGATGTTGTGTTTATGCAGCATTTCCAGGGCATCTGCTATCGTTCGCTCAGCGTCAATCGTTACAAGAGGTTTAGACATTACGTCTTTGACAAGCGTCACTTCGAGGTCCTTCCCGGGCCTGATGACTTTCTGTAGCACGTCCTTTTCGGTGATTATCCCCACGGCTTGGTCATTTTCAACAACCACGACAGATCCACCATTTTCCCTCGTCATCAGATCCACTACTGTTGAGGTTGTGTCCGTAGGAGAAACCGTTGGCGGCTCGGATCTCATGTTTGTCTCTACGGATAGGCCGAGAACTTCTTTCGTGAATGCCCCTGTCTCACCCATTTGTCTCGTGTGGAGTCTGTGGTGTCTTGGCTATTTATTCTGGTAGTCAGGTGAGAGAAGAGGATTCGTAGAGACCACTATTCTCGTGTATGTGCACGCTAATGCTCCTACACATGTTCTACACTCCACTTCGCCGCCGTTGGGTGTCCTTCAGACATTACCCCTAACGATTCCCGTCGCGATGCGGCAAACTTATTGTGCGGCGTGTTGGGTCATGTTGGGTTGTGGAGAGCAATGCAGCCATCTCCATCCCGTCGCGGCCTCCCGATAAACCCCATATGGGCCCTAGTATGGGCGCTCGTCGTTTTCGTTATCTTCATAGTAGTGATGGCATGGTCAATGAGCAGGTAGAATCGGGGTTAGAACTCGCAAAGCCTCAATAGCGCGACCACCACATGTTCTGTGCGATAGATCATGCAAGATGCTCGCGCAAGAGAACTCTATGGGCAGATGCTGTGCGTCAAATGTGGCAAACGCCTACGCTACGATCCACTGGTAGGGAAAGTATGTTCAGGCTGCTACACAGCACAGGAATACTGCCACTGCCGCTGAAAAAGTGGGGTTAGGAACCGCGTGGGCTCCCTCCTTGCGGAGCGTTGCTCTTGCCTTCTCGCCTAGAGTTCGCTGTTTCATGCATCTATATTCCGCGTACAACAGACGCCAGCAATGCTTACAACAGGTCGATTTGTCAGGAGCAGACACGAAGAATACAGTCGACTACGGGTCGCACTTTCTGCAGTGAGTGGAACTCGCAACTGCATCATATTCGCCTCTCCAGAGTTGATCATGGAAAGACAGGAACCGGGGGAGCCAACGAGAGGTGGCAGGCAGCTCCGCACAAACATGGAAGATGATTCAAATTCAGGAGTCCATGCCATGAGACCCACACACAACGATGAACGAGTCAGGGAACCTCTCAGCCAAGACTACGAGGGCCTGGGAATGCTCTGGATTTTCTGGTTCTGCGACATGGCCTGAGTCGCGGGACGAATCGCATGCATGAAGTTCGAGGCCCTGCCGGAACCGTAGCCTGATCGCATTATCAGTCGACACTGGAAGTTACAGTCGAGCTGGATGGAATGTGAGAGTACGAAGGCAGTCTTCTAACCTTTGGAGTCCATTGACCGTTTCGAATGGTTCACTCTGCCCATGTAAGAAATCTCGTGATGCATTTGCATTCACATGGGCGGAGTCATTCGGTCATGAAGAAAGCTTTTTGGCGTTGACTGTAGCAATCGGAACATCCGCGGTGTTGTAAACCGAAATTTGCGACTGCGCGTAGAATTTTGGTGAAAAGAATTCTTCGGAGTCAGCGAGACAAGACTTATATCTATTCTGTCTCGCGATGATGGTAACTGGAATTATTCGCGGGGGTTCTTGAGCACAAGAATTGAATGCTAGACCATACGCCTACAGGCAGATTGTCGCAACACTCCACGGATGTCGGTCAGATCTTCTCGACGACAGACTTCTCTTTAGTACGACATTGACAGCGATTCGCAACGCGAACATGTGCCTCGCGAGAACCAAAACAACGAACCCCCTAGTTTACAAGGTCAGTGACGACATAATGGGCGGTGGGGTAAGCGTCAACGCTCTCATAACAACCAGCCACCTAACCGTTCACACATCCAAATTGTATGGGACGGCGGAATTTGATTGCGCCACATGCGGCTGCGCTAGCGATCCCTTGGCAGCCCTTGCAACCTTCAGAAGAATACTGAAACCAACGCACGTCACAATACATTATGAATCCGACGAGATACGCGATCAGGTCATGTCTGCTTCCACCATCAAAGCTTGAAGGCTCAACCAACACAGAATTCTGAGACTGCGTTTCGCACTAAGTCATCTGTCCCCTGTTGATATTGTGGAGGGCTCATGCCTCAAATGAGGCTCTTCTGCCCAAACTGCGGAGCCAGAAGGCAGTAGGTCACTAATCCTTCTCATTCCTCAATCGACCTTCGTCACATGTCACATCGTTAGAGGCGTAATTTGAACCGTCACGCGTCCTCGTTTTCGATTGATTCTGTGTGCGCACCAAGGACTGGAATCCTATTAGCCTTGACTCTACATGACAGGTCATTTGTGACACCCTATTCATTTGCCTTATACCTTCGAACATCGTCTACATTCATCCCCTTGGTGAGGAATCGATCCTTGGCCACGAGCCACACTTATCATATTTCGAAAGTGATCAACGCTCCTCTCAAGTTCGTCTACAATTGGTGTGTCGATTTTAGAGAGGACGACCCCAAGATCTGGGGTTCGAAGACGAAGAGAATCATTCTGCAGAAGACGAAACGGCGGGTAATCTACATGTCCACTTCCAGACGACGAGGGAGGGCAAGTAGCGCTGTCCGCATTGTGACACTCAAGCCGCCGAACGCTTGGCACTTGGACTTGGCTGGACAGGAAAATGATGAGATCGGCGACTACCATTTGATGAGCCTTGGTCCCAGAAAGACGAAATTGGAGATCACATTCAAGACAAAATACAAGATCGCTAATGCACCGACCAAAGAGAAAGACACGAAACAAACGAACGAAATCTGGGGCAAGTACATAGCAGCACTCGAAAGAGACTACACACGCAGCAGATGACTGAAGAACCAACACCGTTGGGCCTCAACAGTCATTTGTGCGCACCAGGAGACCCAGACGCGAAGACCCATCTACGCAAATCGATTCTCTACGCTTCGCTTGGTATGCGATAGTCTTGCTTGGCTATCCTCTTAGCCCTCTGCACTCGTTTGGGATCGGATGATCTAACATCATCTAGCAATTGTTGGATTCTGAGTCGTTTCTCCTTGTCATGTGACTCGTGTTGTTCAACATGAAGCAGCAGTTGTTGAAGCTCGTGTTCAACTCGTCTTTGAGGCGAAACAGACATTTTCTCCACAGCGAGAGAGTGGTGTTTCACGATTTATGATTTGAGGCGCCAGCCCTTGTTATCCATTGCATGGCATAACCCCCGGCCGGCAGAGCCGAATTGGGTATCGAAGAGAATGTGAACGTCTTCTCGTGTCCGTGTGAACCAGGATACCCACTTAGGCTATTGGGTTAGATCATTATGGCGGTAGCGATTGCTGTTGTCCACAGTCCGTCTTTGTTCCCTTCCGCCGACTGAACGATGTTCCTGGTTGTGACTCTCTTGCCTGATATGTTCCATATCTCTTCTCTAAGGTCCCAGGCGTTGTCAACATCAAACGTTACACCGAGGGTCGACGCGAGCATTGAGGCAGCCAGATCTTCGGCGTAGTCACCAGCTTTCTCCTGCGTTTGGCCATAGGACGTGTGTTCAGAAAGGTAACCGTACACTGATCTGTCGTATGGAAGCGCCATTCCAATAGCCGCGGCCATCAACCTATTCGGTTCATTCGTGTCAATTCGGCCCATTACACAGAATAGTATCTGACCGGGCTTCAGAAGCGCCAAGCCCTCGTTCCTCGACAACACATTGCAGTTTGGAGGTACGATGCTTGACACGTAGACTAGGTTGCAGGAGGCGATACCCGCATCGCGAAGAGCCAACTCAAAACTCGCCAGCCTCTCCTTATGGGTACCGACACCTTTTGTGAGGACAATATTCTCTGGGATGTGTACGTTCATCTGGGATTCGACCAACATTGTTTCATGGATATTCTTCAAGATTGTTATTGCTTACGACGCGCTACGTGCGTTCATGATCGACAGTTGCCCTAGATCGTCCCTGCTGACGCCTACAGCGCTCATTGGACTATAGTCTTCGCTCTTTGAGCAACCTTTCAAGAAGGACTGGCAGGTCTTCATGGTTCTTCGCAGCTTGATCATTCAAGCTGACTTGCTGCTCTCGAGTAAGAAGCTGCCACGAGTGAGCGATCTCGTCACTGGTCTCGAAAGTGTGAATCCCGCCCGGTCTTCTGTTATGTCGGCGAACGATCGCGCTGATCCTTGCCATAAGGGGACATAGTTCGGCGAGGCTCAATAAGGTCTCGGTCCAGACCGGCCAGCAATTCGTTCTGTTCCCCTCTGATCATGAAACGCCTCAGAATAGCCAACGTATCTTCAACTAACGTAGCTTCACAGCTTTCTGCAATTCATCAGGAATAAGTCCATTCCGAGGCGATTGATTGGCTAGAACGAGATGTTTGGTCTCTTCCTTATAGCTAGCGACATGGCTAGTGATCATGAAGTTCGTAGTGATGGCACTTCCAGCAACATGCAAGAAATGCGGCAGCCCTATCTTCTCAACGGGATTACTTTCTAAGAGCGGCCTTTGTGTTGGCTGTGTGAGAATGGAAGCGGCCAAGAAAATGAGCCTCACCCTAGATTGAATGGTAGAGGTTCTGCAACCAAAGTTCGTGCCGAACTTGAAAGCGCTTCTCGTAGAGTTGATTCTTCCTCGCAGCAAACCGCGAATAGATGAAATGAGCGACATAGCGAAAGCTGCTGGCTACGACGTGGTCGGCCAAGTCACACAGCACCGGGACTCGGTAGATTCCGCCTATTGCGTAGGAAAGGGAAAAATCGATGAGATCGAAGAGACTATCAAAGCAGACTCAATCGAAGCGGTAATATTCACCCGGCAACTTTCGGCAGGCCAAGTATTCCGAGTCAAGAGGAAACTCGGCGATGTTCGTGTTCTCGATAGGAACTTGCTCATCCTAGAAGTCTTCGAGAAACGTTGCGCGACAACAGAGGCTAGACTCCAGATCGCATTAGCTAGACTCCGTTACACGTTCTCCTGGGGCAGAGAATCGGTTCGAATGCACGGTATTACGAGTGAACAGATGGGAAGGGGAGGGCCAGGCCAGTATCCATACGAAGTCTATGAAGCGATGTCGCGGAAACGGATAAGCAAGATCGAAGGGGAACTCCGTGACATTAGATCGAAGAGCAGCCGTCTTCGCGAACACCGAGGAAAGGCTGGCTTCCGAATCGTCGCGTTGACAGGCTACACTCAAAGCGGTAAGACCACGCTGTTCAACAGGCTCGCGTCGGAATCGAAGGAAATAGGCTTAGGCCCCTTCACGACGCTCTCCACATTTGCAAGAAAAATCTCCACACAGACGACAGGGAATTACGAAGATTCATTCATCATGATTGATTCCATTGGATTCATCGAGGACCTCAGCCCTCTGCTCCTAAGCGCCTTCCACACCACATTGAACGAACTGGCAAATTCCGACCTTGTTCTCCTCTTCGTGGATGGTAGCGATGACCTTGCCACAGTGATACGAAAAGTCACAGCCTCTCATGAGATCATGAATAAGGAGATCCACGGCGTTCCCATCCTGATTTGCATCAACAAAGTGGACCTTGCAACCCGTGAACACTTGGACAAGGTGCTCGCGGAGACCCGCAAGATATTCGAAAGAGATGAAATAATCGAAATAAGCTCGAAGACCGGAGCTAACCTACCAAACCTCTTGCAGAGAATCTCTGAGAAGCTAGCGCCTACGGTCCCAGCAACGTAATCTCTCCAGCGTGACCGCGTGCAAAAACGCCAGACTGCCAAGTCGTATATTGATTCGCACTGCTTTGAGTTGAGAGAGGGGAATGAAGAATGAGCGCGCTTTGCGACAAGATTCTTGTCATGGACAAGAGGATTGGATTCGCAATGGTCGCGAACCTTGACGGGGAGATCCTTGAGTCAAGGATGCTAGGGACACCACTAATGTCGAAAGAAGCCGTGGCTGGTTTCGCGGGATCATGGGCGGCGATTATCTAGGGAATCGCTTTTCAGATGGCTGCGGAGACTGGGCGTCGAACAGGTGTACGCATTCGTGGAAACACGAACCACGTACAGTGATTCCAGGACGAGTCCTCTTTGCTCAGGACACGCTCGGAAATGCAAAAGCTCTTCTCAGCCTCATTCTTCACCTTGGCACTCAGGCTCACTCGCCGATATCAGGGATAACCGTCGAAGCATCCCTCTTCCACTACACAAGAGGGTGTTCAGTTGGTATAGGAGACCGCGGAATGCTACGAGGCGGTCTTTCTCATTCTTCTTCCTCTTGCTTGTGCGAGCTTCTCCTCGATGATACCTAATGAAACCTTCTGCTGGTCGATGAGAATCTTCGTCCTGGGAGACAAGTAGGTGACATCCACACGTCCTATGGACGATGGAAAGCGTTTGCTCAGTGATTGCTCCCATTCCATGTGCTCAGAGATGTCCGGATGGGCGCTCATGAGTAGAAGATTGTATCCCCCTATGCTTACCCTGAGGGCCATTGAGACGTGTGGGTCGTTCTGAAAAGCGAGCATGACTCTTTCCCTTGCTTTTCGGATTTCTGCCATGGAATATGCCACCACATAATTTGGAGGGCAAAGCAGGTCAGGGAACCTGCATACCGGTTTCAATATCCAGCCCTGCGCCAACAGCTGGTCAACGCGTTTCATGACCGTCTTTCTGTGAATGCGGAGCTCTCTACTGAGGAAGTTCTCATTGAGCTTGAAAACACCACCAGTCACCAAGAGTTTCAGGATTTCGAAATGTGCCCGATCAAGCGTGACGCCATTGATCTCGAGTTTTCCGGATCGATTTATTTCAGCTTCCATCAAGCCAATGGCCGCGTTCGGTTCATATTTGATCATCAGTTGGTTGGAGACATAGAGAGAGTACGAGGGAAGCCTCGCCTCTCTAGGTGGTATCTTGTGCTCTTCAGTAAGCGACTCTCTCCAGAGCTGATAGGCCAGAACGTCCTTCTGATAGATGAGCAGTATCATGTTGTATTCTGCATGGCGCGACCAGTAAGCTGCGAATATGTGCCTATCCTGAGCAACCCAATCGTTAACACGTTTTTCGTCTGGCAGATCTGCTCGGACGACTACCAGCAAAGGATATTCCCTGTAGAGCCCCATAAACGGGCAGACTGGGGGGTTCACGACCTTTTGCTCCAGAAGTTCCGTAACTTCATTCCTAACGGTGATCCTGTGCCTTCCAGTCGCCTTCGACAGGGCGCTTAGATTGACGCTAACGCATCTTCCCGACACCAGATTACGCAGAAGAAGTAGGTTGACCTCATCCTCTAGCACTTCCGATGACGCACGAGCGAGCAGCCTAGACAGAGTTGGCATCAGAGGCCCCTCCATAGTAACATATTTCACATATATGAAGGGGGACGGCATGGGCAATGTTGTCATTCGCCGGCGCCAATCGCACCAACACAGGACATCCTCTGCAGCCCGAGATAGACATCATTGACATTTCGCGGCGTTTTATTGTAATTGGGGTTTATGCCGTACGCGGTTCATTCTGAGTCTGCGGCGATCTCAGATGAGCAAGATGAAAGCGGTCCTCGAGGAAGTGGCGGGCGCAAGAGTGAGGGAACTTCTGGGACAGGTTGACATCTCGACTTTTCCGGACGAATGGGGACCCGAGCTGGTGGTTCAGACCTACGATCCCAGGACCCGAGTACGCGGCGTGCTCGTCATAGACAACACTGCACGAGGACCGGGGAAAGGTGGTATGCGAATTGCTCCGGATGTTAGTGCCAGCATGGTCTTTAGATTAGCTCGCACGATGACTTGGAAGTGCGCATTGGCGGATCTTCCGTTCGGTGGGGCCAAAGCAGGAATACGCGCGGACCCCTACAAGGGTGACAGGATCGCGCAAGTCAAGTCGTTCGCCAAGTCGATTTCGCCCTATGTTCCAAGTCGCTGGGTCAGTGCTCCCGACATGAACGTCGGCGAGAAAGAAATCGAAGCCTTCGTCAACGAAATCGGTGATCTCAAAGCCGCGACGGGCAAGCCCGAGCATTTGGGAGGCATCCCCCATGAGACGGGCACCACAGGGTTCGGTGTCGCGGTCGCTATGGAGGCCATGCTGCAACGCGGCGATGGTCGGCTGCCGTTACCTCCCTCATTGAACAACGTAAGGGTGGCCATCCAAGGCTTTGGAAACGTAGGATCAGAACTCGTGAGATTCCTATGCGCGAAAGGAGCTCGCATAGTTGCCATATCCGACTACTGGTCTGCGATTTATGATGACAAGGGAATAGACTTCGCCAAAGTATCGAAGTTCGCATATGCGAAAAGCGAGTCCCAATCACTGGGGAACTGCAAAGAGGCCATGAAGATACCTTGCGATACGATCTATGACGTAGACTGTGACGTTTTTGTTCCAGCGGCTGTCGGCAATGTATTGACGATGGAAACGGCTCCCCGATTGAAAGCGAAGGCTGTTCTTGAGGCAGCGAACAATCCAACAACAAGTGAAGCTGAGAGATTTCTCCACAGGAAAGGCGTCATAGTCCTGCCTGATATCTTGGTGAATGCCGGGGGCGTGATAGGCTCATACGCCGAGTACAAAGACAGGAGTGCGGACGAAGCATTCGGTCTCATCGACTCTAAGATACGACAGAACACAGCGCTAGTCATTGACCGCTCCGTCGAAACTGGCTCAATACCTCGAGTCGTAGCTATGGAAATCGCCAAGGAACGCGTCACGGAGGCCATGACGTAGCTTCACATCAACAGGAGGAGGTGAAGAACTGATGGAGAATCTTGAGGAAAGAAAGACCAGAATCATACTGGCATTGAACGAAGCGAAGAATGCTGCTCCCATCGGATACGTATGTCAACGATGCGGAATCGACGAGACATGTGAGAGCCCCTGCAGAAACCTGAGACAGCTTGAGGATGACGGAATAGTCCAACGTGCATCTCCGAGCACCTGGTCTTCCAGCCTGGAGCCCCAATACGAGCTGCCAACCAAAACGAAGAAGCTTCTTCAGCAAATGGTCGCGACCCGACTGGAGCAGCTCATCCGAGCGCGCGTCTAGCACTCCGATCCACGCGCGCTACCCGCCTTCTTTTTCCTATCTATCAACGGCGACGAAAACTGCTTCCTCTGTAATGGTTCACGGTGTGTCTGCTATTGATATTGGTGACCCTACCGTATATGGATCGGAAGATCGGAATGAGGAAATGGGATTACGTGTTGATTGGAACCCTAGTGGTGTTGATTGCGATAGGAATAATCATGATGACAGGTGGACAAATCTTTGGAGAAAGGACCACCAGCGTGACGAGCGCCATAGGGCTAGTGGGCATATTTGTCATGCTTTTCGCAAGCAGAAAAGCTGCTGCTCAGAAAGCTAGAAAATGAAGTACCCTCCTCCTTGAGCATTTCGTGTGTGAGCACCAAGAGACTCGCACGGAATGCTTCCGGGCGACTGCTGGACGAACAAGGACAACTGCGCCGTGGCGATGAATCGGGATGGCATTGCTGGAACGATCAGCCTGAGCACTAATGCTTCTTTCTCAGCCGTCTCTGGACGGTCTCGCTGCTGAGTTCCCTGATCGCATCCGAGGCGACCCATCGGGCGGCATTTGAATCAATTCGCAGGATCTCCTTAGCAGTCTTCATGGCAGCCTTGTTCAGATTCAAGTTTCTCTTTCCGATGTTCCTGAGCGCCCAGTTCACAGCCTTCTTCACGAAATTACGCTTGTCCGTCGCTCCCCGTTTCACCACTGGGAGTAGCTTGATGAATTCGACGTCCTTTGCGTCCTTGTCATGCCACGCCAAGCAGGCTAATAGTGCATAGGCGGTCCTTTTGGTGAATTCTTCTTCTCGTTTGGACCAGTCCATGATCTTCTTCCAAGCGAGGGGGCTTTTCTCGAAGAGGTTCTGGCATACTTGATCACATACGTCCCAAGAATTGATGCCCTTCACCCAATTCTCCATCTGAGCCTCTGACAACTTGTCAGGCTCGTCAACCATCGCTGCCAGGATTCTCGCTTCAGGTATACCTGTCTCCCACAGCTTAACCGCGAGTCGGTGATCCTTTCCTAACTCCTTCGACATCTCCCGCATGTCAGGGATCGATACACCCAATCTCCTCTCGGTGGCCATCCCGAACCGGGCCATTCCTTCCAGCTGATCAGGTCTGGCCTTGGCCTCCAGTTTCTTGATGACTTCCCCCACGGAAACCATTTCCAATCCTTCCTTCTGATCACTTCTGAGGATTCATTGGCCTTATCTTGCTTGTCTTGGAAATGATCACGGGAGATGAAAGCTCGGCCCGTGTTGCGAGTATTTGGAAAAGCTAGCTCTCCGCTTCTTATACGGTCGGCTGGTGCACATGCGCACCAAGAGACGCACACACCAATCGTAGATGGTGACAACTGGTTCATCCAGCCTAAGGATTGTCTCTAGCGTCTCTTTCTCGGGATCTGCGCAAGCGCTGAGAT
>Ga0315281_10002499_pt1 | contig 27261 bp, 24 predicted proteins | sample YL17G07_0_MG_FD_204540 | JGI IMG/M metagenome (GOLD analysis project Ga0315281, IMG submission 204540) | Sediment microbial communities from Yellowstone Lake, YNP, Wyoming, USA - YL17G07_0 | ecosystem: Environmental > Aquatic > Freshwater > Lake > Sediment | place: USA: Wyoming | collected...
AGCCGGAACTCAACAAGTTGAAACCCGCGGGAGAAAAATCCTGATGCAGACCAGACATTGCCCGGCCGCACGACTCAGGCCAGTCTCCTTCCTGGGACTGTGCTGCGCGCTGGGGCTCGGTTGGTTCATTCTGCCCGTGAGCGTGGCTCAGACCCAACTTGAGCCTTCGGCCCCATCAAGCCTTCCCTTGCTCACGCACATCGAGGAAGTGCGGCGGCTCACGCCTGACCAAGCCAAGCTAGGCTATCCCGTTCGCCTAAGGGCCGTGGTGACGTACTACGGTGGCCAGGGGTGGGAATTCTTCATCCAGGATTCCACTGGCGGCATTTACATTCAGGGCCCCGAAGGCGATTACCAGGTCCAAGCCGGCCAGGAGGTAGAAATCGAGGGAATCACCGCGCCGGGTGATTTCGCTCCCGTGATCACCAAGCCGCGCCTGCGGGTCTTGGGACGAACCCCGATGCCCAGGGCGAAGGGGTCTTCCTTCGAGCAGTTGATGTCCGGAAAGGAAGACAGCCAGTGGGTGGAAGTCCAGGGAGTCGTGCGTACGACGCATGAGGAAGACGGTCAGTCGGTCCTCGAGCTGGCGCTGAGCAGCGGCCGGCTAACAGTACGCATACCGGCAGTTGACGCTACCATCCCCCGCTTGGTGGATGCCACGGTGCGCCTCCGCGGGACGTGTGGGGGGCTCTTCAATCAGAAGCGACAATTGGTTGGGGTTCAGTTGTTCGTCCCGAGCCTGGCCTTCGTGCACGTCGAGGAGAAACCTGCCTCCGATCCCTATGCCATTGCCCTTCGCCCTATCGCCAGCCTTCTTCAGTTCACGCCCCAGGGGGTCTCCGGCCACCGCGTGAGGGTGCAGGGTGTGGTCACTCTCCAGCGGGGGGGCCGATCGCTCTTCGTCGAGGATGAAACAGACGCCGTCTATTTGGAAACGAGCGAAACCACCACAGTCCAGCCCGGGGACCGAGTGGACGTGGTGGGCTTCCCGTTGCCGGGCCAATACTCTCCGACTTTGCAGGATGCGGTGGTGCGACGCATCGGCAGTGGGGCACTTCCCACGCCTGCGCCGGCTACTGCGGAGCAGCTACGCCAGGGGACGTTTGACACCCGTTTGGTGCGCCTCGAGGCGCGATTGGTGAATCGCATTCCCCGTGCGGACGAGCAAGTTCTCACCCTCCAGGAAGGTAACTTTGTCTTCGACGCCCAGTTGGAGGACGACAAGGGTGGGAAGAAGCTGGCTTCCCTGATCCCCGGGAGCAGGCTCCGGTTGACCGGAGCCTGCACAGTCATCACCGACGAGTACAATGTCCCTCAGACGTTCCGCATACTTCTTAGATCCCCGGAAGATGTGGTCGTGCTCGAGCGGCCGCCGTGGTGGACCCTGAAGCGCACGCTGTGGGGGGTGGGCGTCATGGCGGGGCTCATCCTGGCGGCGCTGGCTTGGGTGGTGCTGCTGCGACGACGCGTGGACGAGCAGACGGCGACCATCCGCGAACAGCTCCGCCGCGAAGCCGCCTTGAAGGAGCGTTACTACGAACTATTTGAGAATGCCAACGATGTGGTGTTTACCTGCGGGCTAAGGGGTCACCTTACCTCGTTGAACAAAGCCGGGCAGCGGATCACCGGCTACTCACTTCCGGAAGCCATCGGCAAGAACCTCACCCAGATGGTGGCGCTGGAATACTCCGCCCTGGCTCAGCAGATGATTCAGCGTCACGGCGCCCAGGAAGGACCTGCCATCCACGAACTGGAAATGGTGAGCAAAGATGGCCGCCGGGTGCCGCTGGAGGTCAGCATCCGGTTTATTTGCGACGAGGGGCTCCCCGTCGCCATACAAGGCATCGCCCGCGACATCACCGAACGCAAGCGCGCAGAAGAGGCGCTGCAGGAGCGCACGACCTACTTGAGCGCCCTGATCGAAAACAGCCCCCTCGCCATTGTGGCGCACGACCCCCAGGGCCGAATCCAGATGTGTAACCCGGCCTTCGAGCGCCTGTTCCAATATCGCCAGGAAGAGATCCTGGGTGCCCAGCTGGACGACTTGGTTGTCCCAGCGGAAGTGCTGTCCCAGGCGAGGGAATACACCCGGCGGGTGATGGCGGGAGAGGCCTTGCAGGCCACCCCGCGCCGCCGCCGCAAAGACGGAACCCTGATGGACGTGGAACTACACTGCGTCCCCTTAGTCCTGGGTGGAACGCTCGTGGGCGCGTATGTCCTGTATCAGGACATCACCGAACGCAAGCGGGTGGAGCAGGAGCTGCACGAAAGCGAAGAACGATATCGCAGCCTGGTTGAAGCTGCGCCCGACGTTATCTACACCGTTTCCGCAGAGGATGGATCGCTTACGTCATTGAACCCAGCGTTTGAGACGCTTACGGGTTGGTCACGCGCTGAATGGCTGGGCAAGCCTCTTGTGGGGATTGTACATCCTGACGACTTGCCTGTTGCCCTAGAGACGTCGCAGAAGGCCTCACGGGGCGAGACGCAACCCCCCTATGAATTACGCGTTCTCTCCAAGTCAGGCGAGTACCTCGTCGGAGAATTCACCTCCACCCCACACGTCAAGGACGGCAAAGTCGTGGGAGAACTTGGAATTGCCCGCGACATCACCGAACGCAAGCGGGCAGAAAAGGTCCGAAACGCCATCTATAGGATCTCCCAGGCTGCCAACTCCCCTCAGAGCCTCGAAAAGTTCTTGCGTTCGACGCATGAGGTTATTAACGAGCTGATGCCCGCGAGGAATTTTTATATCGCCCTATATGACTCAGCGACAGAAACTCTCAGTTTTTCCTACTATGTCGATGAGCGCGACCCGGCGCCCCCCTCGAGAATACCGGCGGCGAGGGGGTTCACGGAGTACGTTCTTCGGACGGGAAAACCGGTGCTGGCGCACCCTGAAGTTCTTGCGGACCTTGTCCGGCGAGGGGAGATTGCGGTATGGGGGACGCCGCCCCGCGATCGTCTCGGTGTGCCGCTGAGAGCCGATGATAAGACCGTTGGCGCGCTGGTGGTTCAAACCTATACCGAGGGCGTCAGCTACGGAGAGGAAGAAAAGAACGCTCTCATGTTTGTCTCAGAGCAGGTGGCGATGGCCATCGCTCGCAAGCGGGCGGAGGAGGCGCTGCAAAAGGCCAAGGAGACCGCCGAAGCCGCCAGCCGCGCCAAGAGCGAGTTCCTGGCCAACATGAGTCACGAGATTCGCACCCCCATGAACGGCATCATCGGCATGACGGAACTGGCGTTGGATACCGAGCTCACTCCCGAGCAGCGGGAGTATCTGGTCATGGTCAAGGATTCGGCCGACATCCTGTTGACCTTAATCAACGACATCTTGGACTTTTCCAAGATTGAGGCGGGAAAGCTCGGCCTGGATCTCGTCGAATTCAACCTGCATGACACGCTCGCCAACACGATGAAGACGCTGGCTCCGCGGGCGAGCGGGAAAGGTCTGGAACTCGTCTATCAAACTCCGCCCCGCCTGCCGCGGGATCTGGTGGGCGATCCCGGCCGCCTGCGGCAAATTCTGGTCAACCTGGTCGGCAACGCCATCAAGTTCACCGCGCAGGGGGAAGTGGTCGTCCACGTCGAGACACAGTCCCAGACGCAGGATGGGGTCGAGTTGCACTTTGCCGTCACCGACACGGGGATCGGTATTCCGCGCGAGAAGCAGGAACTGATCTTCGCGGCCTTTGCGCAAGCAGATAACTCGACGACACGAAAGTATGGGGGGACGGGGCTGGGTTTGGCGATCACCTCCCAACTGGTGAAGATGATGCGCGGGCGGCTGTGGGTGGAAAGCGAACCCGGCCAAGGGAGCACCTTTCATTTCACCGCCCACTTCGGCCTGGGCAAGGTCCCGACGAAGCCGCACGCCCTCCGGGAAACGGTCTGCCTGCGCGACATGCCGGTGCTGGTGGTGGACGACAACGCCACCAACCGACGCATCCTGGAAGCCATGCTCACCCACTGGCTGATGCAGCCCAGCTTGGCCGACGGCGGGTGGGCAGGCTTGGCCGCCATGGAACAGGCCAAAGATGCCGAAAGACCCTTCCCCCTGGTCCTTATCGACGCCCAGATGCCGGATATGGACGGCTTCACCTTGGCCCAGCGGATCAAGGAGAGTCCGGGACTCGCCGGGGCCACCATCATGATGTTGACCTCCGCCGGGCAGCGGGGCGATGTCGCCCGCTGCCGGGAGTTGGGTATTGCCGTCTACCTGATCAAGCCGATTCGCCAGTCCGAGCTCTTGGAGGCTATCCTTGTGGCCCTCGGGAGGCCCTCGCGGGAGGGAGAGCAGCCCACCGTCCTCACCCGGCATTCTCTGCGGGAAGCCCGGCGAAAGCTGCGTGTCCTGGTCGCAGAGGATAACGCCGTCAACCAAGAGCTGGCGGTCCGCCTGCTGGAAAAGCAGGGGCACACGGTGGCGGTGGCCAGAAACGGTCGGGAGACCCTGGACGCCCTCGAAAAGGCCACCTCCCGCGGGTTCGACGTGGTCTTGATGGACGTGCAAATGCCAGAGATGGATGGCCTTGAGGCCACCGCGGCTATTCGCCAGAAGGAGAAGGCGACGGGCAGACACCTGCCGATCATTGCCATGACCGCCCACGCCCTGAAGGGCGACCGCGAACGCTGCTTGGCGGCCGGGATGGACGACTACCTCGCCAAACCCATCCAGGCAAAAGAACTTTTGGCCGCCGTGGAGGGCGCAGTTCTGCCTGCGGTGGAGACGCGCGAGAGCGTGCCGGCAGAACCGCGCCCGGAGGAGATCCTCGATCGAGTCACAGCCCTGGCGCGCGTTGACGGCGACGCAAAACTTCTGGGGGAACTGGCGGGACTTTTTCTTGCCGACTGTGCGAGACTGTTGTCAGCCGTGCGCCAGGCTGTGACACGCGGGGACGCTAAAGCGCTGGAGTACGCCGCGCACGCCCTGAAGAGCTCTGTAGGCAACTTTGCCGCCCACGCCGCTTTCGAGGCAGCCGCCAGGCTGGAAATGTCGGGCCGCCAGGGGGACTTGGCAGAGGCCCAGGAAGCATATGCGGCGCTCCAGCAAGAAATCGAACGCCTCCGGCCGGCACTGCGGAACCTCCAGCGCGAGGTAGCGCCGTGAAAATCCTGGTTGCCGAGGATGACCCCGTTTCCCGCCGCATGCTCGAAGCCACGCTGAAGAAATGGGGTTATGACGTTGTGGTCACGGAGGACGGCGACAAGGCCTGGGAAGTGCTCCAACGCGAGGATGCGCCGCGGTTGGCCATCCTCGATTGGGTCATGCCCGGCCTGCACGGCCCGCAGATCTGTCGCGCGGTCAGAAGCCTCGGCGATCAACGCTACGTTTACCTTCTCCTCCTGACGGCCAAGAGCGAGAAGGAAGACCTTGTCAAGGGCCTGGAGGCGGGCGCGGACGACTTCCTGACCAAGCCGTTCGATGCCGAAGAATTGAGAGCCCGCCTGCGCGCGGGGATTCGCATCCTCGACTTGCAAGAAACGCTGCGGGTGCAAGCGACGCACGATTCGCTGACCGGCCTGTGGAACCGCGGGGCGACCCTTGACTTGCTGCGCCGGGAACTCAGCCGGGGAGAACGGCAGGGAACGCCCGTCACGGTCATCATGGCCGACATCGATCATTTCAAACAGATCAACGATACCCACGGACACCTGACGGGTGACGTGGTACTGCGCGAGGTCGCCCACCGGCTTTCTTCCGCCGTGCGGGGCTACGACGTGACCGGGCGCTTTGGGGGAGAGGAGTTCTTGATTGTCTTTCCGGGGTGCGCGGTCGCCAGCGCGGCGGCCCAAGCAGAGAGGTTGCGGGCCTGCATCAATCGGGAACCCGTGGACACGCCCGAAGGCCCCATTCCCGTCACCCTCAGCCTGGGGGTGGCTGCAAGCGAACCAGTCACAGAGGCAGACCCCGACTTGCTCCTGTGCGCCGCCGACACGGCGCTTTACCGGGCCAAGAGCCGAGGGCGCAACTGCGTGGAGCTGGCAACAGTGGTGGAACTTCGCATTCCCTCCTCACCTACAGGCTCGAACCGTCGCATGGCCTCCTGACCCGCGGCGGGCCGGGACGCGAGCTTCTCTGGCCCGCGTTGACGGCAACCCGCGACTTCTGGGAAAATTGGGGCGCTTTTCCTTGACGGCTGTGCGAGACTGTTACCTGCGCTGTGGGAAACTGCGGTGCGCCGCGATTTGCTGCCGCCAGCCCACGCGGCTTTCGAGGCGGCCCCGAGACTTCAAATGCTGGGTCACCGCGACCTGCTCACCCAGCCGAGGAAGCTGATCTGGCGCAAGCGAAGGGAAATTGAATGCCTCCGGTCGGCGCTTGCCGCCCTGAGGGAGGAGGCGCGTGCATGAAAATCGTGATTGCCCAAGAGGAAGGTGTTGTCCGCGGCATGCTCGAAACCACGCTCCCCAAGTGGGACCACGAGGTCCTCACGGCCTCCGATGGCGCCCACGCCTGGCAGGAACTGCAAAAGCGGGACGGCCCGCGATTAGCCATTCTGGATCGGACGTTGCCGGGCATGGATGGCCTGGAGATCTGCCGCGAGGCGCGGAGACATACCGAGTTGCCCTACGTCTACATTCTCCTGATGCTGGCCAAGGGCCAGGAACAGGACATGCTCGAGGGGATGAAGGCCGGTGCCGACGACTTCCTGATGAAGCCTCTCGATTTGAATGAATTGATGATCCGGCTCCGTCTCGCCAAGCGCGTTCTGGAGTTGCAGGAGGAATTGCAGAGCGCCCATGCGGCCATTGGTTATCAGACTACCCACGACCCCCTCACGGGCTTTGCCAACCGTGCCTCCATCCTGGAGACGCTGCTGCGCGAGTTGGCTCGCGTGCGCCGCGAGGGAAGCCACGTGGGCCTCATCCTCACCGAGATCGATAACTTCAAGAACATCAACGAGACTTACGGTCACCTGGCCGGGGACGCGGTGCTGCGGGAAGCGGCCCGCCGCGTCCGCCCCATTGTGCGGCCTTACGACACCGTAGGCCGTTACGGGGGAGAGGAGTTCCTCATCATCGTGCCGGGCTGCGACGCCAGCAATGCCCTGGGCCAAGCCGAGCGCGTCCGCAACGCCATCGGCGGGCAGAGTATGGATATCTCCGAATGGGGGAAGTTCGCGTCTGCCCAAGATGGGAAGATTCAGGTGACGCTCAGCTTGGGTGTGGCGGCCGGTGACAAGCTAAAAGAGGTGGAGCCTTTTCTCCGCGCCGTCGAGGCGGCGCTCGCGCGGGCCCAGCAGGCAGGCCACAACCGCGCCGAATTGGCCAAGTCCGAGGACTTCAAGTAAGCCCTTTGCGGGGCAGGACTCGGCGCTCGTGCGCCACCCAAGGCGAACCGCGGCGGCACTATGATGCGCCGGAGGCGAGAGACCTGCGCGGCCGACTCATTCCACCGCGATGTGTGTTTCCGTCCGCTCCACGCCCTCGAGCTTCTGAATCGTGTCAATCACGAGCTCGTTGAGTCTCTTCTCGCTGGGTGTTTCCACATATACGAACACATCCGGCAGACCCCAGCAGGCGTCAGCGTGCCGCACGCCTTCCATCTGGCTGACCGCGCTCACAATCTCGCGCACTTTGCCGGGCCGTACGTTGATCAACACGTAGGCTCTCATGTTATTTCCTCCCGGCTGGAATCCAGCCCGGGCCAGCGGTCGCCCGGAGATCGGCCCGCCCCCTGGCTCCCAGCCGTCTCGCCATCTATCCCGTTGTGGCGCCCAGAATGCGAGCCAATTCTAGCACCCCTGTGCAGCCGATTGGGAGGCCAGTCAGACGACCCCCGGCAGACCGTCCGCTGCCAGTTCCGCCAGGGGGCCGAGGCGATCGCAGGGCGCGCCTCCTGCTTCCCCTGAAAATTAACGGAACTTCCAGCCGGTACTTTGCGTTTCTTCAAGTAACTGCAAGAGAGGAGCTGGATTCCCATGAAAAAGGTTCTGCTAGGATTGGCAGTAATTTTCTTGACGAGGACCGGCGCGCTGGCGGCGGACCGCTGGGTCCACGTGAAGGTCGAAGAGGGTGGCACGCAGGGTGAGACGGTGCGCATCAACCTGCCGTTATCATTGGCGGAAAAGGTTTTGCCCGCCATCCACACCCACAAGCTGTGTGCCGGCAAGGTGAAGGTGAACAAGGACGATATCCATGACCTGGACCTGCGGGCCGTCATGGAGGCGCTGCGCACTGCGCCGGACAACGAGTTCATCACTGTGGAGAGCCGACACGATAACGTGCGTGTGGCGAAGGCCGGTGGCAATCTGCTCATCAAGGTTCAGGAAAACAAGGAGACCGCCGGCACCAAGGCCAAGACCGAAACCAAGACCAGAGCCGAAACCGTGAATGTCACCATTCCCATTCCGGTCGTCGATGCCCTGCTCTCGGGCGCCCAGGATGAACTCGATATCCTGGCGGCGGTGCGGGCTTTGGGTGCGGTGGGTGACACAGTGCTGGTCTCCGTGGACGATCAACACAGCAAGGTCCGCATCTGGGTGGACTCGCGCAACACGATGGAGTAAGGAGGTGCACTATGCCGTCAGGCGCAGGAGCAGTCGCGGGTGGCGCCGGCGCGATGGTGCTCGGAACACTGTTGGTAGCAGGTGCTTTTGTTTACGACATGGGCGCGGTGCGCGTCTCCGTGCGGGGGAAAAGCCCCGGAGGCGAGAACATACGGCTGGCGGTGCCGGCGGCCGCCGTCCCCGTGGTCCTGGAGTTCGTGCCCGATGCGAAGCTCCAGGAGGCCGCGGAAGAGGCGCGGCCGTGGCTGCCCGTCATCGAGGCCGTGAGCGAGGAACTGGCGCGTTGCCCCGATGGCCCCTTGGTCGAAGTTACGAGCCCACACGAGAAGGTCAGCATCGTCAAGCGGGGAGAGTCCTTGGTCATCGACGTGGACGACGCGAACGAAACCGTCCATATCTCCGTCCCGCTGAAGGTTGTCGGGGTCGTCGCCCGGCAGATTGGCAGGGTTCCTCCTCCGAAGGCAGGCCGCGCGCTAGAGCCGGCGCCTGCCGAAGGTCCTGCCCTGTAACGCTCGTGGCGGGCGGGAGGTTCACTCTTCGGCGTACATGCCGCCTGGGTCGGGCGCGTGACCATGGGCGGGCGACTTGGCCGCCTGGTAGATCCGCTCCACATAGTGAATGAACGTCACGTACGCCTTCACGTATTCCCGCCCCGCCTCCCCGTTATCGGGGCTGAAATCCAGCCTGTGCCGCGCAGCCTCCTTTCTCAGGCAAGCGTTTTCCGGAATCTTCTTGACGTCAGCCCCAAGGTGACTGAACCGATCACCAGGAGCGCGAGCATCTGCGGCCAGAGGATGCCGGGGCCCACGCCCTTGAGGAAGATGCCGCGGATGATCACCAGGAAATAGCGAAAGGGATTGAGATACGTCAGCCATTGAACCACCCTCGGCATATTGGCGATGGGGAACATGAAACCCGAAAGCAGGACGGCCGGCATGAAGAAAAAAAAGGTGGTCATCATGGCCTGTTGTTGGGTCTGGCTGACGGTTGAGATCAAGAGCCCGATCCCCAGCGTGGTGAGCAGGTAGAGGGCCGTGGCGAAGAGAAGCAAGGCGAGACTGCCCCGGATCGGCACTCCAAACCAGAGTACCGCCACCAGCGTTATGATGATGACATCAACAAAACTGAACAGGGCAAACGGCAGGGTCTTGCCCAGGATGAATTCGGCGGGCGTGATGGGCGTGACCATGATTTGTTCCATCGTGCCGATTTCTTTCTCGCGCACCACGGCCATGCTGGTCAGGAGCAGTGTGACCAAGGTCACGATCATGGCGACCACGCCGGGGACGTAGAAGTTCCGGCTCTCCAGGTTCTCATTGAACCAGGCCCGCGTCTGCAGCTCGACTTGTCCGGGCTGCCGGGTGCCGCCCAGCACCCGCCGAACCTGGGCATTCAAAACTTCCTGCGAGAACTGCCCGGCAATCTTGGCGCTGTAACCGAGCACGATGCCGGCGGTGTTCGAGTCGGTGCCGTCCACCAGAATTTGGAGCTGGGCCGTTCGCCCCGCCCGCAGATCCCCCTCGAAGCCCTTGTCCATATGGAGCACCACCCGGACTTCGCCGCGGTCGAGCAACTCGCGCGCCCGGGCCTCGCTCGTGATTTGCTCCGCGACGTCAAAATAACCTGACTTCACAAAGCGGCTGACGAGTTCCCGGCTGGTCACGCTGTTGTCGAGGTCGTAGACTGCCGTGGCCACGTGCTTCACATCGGTCGTCACCGCATAGCCAAACACCACCAACTGCAAGATGGGCGCCACGAAAATGACCGCCCGCATCCGCGGGTCACGGAAGACCTGGATGAACTCTTTGATCAGCATGTGCCGGAGGCGTTCGCGCACGGCTACACCAGCTTCTTCTTGAACGTTACGTTGGCCAGGAGAACCAGGGCGGCGGCAAAGACCGTCAAGAGCGCTGCTTCGCCGGCCAGAATCTCCAGCCCGACGCCCTTCAAATAAATGCCTTTCAGCAAGGCCACGAAATACCTCGCCGGGATCAGGTAGGTGATCAGTTGGAGCGGTCTCGGCATGTTGGCGATGGCAAAGACGAAACCGGAGAGCAGCAGCGACGGGACGAACGTCAGAACCATGGCCAACTGGTTGGCCAGGAGCTGGCTCTTGGTGATGATGCTGATGAGGAGGCCCAACGACATGGCCCCAGCCAAGAAGATCGCCGCGAAGGTGAAGAGCAGGGCCACACTGCCGCGCAAGGGGATACGAAACAGGAACTCGCCCATCAGCACGGCCAGCAGGACGTCGAACAGCCCGATGGAGAAGTAGGGCAGGAGCTTGCCGAGAATCAATTCCTGACCCTTCACCGGAGTCGAGATAAGTTGTTCCATCGTGCCCCGTTCCCACTCGCGGGCCACGGTCAGCGAAGTCAACATCGCGGCTATCACCATCATGATGACGGCGATCAGACCGGGGATGATGTAGTTTCTCGACTCCATCTCCGCGTTGAACCAAACCCGCGGCCGGAATTCCAGGGGCAGGCGGGGCACGCGGCTGCCCGCACGCTGGATCTGCCGCACAGCTATCTGCTGCGAATAGGCCAGCGCCACCGCATCGGCATAGCTCACGGCGAGGGTGGCCGTGTTGGAGTCGCTGCCATCCACGATGAGCTGGACCGAGGCCGGTCGGCCCGCTTCAACGCGGCCGGCAAAGTCCCTCGGGACAATCAGGGCCACGAGCGCCTGGGCAGAATCGATCGCCCGATCCACCTCCCGGTAGTTCCGCGCGTAGCCGCGCAGGGAGAAGTAACGGGAGCCGTCGAAGCGGCTGATGAATTCCCGGCTGGCCGGCGACTCGCTCTGGTCCCAGACTACCAGCGGGACGTTATCCACATCGAGCGTCAGGGCATAGCCGTAAAGCATCAACAGCAGCATGGGAATAGCGATGGCCATCCCCAGGCTCCGCGGGTCGCGGAAGACGTGAATGAACTCCTTGCGGGCCACGGCCTGGACGCGACGTGGGTTCATCGCTCGACCGCCTGCTGCGGCTGCTCGGCGCGGTCCCGCGCCTCGATGAGGGAGACAAAGACATCCTCGAGCGAGGGAACGATTTTCTCCACCCGCGCGATTTCGTAGCCTCGCTCCTTCAGAAGGCTCCGGACCATCGCGGCTGTCGCCTCGCCATCCTCGGCGACCACGTGCAAACCCTTGCCGAATAGGGCCACTTCCTTCACTCCCGGCACCCGCTCAATCTCGCCCATGGCATCCTGCGGCCGCTGGCAGAGGACCTCGAGGACCTCCTCGGGCATGAGTTCCGTTTTGAGTACCTCCGGACTCCCGATGGCAATCAACTCGCCGCGATAAATCAGGGCGATGCGATCGCAGTATTCAGCCTCATCCATGTAATGCGTGGTGACGAATACCGTGACGCCGCGGCCGGCGAGTTCATAAATCAAATCCCAGAACCGGCGCCGACTGATGGGGTCGACGCCCGAAGTGGGCTCGTCGAGGAAAATGATCGGCGGTTCGTGCAGGATCGCGCACCCCAGCGCCAGCCGCTGCTTCCAACCGCCCGCGAGAATGGCGGTGCGAGAGCGCCGGTGTTCCTCGAGGCCGGCCATCTGGATCACCCATTCCTTGCGCTCTTGCTTTTTCTCCGGCGGGAGGCGGTAGATGCCGCTGTAGAAGTCGATGTTCTCCTCGACGGTCAAATCCTCGTACAACGAGAACTTCTGGCTCATGTAGCCGATGTGGGCCTTGATCTTCTCCGCCTCGGTACGAATGTCGAATCCTGCCACCGTCCCCGTGCCGCCGCTCGGCGCGAGAATGCCGCACAGCATCCGGATGGTCGTGGACTTGCCCGCTCCGTTGGGCCCCAGAAAGCCAAAGATCTCCCCCTTCGCCACCGCGAAGCTAATGCGATTCACGGCCACGAAGCTGCCGAAGCGCCTCTCCAGGTCTTTCACGATGACGGCCTTGCCGCTGTCCGAACCCTGCATGGCCTTCCTACCTGTGCTCCCCGCCGAGCACCGAGATGAAAACATCTTCGAGCGCCGGCTCGATGGGGCGAATCTCCTCCGCCTTGAGGCCGGCCCCAACGAGCAGGTCCGCGGCCTGCTTGGCCACCGCCGCCGGATCGTCGGCAACGATGTGCACCCGGTCCCCGAACAGCCCTACAGGGATGCCGGGGAGCCTTTCGCGCAGTAGAGCCGTAGCCTTGCGGGGCTCAGCCGCACGAATCTCCAGGATCGTCCCGCGCATGAGCCGCTTCACCTCGTCCGGGGTCCCCATGGCGAGAAGTCTGCCGCGATGAAGAAGCCCGACCCGGTGGGCGCGTTCGGCCTCGTCCAAGTACGCCGTGGAGATGAAGATGGTGACCCTCTCGCGGAGGAGCTGATACAAGATCCGCCAGAAGTCGCGCCGCGAGACCGGATCCACGCCATTGGTAGGCTCATCGAGAAACAGCACCTTGGGTGTGTGAATGAGCGCGGAGGCCAGGCCCAGCTTCTGTCTCATCCCGCCCGAGAGGTTTCCCGCTAGGCGTTTCTGGAAAGGCGTCAGGTTGCTGAAGGCCAGCAAGCGGTCGATCCTCTCCGCCCGCCCCCGGCGCGGCACGCCGTAGATGTCGGCGTAGAAGTCAATGTTCTCCATCACCGTAAGGTCTGGGTAGAGCCCGAACCGCTGGCTCACGTAGCCGATGTCTTCTTTGACCGCCTCTGCCTCTTTCACGATGTGGTGGCCCGCCACCCAGGCCTCGCCGGAGGTTGGTTCCATAATCGCCGTCAAGAGCCGCATCGTGGTGGTTTTGCCCGCGCCGTCGGGCCCTACCAGGCCGAAGATTTCCCCTTCGGCGACGTTCAGCGTTAGGCCGTCAACCGCTTTCACGCCGTCAAAGGATTTGGTCAGTGCCTCGATCCGGATGGCATCCATTACTTGCCCTTCTCCCTGACCAGGATTTCCGCATCGGCGGGCATGCCAGGCTTCAGTTCCATGTTGGGATTCCGGATGTCCACCTTGACGCGGTAGACGAGTTTGACGCGTTCCTTTTCCGTCTGAACACTCTTGGGAGTGAACTCGGCCTGCGCGGCGATGAAGGAGACCCGTCCTTCGTAACGCTTGTCGGGATAGGTGTCTGTGGTCACCCGCACGCGCTGCCCGACCTTTACCCGCCCCAGATCAGTTTCGTTGATGTAAGCGCGAAGCCAGACATTCTCGAGGTCCCCGACGGTTACAATCGGCGTGCCGGCGGCAACGAATTCACCCGGCTCGACGTTCTTGGAGAGAACGACTCCCGCCAGCGGCGAGGTCAGCGTGGCATAGCCCAGGCGCGTCTCCGCCACAGCCAGCCCTTCCTTAGCTTGTTGAAGGCGAGCGCGCGCCTGCTCGATGGTTTCCTGGCGCGGGCCTTTCTTCACCAGCACGAAGCGCTCCTGGGCCTGCAGCCACGCCGCGCGAGCCTGCTCAATCTGCTCTTTTCTCGGGCCTTCCTTGACCAGCTTGTACTGCTCCTCGGCTTCGCGCTGGCGGGCCAGCGCCGTCTCATAGGCGGTGCGTGCGGCGTCGTACTGCTGGGCGGAGACTATCTCCTTCTTGTATAGCCCTTCGTACCGCTCGGCGTCCAGCCGCGCGCGTTCGGCTTCGGCCTTTGCCCGCCGGAGAACGGCTTCCGCCGCCGACAATTCTTCCGGCCGCGACCCGGCGAGCATCTCGTCCAGTCGAGCTTTCGCCTGCGCGGCGGAAGCCTCGGCTTGCGCAATCTCCTCCGGCCGAGAGCCTGCTTCCAGTTCGGCGAGGGCCGCCTGGACGGCTTGCCTTTCCGCTCGGCGCGCCGCAACTTCCTGGGCAAGCTCGGCGCTGTCCAGCCGGGCAATAGTCTGCCCGGCCCTGACCATTTCGCCCTCGTCCACTAGGCGCGCTTCGACTCGCCCGGGGATCTTGAAGCTCACCTCGGCGTCCGTGACCTCAATGTTGCCGGAGACGCGGATGACCCGCCCGTCGTTCGACCTGCCCAGGATGAGGTAAGCCAACACCGCCACCAGCAGGACCACTGGGAGCAGGACCATGAGCCTTCTTTTGTTCATCATCGCCGCTTCTCCGCGCTATGGATTTCCTGCCCTGGCCGGGGCGCTACGCCGGACCAAAAAAAGTCTAGCGTTGTGTCAAGCCACCCCTGTAGCTGGGAAGACGGGTGGAGCGCCCACAGCAATAGGGCGCCAAAAAAGGTCTGCTGGAAAAGGCGCGCCAGTTCGGCGGGCTTGATGTCAAAGCGAATCTCGCCGCGCCGTTGGCCTTCCGCGGCGATTTGGGCCAGGAGGCGGCGACCGCGCGCCAGGTTGCGGCGCATCACCTTGAGGAACGATTCGCTCGAGGAGTGGGCCGCCAATAGGCCGCGGACCAGGCTGGGGCTGCGACTTGGCTCCTCGGCCAACTCATGCGCCAGCCGGCGCAACACCTCGCGCAGCGGTCGTGCGCCTTGGCGAATCTCCGCCAGGGCACCCTGCACTTTGGATACTTGGATCTCGCCAAAGCCCGCTAGGGCGTGCTCCTTGGAGGGGAAGTAGTTGAAGAATGTCCCCTTGCCCACGTCTGCGGCCTCCGTGATCTGTTCGACGGTAGTGGCAAAGAAGCCTTGGCGGGCAAAGAGGTGGAGGGCGGCACGCAGGATGCGGGCGCGGGTTTCGGCCTGGCGGCGGGCACGTCGGCCGGGGCGGGCCGGGGCGCGCGGGAGGCGCGGAGCGGGATTCATGGGTGACCTCGATTCATATATGACCTAGATTCATAGATGACTATAGGTCATGTTTAGTGGCATTGTCAAGGGACATTCTGTCCCACCCGACCAGCGGCCCTCTGCACTTCCTTTTCGGGTGGAACGACCCATCACGAATTACGGGTGCGACCCCGCGGGAGTAACCATCCGCGCCACCCCCGCGCCCACTGCGGGAGGGCAGAGCCCTCCCCTGCCTCCGCCATCTTTGTGGTATAGTCCCCCAGAATTCCTCACGGATGAGTAAGGACAACGCGCCATGAGTATTGTGGACCAGGTGGAGAAAGACCTCCCGGCGGCTCTGAAGGCCCAGGAGGCGCTGAAGCTGAGCGTCTTGCGGATGATGAAGGCAGCGCTCAAGAACAAGCAGGTGGAACTCGGCAAACCGCCGGACGACGCCCAGGTTGTTGCCGTCCTGCGGACGCTGGTGAAGCAGCGGCAGGAGTCGGTCGAAGCCTTCCGTCATGGTAGGCGCCTCGACTTGGCGGAGAAGGAAGAGGCCGAAATCAAGATTGTCGAGAGCTACCTGCCCGCCGCAGCCAGCGATGAGGAAGTTGACGCCGCTGTGGCTACCGCTATTGCCGAGACCGGCGCCGCCGGCCCCAAGGACCTAGGCAAGGTGATGAAGGTGGCGATGGCCAAACTGGCGGGCAAGAACGTGGAGGGCAAACGCGTTAACGAGAAAGTGCGCGCCAAGCTTGGCGCCTGAAATAGCGGCGGGTTCATCCCGCCATCGGAAAACTGGCGGCATCAAGTCGCGTCTACATCCTCCCTGCTTGGAGGCCGAAGCATGGCTGCTGAATCGCCCGAGAAGTCGCACGCGAGCACCTTCCAGCCGTATGTCCCGGCAGATGTCACCGTTCCTGAGCTCACGGTGCGCGCCGTAGTGTTGGGCGCCTTTTTGGGAATCATCTTTGGCGCGGTGACGGTTTACCTGGCGCTGCGCGCCGGACTGACGGTGAGCGCCTCCATTCCGGTGGCCGTGCTGGCTATCAGCATCTTCAAGTGGCTGGGCAAGTCCACCATCCTGGAAAACAACATCGTGCAGACGACGGGTTCCGCGGGCGAGTCCATCGCCGCCGGGGTGGTCTTCACTCTGCCGGCACTGATTTTCCTGGGCTTCTCGCTTGACTACCCCGAGATCCCGCGCGTGTTGCTGCTGGCGCTGGTGGGCAGCATCCTGGGCGTACTGTTCATGATTCCGCTGCGGCACCAGTTGAACGTGGCCGAGCACGGAACACTCACCTACCCGGAAGGCACGGCTTGCGCCGACGTGCTGATTGCCGGCGAAAAAGGCGGCAGCTTTGCGGGCAAGGTCTTCGCCGGCTTCGGCCTAGGGCTGGTTTACAAGCTGCTGAACGAAGCCGCCCGCGTCTGGCAGCCGCGTCCGATTTACCAGCCCGGCTGGTATCCCGGGGGGACACTGGCTGCTTCCGTGACTCCCGAATATCTCGGTGTAGGTTTCATCATCGGCCCACGCACGGCAGGAATGATCTTTGCGGGCGGCGTACTTTCCTGGCTGGTCATCATCCCTATGATCAAGTTCTTTGGCAGCGGTCTGGTCGAGCCCGTGTTCCCCGCCACGGTCCCGATTCGCGAGATGAATGCGTTTGCTCTCTGGGATGCCTACATTCGTCCCATTGGCGCGGGGGCCGTGTCCATGGCGGGTCTGTTCACGCTCTCGCGCACGCTGCCGACGATTGTGCGGGCTCTCCGCTCGACCCTCGCTCAGTTGCGCAAAAGCAAGGCCGCCGAGCCGCTGGCGGCGCGTACGGAGCGCGAGCTGCCTGGCACAGTCATCTTTGGTGGATCGCTCGTGATGATTCTGATTGTCTGGGCCCTGCTCGCCTTCCGCGTCAACCCCGGCGTGAGCGGCAACCTCGTCGCCTCCATCCTCGTCGTGGTTTTCGGTTTTCTGTTTGTAACCGTATCAGCACGAATCGTAGGGCTAATAGGCGCCTCGGCAAATCCCATTTCGGGCATGACGATTGCCACGCTGATGTTGACGGCGCTGCTCTTTGTGGCGGCAGGTTGGACTTCGGGCGCGTATCCCGCCGTGGCGCTTTCGGTGGGCGGCATCGTCTGCATTGCCGCTGCCGTGGGCGGAGCCACCTCGCAGTCGCTCAAGACCGGCTTTCTGGTAGGCGCTACGCCGCGCCGGGCCGAGATTGCCATGATCGTGGGCGCACTCACCTCGGTACTTGTGGTCGGCTTCACCCTCGTGATGCTCAACCGCGTCTACACACGCATTGAGCCGCAGGCCATCGAAAACGTTCAAGTGAGCGCCGAGATGAAGGTCGTGGGCGAAACGATACACAAGGGAAAGAACTACCAGGTCATCAACGTCATCGGCTCTCACACCGTTCGGGATGGCCGTTACTACTACGATTCGACGGCGAAACGCATCGCGTTCAGGGAGCAAGTGGGGATCGGGTCGGGAGAGTTGCCTGCCCCGCAAGCCGTCCTGATGAGCACCGTCATCAACGGTATCTTGCGCCAGAGCTTGCCGTGGGGATTGGTGTTGCTGGGAGTATTCATCGTCGTGGTGATGGAGCTGTGCGGCGTCCGCTCGCTGGCGTTTGCCGTCGGGTCATATCTGCCCATCGCCACCACCGCGCCCATCTTCTGTGGGGGCGTGGTGAGCTGGCTGCTGACGAAAGTCACCCAGCGCCAGGAAGGCGAAGTCTCAAGCGGCGCCCTGTTTGCCGCTGGCTTGATCGCCGGCGGCTCCATCGGCGGCTTGGTCCTCGCCGCCATCGTGGGCTCCAAGCTGGACACGCGCCTGGGGTTCGACCTGCTGAACGGAGTTTCCATCGGAACCAAGTATTGGCCAGGCATTGCCAACTCCAGCCTCGTCGGCATTCTGGTCTTTGCCGCCATGGCCACAGCTTTGTTCCTCGTCGGCCGGAAGAAGCTGGAGTAGGAAACGAAGTCGACAGTCTGCAGTCGACAGTCAGCAGTTGACGCGAAACTGCCCTACATCCCCTGGCCTTTCGACTGTTGACTGTCAACTGTTGACTGTTAACTTGGCCTCGCCCCTCGTCACTTGTCACTCGTCACCGCTCTTATGGTACGCTTTCGTCGATGCCCCGTTATGGCCAAGTCCAGGTGTCGTTTGGGCCGCCGCTGACGCGGATGGTCAAGTACCTCATAATCGTCACGGGCGCGATTTTCGTCTTGACCTACCTTGGGCTGCAATTGTTCCACTGGACCTGGCCCCTCGCCTGGCTCAGCCTGCAACCTTACGATGTGATCCACCGCCTCTTCCTCTGGCAACTGGTCACTTACCTCTTCCTGCATGGCGGCTTCTTTCACATCATCTTCAACCTGCTCATGCTTTGGATGTTCGGGTCCGAGCTGGAATACCGGTGGGGCGGGCGGCGATTTCTCTTCTATTTCTTTCTGACGGGGATCGGTGCCGGCCTTTGCGACGTCATTCTGAACACGCTCCTCGCGCCTGGCCTGCGGACGGCTACGATCGGGAATTCCGGTGCCGTCTATGGTGTCCTGCTGGCTTACGGGATGCTCTTCCCGGACCGGCCCGTCCTGTTTGCGCTCATGATTCCCATGAAGGCTAAGTGGCTTGTCCTGATCATGGGCGCGATCGAATTCCTCAGCTCGCTGGGCGGGCCGGGGTCAGGGGTCAGCCACTTTGCTCATTTGGGGGGAATGCTCTTTGGCTTCCTTTACCTGCGCGGCGCGAGCCTCCCTTACGTGTTGCGGCTGCGCTATGATGAATGGCGACGCGCGCGCCTGCGCAAGAAATTCGCAGTGTACATGCGCGAACACGAAAGCAAGGACGACGGCGGGCGGTGGATCCACTAGAGAAAGTGTAAAGGGTGAAGGGTGAAGTCTGAAGACTGCGATCGAATTGCAGACTTCATCTTTTACACTCCAGACTTGTTTGAGCTGCTGTTCGCCGAAAAGGAGGAACACCATGCCAAGCGCAGAGAAAACCATCCTGGGCATAGAAAAGGGAATGGAGCGCGACTTCAACGCGGGCAAGATCGACCAACTCCTCGCTCACTTCCACCCGCGCGTGGTGGGGTTCCCCTCCACCAAGCAGGAGAGAATTGTGGGGCGGGCGGCCATGCGGAAGACCTTCGACTATTACCATCAGGCTTCCGCCCACATGAAGTACCGCATCGCTAAGCCCGAAGTGCACGTGTTCGGCGACGTGGCCGTCGCCACCTTCTACTGGACTGTCGAGCTGGGCACAGGCCGTCCCCGGCACACCATCCGCGGCCGCGGCAGCCACGTCTTCGCCAAACACGACGACAAGTGGCTGATCGTGCACGAACACTTCTCGCGCGCGCACTGAACCTATGGAGTCTGTCCGCCTGCTCCCGCCTTTTTGCTCGCGGGAGCCCACAACAGTTACAGGGGAAAGAGCGTTCCGGCGTGTGGTAGACGCGAATTCCTGCTCGCGCATCGGCTCTTCCGCTCCCATCGAACCGGGGAAGTGATTAATCCTGCCTGGACCCGTTTCTCCTTCCCGCCCCGCTGGCACTACGACATCTTGCACGCTCTCGACCACTTTCAGGATGCCGGGGCCGCGCGCGACGAGAGGCTCTGCGAGGCGATGGAAATCGTCAAAAAGCGGCGCAAGGAAGACGGCCGCTGGGTTCTTCAGAATCGGTATCCGGGCAAGGTATTCTTCGAAATGGAGAAGCTGGGCCAGCCCAGTCGCTGGAACACGCTGCGTGCCCTGCGCATCCTCCAGTGGTGGGAGCGCAGCCAGCGGCCCGGCACCCCCCGAACGAAAGTTGACACTGGCGAGGCGTAGTGCTAGTTTACCTGTGAACGGTCGCTCTTTGAAAACTCTGGTTCCCGTGGTGGCCCCGATTCTGGATCGGGGACAAAAGGAAAGGCCGTGCAAATCGGCTGCGGTCCCGCCACTGTGATCGGCGAGCCGAATCCTCTTTAGCCGTGAGGCCAGCCACTGTCCCGACGCGTCGGGATGGGAAGGCGGAGGATGGGGCGATGACCCGAAAGCCAGGAAGCCTGCCCGGGAACTCCGACTTAGCCTAACTCTTCGACGGAAAGAGTCCTGGGGAGAATCGCCAAGGCCTTCCGATTCCGGTTCGAGGAATTGGGAGGCTTTTTTATTTTGTGCGCCATTTTCCCGAACTCCTTCCGCCGAAGCGCCCCGTCGCGTGAACGGGGAGAAGGAGTCGTGCAGTGAAGTTGAAAATTGAAAGTCGAAAGTTGAAAGTCAAAGGCCCTACATTCGTTGTATCGTCCAAGCGTCGTACGTTTGGCCCACCACCTGCCTGCTTAGGAACATTCCTGTTGGGATTCGTGATTCTCTTCGCGAGCGCAGGGCTGGCGGCGCGGGCGGCGACACTCGATGGGACCGTATTTGACCCGAGCGGCCGCGCGGTCCGCGGCGCGCGGGTAAGCCTGCTCACCCCCCTCGTGCCACTCGAAGAGTGCCAGACGGACGCGCGCGGGCGCTTCGAGTTCACGGGTTTGCGCGGCGGGGCGTATCGGCTGGTGGCGACGGTGCCGGGTTTCGCGGTTTCTCCAGTCCAGGTCGAACTGGGCGAGCGCGAAATGCAGACGGTGGACCTGCGTCTCGCGCTCAGTGCCGTCCAGGAGCACGTCGTGGTCTCCGCGACGCTGGGCGGTGCGCTCTCGCCCCAGGTAGGTTCCTCCATCAACATTCTCACCCGCCGCGACCTGGACGAGCAAGGCGCCCAGGCCGTGTTCGAAATCTTGCGCGAGGTTCCGGGCGTGGCCGTGAACCAGTCCGGCCGGCGCGGCGGCGTGACGGGCCTCTTCATCCGCGGCGGCAATTCCAACTACAACCTGGTAATGCTGGACGGGATGCAGGTAAACCAGTTTGGCGGGGACTTTGACTTTGCCTCGCTACCCGCCGACGGCGTGGAGCGCGTGGAAATCACTCGCGGCCCGCAAAGCGCGCTGTACGGTTCAAACGCCGTCACGGGCGTCATCAATATCGTGAGTCACCGAGGCCAGGGCCCGCCACGCTTCACGGTGCAGGCCGAAGGCGGCAGTTTCACCACACGCCGCTTTGCCACGGGAGGCAGTGGCCGCACGCGCAAGCTCTCCTGGGCCTACGACCTTTCTCGCCTCGATTCCGGCGGCGTGGTGGTGAACGACCAGTATCGCAACCAGAGCGCTCTCCTGAGTCTGGGCTATTCGCGAAGCCCTCGCCGGCAGGTGAACTTCCACTTCTTTGGCAACGCCAACGATGCGGGCGCGCCGGGGCCTTACGGCTCAGACCCGCGCCATTTGTATGATGTGCCGGTTTATCCTGGCGGGCCGACGCCGAGGGAGGTTGGTCGCCAAACTCGCGACAAGGAGAACTTGTTCGGCTACCAGGCGAGCTATGCGGAACAGTTTTCGCCGCGCTTCCGACAAGTGGTGACCGCAAGCGTCGCCACCAACGATTACTATTTCCGCTCGCCTTTCGGCGACTCGTTTTCCAACAACCTTCGCAGCGTCTTGAACACGCGGAGCGAGATCACGGTCTCGCACCAGGACTTCCTCGTCCTGGGATTCGAATACAACCGCGAGCAGATCAAGAACACCTTCATTGCCGATGCGAGTGGGGTCCCGTTCCTGTTGCCCCGCGCGAGTTTCGCCTACTTTGCGGAAAACCGTTGGAGCCCGTCGCGGCGTTGGATGGTCATCACGGGCCTGCGCCTGGACGACATCCGCACGCACGCGTTGCCCCCAGGCGGTTTCGGCCTCCGTCCGCTCCTGCCTGCCAGTTCCATCGCCAAGGCGAACCCACGGATTGCGGTGACGTATCTTGCCCGGGATGCCGCAGCATCCGCAGGCGCTCTGGGCGCGACGCGGCTGCACGGCAGCTTCGGCACAGGCATCCGCACGCCTAACGGCTTCGAGCTGGCTTTCACCAACAATCCGCGCCTGAAGCCGGAGAAGAGCATCAGCTTTGATTCCGGCGTGGAGCAGAGGCTCTTCCGCGACCGTGCCGTGCTCGACGTCACCTACTTCTTCAACCGCTTTAAAGACCAGATCGTGGTTCTGGGAGGGTCGCTTACCAACCTCAGCAGTTTCATCTCGGACAACCTGGCGAACTCGCGCGCGGCAGGGGTCGAAGCTGCCCTGCGCATTCGCCCCGCGCGGTCGGTGGAATTTTCCGGACACTACACACGGCTGAACTCTTCCATCCTGGCGCTGGACGGCACGTCCCTGACGCAATTCCCCTTCGTGGTCGGCCAGCCACTCCTGCGCCGGCCGCGCAATTCCGCCGCCTTCAATGCGACCTGGCAACGCGGCCGCCTGATGCTCAACCTGAATGGCTACCTGCGCGGCAAGGTTCTGGACGTGGAACCGAACTTCGGCGCCTCCGGCGGGCTGTTCACAAACAAGGGCTATGCGCTGGCCAACGCCGGATTCGCGTACCGACTCCCGCGCGGCGTGGAACTCTTTGGCCGACTCAACAATTTCCTGAATCGGAAGTATGAGAACTCGTTCGGCTATCCGGCCTTGCCTTTGAACTTCCTGGCCGGCGTGAAGTTCACCTTCCCGGCGGAATAATCCGGGCGGCTAGAGCGCGCCGGAATTCACGTTCCGGCTGCGGGAGGGAACCATGCCGCAGAAGACTCTGGTCGCCTGGAGTGGCGGCAAAGACAGCGCCATGGCGCTCCACGAGTTGCGGCGGCTGCCGGATATCGACATCGTCGGGCTCCTGACAACGGTCACCGAAGGGTACGATCGCATCAGCATGCACGGCGTACGGCGCTCGCTGCTCGAAGAGCAAGCCGAGTCGCTGGGGCTCGCCCTCGAGAGGGTCGATATCCCGCCCGACTGTCCCAACCAGGTGTATGAGGCCCGCATGCAGGAGGTTCTCGAGCGTTTCCAGCGGCGCGGAGTCGAGACGGTGGCGTTCGGCGATTTGTTTCTCGAAGAAATCCGCTGCTACCGTGAAACGAACCTGGCAAAGATCGGCATGCGGGGCATCTTCCCCATCTGGGGCAGAAACACTCGCGAGCTCTTGGGCGACTTTCTTGCCCTGGGTTTCAAGGGGGTGGTGGTTTGCGTGGACACGCGGCAGATTCCCGCTTCGCTCGCGGGCAGAATGCTCGACGACACCTTCCTCCGCGACCTCCCACGTGACGCCGATCCTTGCGGGGAGAACGGGGAATTCCACACCTTTGTGTTCGACGGGCCGCTCTTCAAACAGCCCATCGCTTTTCGGGCCGGAGAACTCGCGGTCAGGGGCCAGTTCAGTTTTTGTGATCTTGTCCCGGCCTTTCAGAATCACGCCGCTGCCCCCAGGTGAGCGGCAACGGTCGATCTGAAAACCTGCTCCCGACATAGCGTTGAATCGCTGGAGATTCTGGCGGAGATGCTGCATTCCATGGTTTTCCGCTTCGGCAATGAGCACTCGGCGGGACAGAGACGCTGAGGTGTCGGCCGGGGACTAGATCAGGCTGTCTTCTTTGCGGTGGGTACGCCAGCAGTAGAGCTGCTCCACGGCTACGGAGAGCACGCAAATCCCGCCTGCGATGGAGACACTCAATTCGATGAGGTCTCTCAGGATGTCGGCGTGTTCCCGGGCGAGGAGCCGGATGGTGGCGGCCAGCGCGATGCCGTGACCGACGGCCCACAGGCCAATCACGGCGGCGAGAATCAGGACGATAAGGCGCAGAGCGGTCTTCATGCTGGGACTACTCAGAGGAAATCACCCTATCCGGCAAACCGCGCCTGTTGCTCCGAGCAACCCTCTCATACACCCGGAATGCTGGCAAAGTCAATCGCCGCCAAAACGGAGACCGCACAGCCGGAGACCTGACGGTCAGCGCTACTTCTCGATGCGGTGAACCTTGAGGAGATTGGTGGTGCCGCGCCGGGCGATGGGTGTGCCGGCGACAACGGCGATGAGGTCGCCCGGGCCCACCACGCCGCGGGCGCGCAGCAGCCTCGCCGCACCCTCAACCATTCGGTCGGTGGATTGAACATGGGGCATCTCGATGGGTATCACGCCCCAGTAAAGCGCCGCGCGGTGAACGATTTGTGGCAACGGCGAAAAGGCAAACACGGGAGCGCGGGGCCGGTACTTCGAGACCAGCCGCGCGCTCGACCCCGACTGGGTGAAGACGGCGATGGCCTTGAGGTTCAACTCCTCAGCCAGCAGCGCAGCGCTCTCGCAGACCGCCTCCGGAACGCTCAGTGGCTCATCGGCGGACCGGCGCCGGCGCGCGTACCAGGCATAGCGCGGGCTGGACTCAGCGGCGGAAATGATCCGCGCCATCATGCGCACGGCTTCCACCGGATACTGCCCCGTGGCAGTCTCGGCGGAGAGCATGAGGGCGTCGGAGCCGTCGAAGATGGCATTGGCCACGTCGGAGGCTTCCGCGCGCGTGGGCCGGGAATGCACGGTCATCGATTCCAGCATCTGCGTGGCGGTGATGACCGGCACCCTCAGAGCATTGGCCCGGGCGATCACCCGCTTCTGAATGATGGGCACCAGCTCGGGCGGCAGTTCCACCCCCAAGTCGCCCCGCGCTACCATGACGGCATCCGCCACCCGGAGGATTTCGTCCAGCCGGTCAATGGCCTCCGGCTTCTCCAATTTGGCGACCACGGGAATCGGCCGGCCCGCGCGCGCCAGAATCCGCTTGAGCTCCAGCACATCCTGGGGGCGGCGCACGAAGGAAAGCGCCACGTAGTCCACCCTGTGCTGAACGGCAAACTCCAGGTCGGCGCGGTCCTTGGCGGTCAGCGCGGAAATCTTCAAAGGCAGACCAGGCAGGTTGATGCCTTGATGCTCGCCCAGCTCGCCGCCCTCAACTACCCGGCAGCGTACCTCGCGGCCCACTGCGCGCTCGACACGCAGTTCAATTAGCCCGTCAGAGAGCAGGATGCGGCTTCCGGGCTTCACCTCGCGCGGAAGCGACTGGAAGTTAGTGGAGACCAGCCGCGCATTCCCCGCCCCAGGGCGCGGGGTGAGAGTTACCCTGGCTCCCGCGCGGAGCACGACCGGCCTCCCCTGTTCCAGGGGTCCGGTGCGAATCTTGGGACCTTGGAGATCCTGCAAAACGGCCAGGGGCTTCCCGCGCTCGCGCGCCAGGCGTTGCAGCAGCCGCAACCGCTGGGCGTGCTCGGCAGACGTGCCGTGGGAAAAGTTCAGCCGGGCCACATCCATCCCGGCATCCAGCAAACCTGCCAGGCGTTCGGGGCTGTCCGTGGCCGGCCCCAGCGTGCAGACAATTTTGGCGCGCCGCGGCTGAGACGCGCCCTCGCGCTCGATCCTGTCAGCCGTCATGGGAAAAGATTATAGCCGCGCGCGGAGGAAACACAAACCCGCGCCCAGTGAGAACCTAAAGGCTCAGGAGGTACTGTGAAGCGGAGAGGTTGCCAAATCCGACCTGACTCACCCGCTGGCCTACCACGTTGGCGAAATACTGAAGAATGGCCGTGAGCTTCAGGAAGGCCGGTTTCTCCCGCCGCCGCAGCAAGTGGCGCGCCATCAAGGAAAAGTAGAGCGTACGAAAATAAAGGACCAGAAGGCGCTCTTCGTAGGTATAGCGCTGGCGGACATTGGCGGCATTCTTCAGCAGGTAGGTAAGCGCCAGATAATCGCACTTGAGCATCATGCGCAACCGGGGATAGTCCGCCGGCGCATCGAATTCTTCCAGGGTGGCGCGGATGGCGGGAAATTCCAGCCGGTTCGCATTCACAATGGAGTGAAAGTACCCGTGGTCGAACTTCCGGCGCAGGATCCTCTGGCAAGCGACCTGCACGTAAAAGAAGAAAAGCGCTGTGGAGATAATCAGAATCACGGACGCAACGAACATGGCAATTCTCTCTTAAGCCTGGCGGGGGGCAGCGGCCATTTCGGCAACTTCTCCCGCGCGTGCCCGAATGCGGGCAGCCTCCGGGAGCAAGGCGACCGCGTAGAACCAAGTCAGGAGCATCCCCAGAGTGCACAGCGGCCCGATATAAGTGAAAAGGTTGCTGGCAAATCGCTGGCCCGGAGTGAGGAACACAAGCGCAAAGTTCGCCGCCGGACCCGCAAACTGAATGCCCATTCCCGTAACCAGCAAAATGAGCTCCTCGTCAGCGCTTTCCCTTCGCTGGAGCAGGATGTAGAGCAACGTGGTTAAGACCAGACATGTGAAATAAAGGTTTTGCTGAAACTCGACGATGAAACGGCTGAAGAGGTTGTGGTAGTTCTTCAAGAGCGAGAAGAAGGACACGCCCAGGACCAGAATGAAAACAAATGCCAGCATAGGGCCCAGGATGTGCCACATCCTGTCTTCCTGGAGACAAGCGCGGCGGAAGAACGCGCACACTAGCAAGAACGCGGCGAGCACCAGCAGCACGTCCGTCAGCCAGAAGAAGTAGGCATATTGACGCGACGTCAACCCGTAACGGTAAAGAACGTAGAACCGGCCCACACTGTCGGTGAGGAAAAGACATGCAACGTAGAGCGCCACTTCCCTCAGCCGCTTCCAACGATATCGGTACAGGACAAGGCTCAGCAGCGCTACCTCGAGGAGGCAGACTGCGTAGTAGACGCCGTAGCTGATGACCTTCTCGGTCATGAGCAACCCGGACCGGGTACTTCCCCCCCGACCTCCTCCGGGTCGCTCACGCAACGCAGAGGAGGTTAGCGGCCCTTACTGTTCGGGGGCATTGGAGGCGGCGCCCCCCCAATCCCCACCGCATTCGGCGGCATAGGAGGCGGTGCCCCGCCAATCCCGATAGCATTCGGCGGCATTGGAGGTGGCGCCCCGCCAATCCACACCGCATTCGGCGGCATGGGAGGCGGCGCCCCACCGATACCCGCCACGCTACGCCGCAGACTCATGCCGGTCAGCACAACCAGCAGCGCCAGCAAAAATGCCAAGAGGTAATTCTTCATTTGCTTTCCTCCAGTCGATAATTACCGAGCTCGAAGCGTCGAACTAGAGGAAAAGCCTAAAGAACTATTGCCGCAAAGTCAATATATTTTTCGTACCTCTCGACCGATATATTTTGCCAGTAAGGAAAAACAAAGTCAAGCCCAATCCCCGCAGGGCCCGATTTCACCCAAAA
>Ga0315281_10002500_pt1 | contig 27259 bp, 31 predicted proteins | sample YL17G07_0_MG_FD_204540 | JGI IMG/M metagenome (GOLD analysis project Ga0315281, IMG submission 204540) | Sediment microbial communities from Yellowstone Lake, YNP, Wyoming, USA - YL17G07_0 | ecosystem: Environmental > Aquatic > Freshwater > Lake > Sediment | place: USA: Wyoming | collected...
GAGCGCATAGCCACGTGCGCCGTATTCGCGGAAGTTCTCCTCGAAGTCCGCCGGCGTCTTCGTCTGAATGTGGCTCACCCGGGCGCCGAGGCTGTCGCGGATGCGCAAAAGCCCCTGGTACGCTCCGCCGTTCCATCCCTGATCTGAAATCGGACCGGGCGTCAGCAACGCCACCTGAAACGCGTCGCTGCTTGCGCCGACCGCAGAATCCGCCTTGGCGCGAGGCTCACCGCCACAGGCGAGGACGAGCGCCAGCGGAGTCAACACGAAGGGAAATCGCACTACGCCTGCTCTCGGTTGGGACCAAGCACTATGTCGAGCACACGTTCCAGGTCGTCCGCCGAATAGAACGAAACTTCGAGCAAGCCGCGTTCCGGACCGCTCAGCCGGATATGAGCATCGGTCTGAAGCCGCCGGCGCAGTTCGTCCTCCAGCCGACGAATCACCGGTGAGCCGGGCGCTGGGACCGCTTTGTCTGCCAGGGTCTTTTTCGGCGGCGTCTGTTGTTGGAGCGCCCGGACCCGGCTCTCGAGCTCGCGCACGCTCATCTGGCGTGCCACCGCCTCGTTCGCCAGCGAGAGCGCCCGGCGCTCGTCGTCTACCGCCACCAGTGCGCGCGCATGGCCCGCAGTGAGCTGGCTGTTCGTCACCAGGTTCAGAACGGTTACCGGAAGCTGCAGCAAGCGCAGCATCGTCGTGATCGAGGTGCGGTCCTTGCCCACCGCCTCCGCAATTTGCGCATGCGTGAGACCGAACTCCTCCGACAGTCGTTGGTACCCTTTCGCTTCATCGACCGGATTGAGGTCGGCGCGCTGCAAATTCTCAACCAGCGCCTCCGTGAGCATGGTACGGTCGTCCGCGTCGCGAACGATCGCAGGGATCTCGGCCCACCCGAGCCGCGTCGCAGCGCGCAGGCGGCGTTCGCCGGAAATGAGCTCGTATTCCGCGCCGTCGCGGCGTACCGTAATTGGCTGAAGCAGGCCCGACGCTTTCAGGGACGCGGCCAATTCGGCCAGTTCGGCCTCCGCGAATTCGTGGCGCGGCTGAAACGTGTTGGGCCGAATGCTCTTCACCGGCAATTTTTGATAGGCAGATGCCAGCGCGGGCTCCGGGGCGGGAAGTGACAAGACTGCACTGGTGGCGGCACCCGGAATGAGTGCGCCGAGGCCGCGGCCCAGTCGGCTTGGCTTCTCGATGCTCATCGGGTGCTCGCGGCTGGCACCGCGACGCGCTTCGAGCCGGCGCGGATTCGCTGCATGAGTTCCTCCGCGACTTTGACGTAGGCCTGCGCGCCCACAGACGCGACGTCGTACAGAATGATTGGCTTGCCGAAACTCGGCGCCTCCGCAAGGCGTACATTTCTGGAAATCACCGTCTCGAACACGCCGGTTCCGAAGTACTCGCGCGCGTCCGCCGCAACCTGGCGCGCGAGGTTGAGCCGCTCGTCGTACATCGTGAGCAGCACACCATCAATGGCCAGCCCCTCGTTCAGGCCGCGCTGCACGAGGTGCACGGTGTTGAGTAGCTGCGAGATGCCCTCGAGCGCGTAGTACTCGCACTGCAGAGGAATGAGAAGCGCATCCGCCGCCGCGAGCATGTTCAGTGTGATCAAGCCGAGCGAGGGCGGACAATCGATGAGCACGTACTCGTACTGATCGCGAACTTCCGACAGCCCGCGTCTCATCGCGTACTCGCGCCCTGATTTTCCGACGAGCTCTACTTCGGCGCCGGCGAGATCCGGAGTCGACGGCAGAACATCAAGGTGCTTGAATTGCACGGAGCGCACAATCGCGTCCGCCGCGGACGCCTCGCCGAGAATCACGTCATACGTGGTGTGCCTGAATCGGTCCGGTGTGAGGCCCACACCACTCGTGGCATTGCCCTGCGGGTCGCCGTCAACGAGCAGCGTTTTCTGTTCAGCCGCTGCGAGGCTCGCTGCGAGGTTTACGGCCGTCGTCGTTTTGCCGACGCCACCCTTCTGGTTTGCAACAGCGATGATGTGTGACACTCAGAGGCCCCCAGGGTTAAGAAGCCGCTCGAGGCGCGCGAGTAGATCGCGCGACGGCTCCGGCCGATCGAAATACTCTCTGTATTTCGCACGCCACTGCTCGAATTGCACGCTCTTCCAGCTTTTTGGCAGATGTGCCTGAATCAATGGGATGGCGGCGCGCAACTCTTGACCGCGAAGCATGTACGCGTAGTGGTTCCGCGCCCCGCGCGCGTAAGGGCCGAAGATCCGTCCGCCGAGTGTGCGCTGGAGGTGCTCCAGCGGCTCGACGTCGCGTCGATGGAGCTTGACCTCCAGCGACGGTTGCTGCCGATCTCCGGTGAAGGAGCCCTCGCCGACAATGAGGCCCATGGCGTACCCGAGTGCGAACTGGTCCATGGACAGCAGTGTAGCGACTGTGCCACCCCGGCACAATGTGGCACGATTCACATTCGGGCTAGTGGTCGACCATATGCCAAAACCTGAACGACTGGATCGGAGCGCCGGGCACGAAGCACCTGCGCGCCACGGCTATTGCCGAAATCGCCAGGCTCCCGAGCCCACAGGCTCGGCTTGCCGCCTGTCTGGCCTCGGAAATATCGATGCCAGGAGAGCCTTCAATATCTGGTATTACCGCCCTTGGTAGTCGGCATGATCTCGAAGAGCGCACCGAGACTCCCGCCCGGCGGCCGACGCTACGGTCTGAGCGTCTGCGCGAGCGCGGCCAAACTGCCTGCCAAAGAGCGGCTCGACTCGCTGATTCGGGGTTCGCCGCCGAGTGCGTGATGGAGCGAACCTGATTCCCGTAGCGCAGAGGGCAGCATAGAGAACCGGCGTGACCGAGTCCACCTTGCGGAGTTAAAGAGTTACAGGTTCGACACCCGAATAGCCCGGTGGTCTTCGGAGGCGTCTGCCGCTGAGGGCCGTGCTGCGTCTCAGGCTGCACGTCAAGGGTTCGAGATCCCAGTTTCTGCAGCCAACTCACCCTTTGTCCGAATTGCGTCGAACCGTTACCGCCGTCCGGTCCGGAGCCACCCGGAGGTAGCCGCGAAAACTGACGGTGATCTGAGCGGGGCCGTCGCAATCGGGCTTTTGCATTGCGCGTGCCGCTCAGAGCTACGAATAAAAAGCCGCCGCGGTGGCCGCCGCCTTTCGAGCGGAATTCACCTCGAACTCCTTATTAAATATGAAATGGCTACTAAGTCGCGGTTGCTCTGCGTCGACGCTCTACTTCGAGGATCAAGTTCTGCAGGTCGGACGCAGTGACGCCTGGTACACGCGACGCCTGCGCGAGTGTCATCGGTCTGAGGCGCCCCAGCTTCTGACGCGCCTCCGTCGACAGCGACCTGAACTCGGAATAGGGCAACCCATCCGACAGCGCAAACTCCCGCAGCCGCTGTAGCCGTTCCGCTTGCACGCGCTCACGCGCGAAGTAGCCGGCGTACTTGAGCTCGAGGTCCACCGTGAGCAGCACATTGGCGTCGAAGCCGCCAAGTCCCACGGCCTGCAACAGCTCTCCGAGTTCCACAGCTGGGCGTTTGGCCAACTCGGCAATTCGAACCCCGTGCGCGAGCGGCTCTTCGTTGACCGAAGCGAGGATGTCGGCGGCCTGGGCCGGGGTGATGCTGGTGGACTGGGCCGTCTCAAGTACCTGGCTCCGCGCCGCCGTCCGCCGCTCGAATACGGCGATCTCCCCGGACGACAGCAGGCCGGCCGACCGCGCCTGTTCCCCGAGGCGATCGAGGGCGTTGTCCTGACGTACCGAGAGCCGGAACTCCGAACGAGAAGTGAACAACCGATAGGGTTCGTCCACACCACGCGTCACGAGATCGTCTACGAGGACGCCAATGAACGAGGTCTCGCGACCAAGAATCAGAGTCGACAGGCCGAGTGCGTGCGCAGCCGCGTTCGCGCCTGCGACCACACCCTGCCCTGCGGCCTCTTCGTAGCCCGTGGTGCCGTTGATCTGCCCCGCAAAGAACAGGCCCGGCGATCGCCGCACGCCTAGCGTGAGGTCCAGCTGCGTGGGCACGTAGTAGTCGTACTCGATCGCATAGCCGGCCCGCGTCATCTCGACACGCTCCATCCCTGGCACGGTGCGCAGCATCTCCAACTGCACCTCAACCGGAAGCGACGTCGAAAGTCCGTTTACGTACAACTCCGTGGTGTCGTGCCCTTCAGGCTCGAGGAACAACTGGTGCCGTTCGGCGTCGGGAAACCGAACGATTTTGTCCTCGACAGACGGACAGTAACGCGGGCCCTTCGAACTGATCGCGCCACCGTACATGGCCGATTCGTGCAGGTGCTCCTCGACCACTTGGCGCGTTCCCGCCGTGGTGTAGGTGATCCAGCACGGCATCTGTTCCGGATGCCGCAGGGAATTATCTGCACGGCGGGGACCAGGCCAAAAGTGCGACCAGGAATAGTCGAATTGTTCGATCTCGCTTTCTTGGCGCTCCAGGACGGAGAAGTCCACCGTGCGGCCGTCGACCCGCGGCGGCGTACCCGTCTTGAACCGGGCAACCTCCAGCCCGAGGTGCTCGAGCTGTTCTGCCAGATGTGTCGCGGCCGCCTCGCCGGCCCGCCCACCAGACACCTTGGTCTCAGTTCCGATGTGGATCCGGCCGCGAAGAAATGTCCCGGCGGTGACCACGATTGCGCGCGCTTCGAATTTGCGACCCTCGAGTGTCTCAACCCCCACGGCGCGGCCGTCTCCCCCGAGCAGTAGCCGCGCCACAGTGCCCTGAATGGTCCGCAGGCCGGGGTGCTTCTCGATGAGCCGACGTACAGCGCGGCGGTACAAACCGCGATCACACTGTGCGCGTGGTGCCCACACCGCAGGTCCCTTGCTGCGGTTCAGCATTCGGAACTGGATCGCCGCCAGGTCTGTGGCGCGCCCCATGATTCCGCCAAGTGCGTCGACCTCCCGTACCACCGTGCCCTTGGCCACGCCACCGATCGCAGGATTGCACGACATATGCCCGATCGTGTCGAGGGCGCTCGTGACGATCCCCACGCGAGCGCCACGCCGCGCGGCCGCGACCGCGGCCTCGGCGCCGGCATGTCCGGCGCCGATCACGAGAACGTCAAACGAAGTTTCGAACACAGTTGGCGACTTGGGCATCACGAAAAACATACCGTGGGCGGTATCTTGGGCGCATGCAGATACCCATCCAAGCCGGGGCGCCAACGCTCGCGATCCGGCGACAAGCCTACGAAGGAACCGGCCTCATTCGCGCGGCGATCGACACCAGGCTTGGCCTCACGCCCAGTGAATTCCGTGTCGCGGGCGACCTTATCGCGATTGGGCCGGTCTACGACACCGAGGCGTTTGGGTCCCTGCTTGAAGAGTTCGAGACTCTCGGGCTGGTGTACTACGACGACTTTTTCGAGCTCAGTGGCAACTGGCCCGCATGGCTATCGGTATTTGCCGCAAGCTCGGCATCGACCGGGCGCAGCAGTCCCTCCCAGCCGCACTGATAACACCAACTGGTCCGAAACCACGGCATCAGCCGGTTCCAGACGGGAGACTGAACGCGCACGGTGAGCTCATTGCACATCGGGCACTGCGCGCTATCCGAGAGGACGAAATAGAAAAACACCATCGCCGCCATCGCGCGCAGTACGAAGAACCCGACGAAGATCGCGCCGAACAACACCGCTTCGAGCATGCGCGCGCTCCTTGGCTACAAGCGCGCCTCAACCACCGCCCACGGCTCAACGTAGGCGACGTCGCCGTCCACGTGCCCTATGACCACCTCGCTATCGACCGCGCCGTCCACCGACGCGACCGAGTGTTCGGGCAGCCACCGCGCGACCATTTCCAACCGCTGGCCATCAAAAAGAAGTGCGATTCGGCCGGCGCCCCCGCTTCCTTGCATCGAATCGATCACGCGAGCGATATAGCCCTGGAACCGGTACCGTGGGTTGTCATCGGGGTCGACTGATCCAGCCAATGCCGATGCCCGCACTACCCACCATGCGGCCGCACCCGCCACCGCACCCACAACGACCACGCTGGGCAGCCAACCCAGAGTGACCGTGTGCCCCAGACTGCTCCGCGTGTAGACCAGTGCCCCGATGGCGGCGAAAATCGCGGCGATGGCGAGGCGAGACCCCCGCAGCTTGGGCTGATCGTCGGCCGTCGGCAGGCGCACTCCAAAAAACATCACGCGCACGGCCAGCAGTACACCGACCGCAAAGAGCACAGCGCCGATGGTTTTCATTCTCAACTCACACTAACCCGATACGGGCGATGTATCCACCCTCTCGTCGAAGAACTGGAACGATCGTCGTTCGGCGTAGTACCGCGGCCGGCCGGGAACGAGGCCCGCGACGAATCCCACGTGGCCGCCCCGGGAGTGAAACTCAACGCGGAGCGCCGGATTGCGGTTCGCTTCGATAGCCGCCCGAGCCAGAGCCTCGCTTGGCAGGAACGGATCGTCCTTTGCGGAGAGCAGTAGTGTTGGCACCCGAATGCCAGAGAGAAACGCGATAGAGCTCGACCGCGCGTAGTAGTCCTCGGCGTCGACGAAGCCGTGTACCGGAGCAGTCACGGCGTCATCGAAGTCGTACACAGACCGCGCGCGCACCAGCGCCTCACGATCGAACAAGCCTGGATGCAGCGCGAGCTTTGCCAGTGCCTTGCGGCGCAGCGTCCGCAGAAAATTGCGATCGTAGACGCGAGCGAACCCACGGGAGATGTGACGCGCGCTCGCCGCCAGATCAAACGGAACCGAAACCGCGGCCGCACGACGTACGCCGCCTGCTCCTCCGGTTTCCCCAAGCCACTTGAGCAAGACGTTCCCGCCGAGGGAGACTCCCAAACAGTGCCATTCCGCCGTCGGCCATCGGGCGCGAAGCGTCTGAAAGATGTGATTCAGGTCAGACGTTTCGCCAGAATGGTAGAATCGGCGGGCTATGTTCGGCGTCGAGCCGCATCCGCGAAACACCATGAGCGTGGCGCCCCAGTTGCGCGTCGCGGCCATCGCCAGAATCCGGCGTACGTAGTGCGACCTGATCGAGCCTTCGAGGCCGTGCAACAGCAACAGGCGACGTGAGGCATCGGGCGACCCCACAGTGTGCAGCTCGACGCGGTCGCCGTCGGCCATCTCGAAGCGCTCGACTGTCGCAGGCGGTACGAATGCCATCGGGGCGAACTTGCCCCATAGCGTTTGCAGATGTCCGCCGGGTAGCCACCAGGCCGGCTGGTATCTATACTCGGCGCCGGCCGGAGATCTTCCGCCCCGCCCGCCCCGCCCTCCCCGCCCGCCCGTCACGATCCACTTTCCCGTGCGATGGAAGTACAGATTTTTGGTCTGAATAACAGCGCGGACACACGCAAGGCGATTCGCTTCTTCTCAGAGCGCCGCGTGCGCGCCCACTTCGTGGACCTTGACGAACGTGCCATCGCCGCGGGCGAACTGCAGCGCTTCATCCAGCGATTTGGAATCGAGGGCGTGCTGGATCGCTCCGGAAAGCGATTCGAGCAGCTTGGGCTGCGCCACGCGACCATGTCCGATGGGCGGTGGATCGACAAACTATTGCTTGAACCCCGCTTGCTGCGAGTGCCGCTCGTAAGAAAGCTCGGGCAACCAGCGGGCGTTTCCGTTGGCGCGGCGGAAGATACCTGGAAAGCATGGATATCAGAGGCTATCAACAAGCCAGTATAAAGACACTATAAAGTCAAAACTCACCAACGAATACGATTTCAGGCTCGATGCGAACGCCGAACTTTGAGTGAACCGAGCGCTGTGCCAAATCGACAAGCGCCCGAACGTCGCTCGCATTTGCCCCGCCAAGATTCACCAGAATGTTGGCGTGGATGTGCGAAATCTGCGCGTCACCAATTCGGTGGCCCTTCAAGCCGCACTGGTCCAACAGCCGCCCCGCGCCGACACCGTCGATCTTCTTGAATATCGACCCGGCGCTCGGGTGCAGCTCGAGCCACGGATGCTTCGCGCCGCGCCAGCTCAGGTTTTCCTGCATCACGCGCTGCATTGCCGTTTGGTCGCCGCGGGCGAGGCGAAACGTGGCCGCAAGGATGACGTCACGACGGTGATGAAACACCGAGTCGTCGTACGCGAATTTTACGTACTCCGGGCCCACCGTTTTCCGCTCCCCTTCTTCGCTGAGGATATCGCACGACTCGAACACTTCGGCGATGAACATGGTGCGCTCGCGTTCCGGCGCCGGCGAGAGAAAATGGAGGTTCTGCCAGATCGCGCCGCCGACGGTGCTGGGGATACCTACATAGTGCTCCAGTCCCGACCAGCCGAGTCGCACTGACTCCTGAATAAGGTCTTTGAACACAGCGCCGCTTTCTGAGCGGAGTCGGCCGTCCGGCGTGAACTCGTGATCTCGGGCAGCGTTCCGGATCACCAAGCCACGGAACCCTCGGTCTCCCACAAGGATGTTGGCGCCGAGCCCGAGCACAAAGTGGTCGACGCCGTGGCGCCTGGCGGATTCGACGGCGGTCGCCAGCTCATCCGCAGACCTGGCTTCGAAAAACAGATCGGCCGGCCCGCCGATCCGGAACGTCGTATAGGGAGCCAGCAAGACAGATCGTCGGACGCGAACTTCGCCGAGTTCTCGCGCGAGCGTCTCAGTCGCGATGGAAGGCATGGTGCGACGAAAAGAACACGGGATGCGCGACCCCCGCCACGTCCCCGCGCCTAGAGGGGCGCGACCGGTGCACCGGACATTTGCACGCGACGCCTCTTGTGAATAAATTCACAATCTTACGGGCGACCTTTCGGGCTCGCCCATCACGGCAGCAATTTCTCAGCACACCACGGGGGAGGATTCAGCAATGCGGTTCAGCGGATTGGCACTCGTTGCGGCAGTCGCGACGCTCAGTGCGTGCGGTGGCGGCGAGCAGAAGGCAGCGGCGCCCGATTCAGCGGCGATGGCAGCAGCTCCAGCAGCGGCTCCAGCAGTGGCTCCAGCGGGTGGCGCAGGAATGGCCGCAATGCCGGCGACTGGCAAGACTGTCGAGATCAAGATGTCTGGGGACGAGAAGGGCTATCGCTTCGAGCCAGCCAACGTGACGATCAAAGTAGGTGACGCGGTGAAGTTCATCGTCGTGTCGGCAGCGCCGCACAACATCGCCTTCAGCAACATGCCTGCTGAGTCGCGGGCGCAGTTGCAGGCGAACATGCCTGAGGCGATGGGCGACATGATGGGCAAGATGCTCCTCAGCCCGAACGAGGCGTACGTGATCTCGTTCGCGGGGCTGAAGCCAGGCAAATACGAGTTCAACTGCACGCCACACCTGGCGAACAACATGAAGGGCACGATTACGGTTCAGTAGCCTGAGTAATCCGATCGTTCAAAAGGCGGGCGCAGTGCGCCCGCCTTTTGCATTTCGGCGCGGCGCGTAGCTTCTCACATCCATGCCGCATACACCGCCGACAGTGACTGGCTATTCAGACCGCATCAACCACGCACTCGCGTTTGCGGCCAAGCATCACGATCAGCAGGTTCGGAAGGGCTCCTCCCTTCCCTACGCGACACATCCGGCCAGTGTCGCGATCATCCTCGCACGGTATGGTTGCGACGAAATGACTGTCGTGGCGGGAATCCTGCACGACGTGATCGAGGACTATGTGTCAGCGGACTTCACGCGCGAAATGCTCGAACAACGCATCTCGACCAAGTTCGGAGTCGAAGTGCTCGACACGGTGCTGGCGGTCACGCACCGGAGGCACGACGACGACGGCGCGGAGTTCTCGGCCGAAGAGGTGAAGCAGGACTATCTCGTTCGGCTGACGGACGCTAGCGATCGAGCGCGGTGGGTATGCGCCGCAGACAAGCTCCACAACGCAAACGCTATTCTAGCGGACCTGGCTCGAACGATTGAACCCGAGGGCGTTTGGGCCCGATTCAAAGTCGGCAAAGAAGGAACGGTGCGGTGGTACCGGTCTGTGTACGAGCGGCTGAAGGCGCTGAGCTTTGACGAGGCCATCATGCCAGAGCTTGAACGAACGGTGAAAGCGGTTGAAGCTGCGGGCGGCGGGCTGGTCAGCCCCCGCCGCTGACCGCGCGTTCCGTGGCCGAGTAGTTCCGGACCACGTAGGACTCGAGGATCTCGAGAAACTCGCGCACCAAGCCATCGCCTTTGAGCGTCGTGAGCAGCGCGCCATCCATGTAGACCGGCGCTTTGGGCTCCTCGAATGTTCCCGGCAGCGAAATTCCGATGTTCGCGTGGCGGGACTCCCCGGGCCCGTTCACCACGCACCCCATCACCGCGACCTTCATTTCCTCGACACCCGCGTGGCGTTCGCGCCACTCTGGCATTCGTGCCCGAATGTACGACTGGATCTCCTCAGCCATTTGTTGAAAGAATGTCGAAGTCGTGCGTCCGCAGCCTGGGCACGCTGTGACCTGTGGTTCGAAACTGCGAAGGCCGAGCGACTGCAGCACCTGTTGTGCTACGCGCACCTCTTCGGTGCGATCACCGCCGGGTCGTGGCGTGAGCGAAACGCGAATGGTGTCGCCAATTCCCTCTGCAAGCAGGATCGATAGTGCGCCAGCACTCGCGATGACGCCCTTGTTCCCCATACCGGCTTCAGTGAGCCCGAGATGCAGCGGGTACTCGCACCGCCCTGCCAGGCGGCGGTATACCTCAACGAGGTCGCGAACGTCGGAAACCTTGGCCGAGATCACGATGCGATCGTGGCCGAGCCCGACCTCTTCGGCGAGGGCCCCCGACCGCAGCGCGCTGGCGAGCATGGCTTCGATGTAGACGTCTTTCGCTTCTCTGGGCACCGCCACCCCCGCATTCGCGTCCATCATTTGGGTGAGCAGGTCCTGGTCCAGCGAGCCCCAGTTCACGCCGATGCGCACCGGCTTGTCGTTATCGGCCGCGATCTTCACGATCGTGCGAAAATTGTCGTCGCGCCGCTTGCCGCCCACGTTGCCGGGATTGATGCGGTACTTGTCGAGGGTTTTCGCGCACTCCGGGTATTTCGCGAGCAGCAGATGGCCGTTGTAGTGGAAGTCGCCAACGATTGGCACTGGGGGCCCGGTGTCGCGAACGCGACGCGCGATTTCCGGCACCGTGGCCGCTGCCTCGTCGTTGTTCACGGTCACGCGGACGATTTGCGAACCGGCGGCCGCCAGAGCGCGCACCTGAGCGGCAGTGCCGGCGGCATCGGCCGTGTCGGTGTTCGTCATGGATTGCACGACGACCGGGAATGCGGACCCGATCGGCACCATGCCCACCCAGGTCGTCACCGTGCGGCGCCGCATGGCGAATGTCATGGGCTGCAAGATACCAACCGGTGCGGTCACGGCGTAGCTTGTTCGACATCGGAGAGTCCAAACATGAACGACGAAGCGGGATCGCCAGTGGCAGCGGGTCCGGCAACAACCGGCAGCAAAGCAGCGGAGCAGGGCGGGCACACACGCGCGCGGATTCGGAAGTGGCTGGTGGTTGGCACCGTTGGGCTCGTGGTTGTGCCGGCGGTGTGCTTCGCGCTGTGGGCGTGGATCACACTCTCGTGGGCCTACTCGACGGGTGACCGTGCGGGATACGTACAGAAGTTCTCGGAGAAGGGCTGGGTCTGCTCCACCTGGGAGGGTGAGTTGTCGATGGTGAACATCCCGGGCGCCATGCAGGAGCGCTGGACCTTCAGCGTGCGCGACGAATTTGTCGCGGCAGCCGTGCGCTCGAGTATCGGGGACCGGGTTGTGCTCGAGTACGAGGAGCACCGCGGCGTTCCGACCAGTTGCTTTGGCGAGACGCGATACTTCGTGGTGGGCGTTCGCCGCGTCGCTGAGCCGTAACCGGCGCCGGCATTGACCGCGCGCACGCGCACCAATACCTTCGGCCCGTTTCCGTCTCGGGGCACCAGGGTTCCCGGGATCTTCACCATCGAGCGAATCGCGGCAGCGTGAGTCGCTCAGCTCTCCCAGAGGTCAGTTTATGCGCACGACCGGAAAAGTGAAGTGGTTCAACGACGCGAAGGGCTTTGGATTCATCACGCCGGATGGCGGAGAGAAGGACTGCTTTGTCCACTACAGCGCTATCCAGGGCAGCGGGTTCAAGACCCTTGCGGAGGGCGATGCGGTGGAGTTCGATCTCGTTCAGGGCGCCAAGGGTCCGGCTGCCGAAAACGTCGCGCGCGCGTCGAGCTGATCCAGTCGATCGCAATGGATCGATCAACGCCGGGCGCGTGAGCGCTCGGCGTTATTCATTCGTCGTCGAAGTGCTCCGTTGGCCGACCGCGCCGGATGTGCGCGACAGCCTCCGCGGCGTCCACCAACCGCTCGCGCGTTCGGCGCGCGATTGCCGCGACCGGAACCTCGAGTACCAATCCCGAGGCAAGGGAATGGCGATGAACAATGTCCCCTCCGGCAAAGCCTCGCGCCATCTGCGACGCGATCCGGGTTCCAAGCGCGAGCGGGACTCCGAGGTCCACCGCGAGAGATCGCGCCAGCGAGAGTACCAGGAGCCCCACGCTATCGATCCGACGCTCCACGCCTCTCGCACTTCGGGTTACCCCCGGAACGAGATGGTGGGACAGCGCGTTGTCCACCCATTTCACAGGGGCATCCAGTGCAATCGCAACGGCACGAACATTATACGATGGCATTCACGATATATCCTTGCACAAAAGGATATATATGTCAATGATACAAGCCCTGCCTGTAGAATCCTTTGAAGAAAGGATATTTAGCCGGGACAGTCGTTGGGCGTTCGTGTTGTCTGTCGCGCCCTCAGTCCAACGACGAACGACCTTCTACGCCGCCAACTTCGTCGCGGCGTCGGTGCCCGCACCAAATGCTCGTGCCGGACACGTCATCGCGGGGGTCGGCACGTACCACCAACGGTCGGCGGCCAAGGGAAGCAACAATCCGGGGCTCAACATTGGCGCCGGCATCTCGCCTACGTTCGGCTCATTCGGTGCCTTCACAGAAACGCGCATGAACTACATCGCGGACGGTGCCAGGATCAGGACATTTCCGATCATGTTCGGCCTCGAGTTTTGATCGCCAGGCGCGCAGCCGCGAGCTGTGCCTTGAGCGCGGACGGCCCAGTGCCGCCTGGCACATCGCGCTGTGCGAGGGAGCGCTCTGGCTCAAGCGCCTGATACGCATCGTGGTCGAACAGAGCGTGAGCGTCTGAGAACGCGGAGAACGGGAGGTTCGCCAACTCGCAACGATCGGTCTCTGCCTTTCTCACCAAACGGCCAACCGCGCCGTGGGCTTCGCGAAACGTGGCGCCCTTGCGAACGAGATAGTCCGCCAGGTCCGTGGCCATCATTGTGCTCGACACGGCGGCACGCATGCGTCCTGTGCGAAACGTGAGTTCTGCCACGGCGCCGCTGGCGGCCGGCAACACGAGCAGCAGGGTGTCCACTGCGTCGAACAGCACTCGCTTGTCGTCCTGCAGGTCCTTGTTGTAGCTGGATGGCAGTCCCTTGATGGTGGCCAGCAGCGATACGTGGTCGCCGAGGAGTCGCGCCGCAGCGCCGCGTGTCAACTCGAGTGCGTCGGGATTGCGCTTCTGCGGCATCATGCTCGAGCCGGAGGAGAACGCCTCGCCAAATTGCACGAACCCAAATTCGCTGGATCCGAAAATGATCAGATCCTCCGCGAGTCGCGACAAGTGCAGAGCTGTGAGGGTGGCGGCAAACATCGTCTCGACGATGAAGTCGCGATCGCTGACGGCGTCGATCGAATTCGCGGTCACGGAGCTGAAGCCGAGCGCGTCCTTGAGCAGGTCGCGCGACACAGGATAGGCGCAGCCGGCCAGAGCACCGGAGCCCAGCGGCAAGGCCCCGGCGGATTGGGCAGCCGCTCGAGTGCGAGCCCGATCGCGCTCGAGTGGCCAGAAATGCGACAGCAACCAGTGCCCCGCAGAGACCGGAATGGCGCGCTGCATGTGTGTGTAGCCGGGCATGATCGCCGTTTCGAGCTCGGTTGCGCGATCCACGAGCACGCTCTGGAGTCCGCGGATGGCCTCGTCGATTTGCGCGCAGGCGTCCATCACCCACAAACGGGCCGCGGTAGCGACCTGATCGTTGCGGCTGCGACCGGTGTGCAGCTTGGACGCGACGTTGCCGGCCTCCAGATGCAGCAGCCGGTCGATCAACGTGTGGACGTCCTCGTCGCCGGCAGCTGGCCTGTCGCCGCCTTCCAGTCGTTGAGCGACCGCATCGAGACCGGTCGCGATCGTGTGGTACTCGGCCTCAGTCAGTACGCCGGCTTTCGAGAGGGCCAGCGCCCACGCCTTCGACGCGCGAACGTCGTGTGGCCACAGGCGAAAGTCGACGCCGATTGAATTGTTGAGAGCGTCGAAGCCTGGCGCAGGACCAGATGCGAAGCGGCCGCCCCACAACTTGTGTGCCGCGGCCGGCGTCCCAGGATTCACGCGACCGCGAGCTTTGCGCCGCCCGCGGTATTCCCGGCGATCTCCGTTGCGGCGTCGACCGTTGCGGCGTTTTCGGCGTCCTTGGCGGCAAGCTCCTGGTCCTTGAGGGCACGCACGCGCTGGGAAAGCCCAAACAGCCGAATGAACCCGGCTGCGTCGCTCTGTTGGAAGACCTCGTCCCGGCCAAACGTCACAAAGCGCTCGTCATAGAGCGCGTGCACACTGGACCGGCCCGCGACTGCAATGCTGCCCTTGTACAGCTTGAGCGAAACGCTGCCGGTCACGCGTTCCTGTGTCACGTTGACGAACGCATCGTAGGCCTCGCGTTCCGTGGTCCACCAGCGGCCTTCGTACACGAGGTCCGCATAACGGGGCGCGATGAGATCCTTCGACGCCAGCGTGCGGCGGTCCAGCACGAGCTGCTCGAGTTCGGAGTGCGCGGAATAGAGCAGGGACCCGCCCGGCGTTTCGTATACGCCGCGCGATTTCATGCCCACCAAGCGGTCTTCCACGAGGTCGATGACTCCAACGCCGTGCCGGCCGCCGATCTTGTTCAGCGCGGTGAGCAATTCCACGGGCCCGAGGCGCTTGCCGTTGACAGAAACGGGGGTACCCCGTTCAAAACCAATTGCAACGGTCTCCGGTGTGTCTGGCGCTCTTTCCGGTGTCGACGTCAGCATCAACAAGTCATCCGGCGGTGCAGCCGCGGGATCCTCGAGAATTCCGCCCTCGTGCGACAGGTGCCAGATGTTCGCATCCCGCGAATAAATCTTCTCTTTCGTGGCGACGACCGGAATCTTGTGCGCGGCCGCGTACGCGATGGCGTCCTCACGGCTGCGGATGTTCCAAATTCGCCACGGCGCGATGACCTCGAGTTCCGGTGCGAAGCTGGCGTACGTCAACTCGAAACGGACCTGATCGTTGCCCTTGCCGGTGCAGCCGTGCGCGAGCGCATCAGCGCCAACCCGACGAGCCACTTCAACTTGGCGACGAGCGATGAGGGGCCGCGCCATCGCCGTGCCGAGCAAATACTTTCGATTGTAAATTGCTCCGGCGCGCAGCGTTGGATAGATGAAGTGAGTGATGAATTCTGCGCGCAGGTCTTCGATGAAGCACTCTGCAGCGCCCGACGCCAATGCCTTGTCGCGCACGCCCTTGAGCTCAACATCACCCTGTCCAATGTCGGCCGCGACGCAAATGACCCTGGCGTCGTAATTCTCACGCAGCCACGGAACGATGATCGAGGTATCGAGGCCACCTGAGTAGGCGAGGACGATGGTACGAGGCATCAAAACTCCTGTTCTGGGATTATGCAAACCGATGCATAAACAAGCATCTTTCTGCCCGTCCGTCAACGGCCCCAACGCAGCGTTTCAGGGCGCGCGAGGCTGGTGAGTCGGGCGGTGACCGTTTGACGAGCGTGGGCCGAGCGGCAGATGATCAAGATCGTGTTCTCGCCGGCCACTGTGCCGAGGATTTCGCGCCAACCCGCAGCGTCGATGGCCTCGGAGATGGGTTGTGCGCCGGACGCAAGGGTGTGCAATACGACCAGCTCGCCCACCCCGTCGATGCGGGAGAACATCTGCGGCAAGAGGGATTCCAGAGAAGGAACGCTTTCCCCGGCGACAGTTTCCGGAAGCGCATAACGCGGTCCAGATTCGCCGGGCGCCCGCACCACGCCGAGCTGGCGCAAGTCGCGTGAAATTGTCGCTTGCGTTGCGTCGATATCGCGCCGTGCAAGCAACCGCCGGAGATCTTCGTGCGAACCGACTTCGTGGCGGCCGATGATCGCGAGGATGGCCGTCTGGCGTTCGTTTTTCTGAGGCATGAGGGCAGATCCGGCTGCGGCTCGGCTGTTGACTGTACGGTGGTGCATTATTATGCATTATCAGTGCATAAAATTCCAGTCGGGGTTCTCGGGGCCAGCGGCTACGCCGGCCGCGAGCTCTGTGCGCTGATTCATGGGCATCCGCGGCTCTCGCTCGCCTTCGCAACCGCTAACGAGCAGCGTGGAACTACGCTACGCATGGGGGCTCGCGACGTGACGTATATCGCGATCGAGGACGCACCTCTGGCGCAGGCTCAACTGGTGTTCAGTTCGCTGCCGCACGGCGCGTCGAAGCCGTGGGTTGCCGCGGCGCAGGAAGCAGGCACACGAGTCGTGGATTTGTCGAGCGACCTTCGGCCAGGCAGCGGGTGCGAAGGCATACCATATGGTCTTACCGAACTGGCGCGTGACCGGATCAGGTCGGCGACGGTGGTGGCAAATCCCGGTTGCTACCCGACGTCTGTTCTGTTTGCGCTGGCGCCGGCCGTCAAAGCCGGCCTCATCGCACCCGGAAGCGCGATCCAGATCAGTTCAGCCAGTGGCGTGACAGGGGCGGGAAACTCGCCAAAGCGTGAGTTGTTGTTCGCCGAGGTGGCGCAGGACTTTCGGGCATACGGCACCGGCAACACGCACCGGCACTTGACCGAGATGCGCGCAACCATAGGCGAATGGGGCCTGGACGCGGACCTCGTGTTTACGCCGCACCTGCTGCCCGTCGCGCGCGGCATTTTGTCCACGATCACGATCGAGCTGGCGAAGCCGGTTGCAGACGCGGCCGCCGTGTGGCGCGCCGCTTTCAAGAACGAGCCGTTCTTGGAGGAGGCCAACGAACCGCCATCGCTGCGCGACGTCGTGCACCGAAACATGGTGCGCGTGTCGGTGCACGACGTCGCGTCCGTGCGTCGGCCATCGCTCCTGATTCTGTCCGCGATCGACAATCTCATGAAGGGTGCAGCCGGGCAGGCCGTGCAGAACGCGAACCTGATGTTGGGTCTCGAAGAGACAGCGGGGCTGCCGGCGTGACGCGAGTGCTCAAGATCGGCGGACGCCCGCAGACTGATCCCATGCTCCCCGCTGTGATCGCGGAGTCGTGGGACGCGGTGTCGGGTGTGGTCATCGTCCACGGAGGCGGCGACGAAATCAGCGCGCTCCAGAAGGCACTCGGCGTATCCTCACAATTCGTCGCGGGCCGCCGCGTTACGTCAGCGCACGATGTGGACATCCTGCGCATGGCGTTGTCGGGAACGGCGAACAAGCGGCTTGTGTCGGCGCTGGTGCACGAAGGGGTGCGCGCCGTGGGTCTCTCGGGCGAAGACGCCTCTCTGATTGCCGCGACGCCGGTTGACACCGCGCGCATGGGGCACGTCGGATCGCCGCAGCGCATCAACATCTCTCTGCTCTTGCACCTGATCAACGGCGGCTATCTGCCCGTGGTGTCTCCGGTCAGTCGCAACGTGGGTCATGAGTTGGGCCCGGCCCTGAACGTGAACGCAGACGACGCAGCCGCAGCGATCGCCGTCGCGATTGAAGCGGACGAACTGGTACTTGTGAGCGACGTGCCCGGTGTGCTGGTGGATGGTGAGCCCGTGCGAACGCTCACGTGCGAACGCGCGCGCTCTCTTATCGCGGACGGCAGCGCGACCGGTGGCATGCAGGCCAAGCTGTTGGCTGCGATTGTGGCCGTTGACGGGCTGGTGCCCCGCGTGCGCATCACGGATATGAGCGGCATCAAGGATCAGACGCGCGGAACACAGGTTGTACCTGGAGCGGAGTAGCCATGGGATTTCCGGCACTCAACATCGGGCCAACGCCCACCGATTCGCCGTCGAACGAGCACGCCAGCATCGCGGGCCGCGATGCAGTGCTCGGTACGTACAAACGCGGCGACGTCGAAATGGTGCGTGGCGAAGGCGTTTATCTCATAGACTCGGACGGCCGCCGCTACCTGGACTTCGTTAGCGGCATCGCTGTCAATGCACTTGGCTACGGCGACGCGGGGTTGGTGGCGACGATGAAGGCGGCGTCGGAGGGACTGCTGCACGTGTCCAACCTGTACTGGACGGCGCCCGCTGCCCGTTTGGCCGCGACTCTCGTGGAACGGTCGTTTGCGTCGAAAGTGTTTTTCTGCAATTCCGGCGCTGAGGCGAACGAAGGTGCATTCAAGTTCGCGCGACGATGGGGCCGCACCTTCAGTGACGCCAAGCGCGACATCATAGCGCTTCGGGGCTCGTTCCACGGACGCCTGTTCGCCAGTCTCGCGGCGACTGACCGGCCCGGCTATCGCCTGCCGTTTCGCCCGCTGGCGGGTGGCATCAGCATCGTGGAACGCGACATCGCGGACATCGCGAACGCCGTCGGTGCGGACACGACCGCCGCGTTGATTCTCGAACCGGTGCAAGGTGAGGGTGGTGTGCGCGTGCTCGATGCCGGTTTCGTGCGCGAGGTGCGCGCCCTTACGAAGGAACACAATGTTGCTCTGATCCTCGACGAGATTCAGTGCGGCTTGGGGCGCACAGGCTCGCTGTTCGCATATGAGCAACTCGACATCGTTCCGGACATCGTCACGCTCGCCAAGCCGATCGCCGCCGGGCTGCCGATGGGCGCGGTCCTCATTAACGACGCCATCGCGTCGGCGATTCAGCCAGGTGATCACGGCACGACGTTCGGCGGCGGGCCGTTTGTCGCGCAGGTAGCCGAGTACGTGGTGGAGCGTCTCAGTGATCCGTCGCTCCTCGCCGCCGTGCGCGAGAACGGCGCCTGGTTTGGCGCGCAATTGCGCGAACTTGGCCGGCGCACGGGCCGGATTCGGGGCGTGCGGGGTGTGGGCTACATCTGGGGCCTCGACGTCATGGGCACGGCCTCGCACGTGGTGAGCGAGGCGATGGCCGCTGGCCTTCTCGTGGTCGGGGCTGGCGAATACACCGTCCGCATTCTTCCGCCGCTCGTTGCGACGCGCGAAGATTTGTCGCAAGGCATTGCACTCCTGGAACAGGTTCTTTGACACATCGGGCGGGCGACGTCGTCATCCGTCACGCCTCGAGCTCCGAGGCGGATGCGATCGCGCGCCTGAACAACTTCTTCGCCGACCAGGCTTTGATGCTTCGCCGAACACCGGAGATGATCTCGCTGGCGATCGACGATTACGTGGTCGCGGTCGACGGGCGTGGAAGAATTGTCGGTTGCGGGGCCCTCAAGGAGTATTCGCCTTCGATCGCGGAAGTTGCAGCCATCGCGGTGTCATCGGACGCACAGGGCCTTGGGCTTGGGCGCCGCATCGTCGAGGCTGTGGAAGCGCTGGCGCGAAAGCGCGGAATCCCCGAGGTGTTTGCGCTCACACTCGAGCCCGAGTTTTTCGAAGCACTGGGCTACTCCAGAGTAGATCGGGCGCGCTATCCGGAGAAAATCCGGCGCGACTGCATCGGTTGCGCGAGACGGTTTGCGTGCAACGAGACGTGTTTCGCCAAACCGCTGCAGGACGCTCTCGAAGAGCGCTGGGAAGCGGCAGCCTAACGGTCGCCGTGCGGCCACCGGGTGTGTCTGCGCGAATCGTATATTGAACGCATGCTGACCCCGGACGAGCTCGACCGTTACAGCCGGCAGCTGACGCTGCCCGAGCTCGGTATCGCAGGCCAGGAGCGCCTGCGCTCCGCGAGCGTGCTGATCGTCGGCGCGGGCGGCCTGGGCTCGCCGGTCGCGCTGTATCTCGGCGCGGCGGGAATTGGCCACATCGGCATCGTGGACAACGACACGGTTGAGCTCAGCAACCTCCACCGGCAAGTGCTCCACACCACGGCGGACGTGAAACGCGACAAGACAGCTTCTGCGCGCGACGCGATCGTGCGACTCAACCCCGCGGTGCGGGTAACGCCGCACATGGTACGCCTCGACCGTGGTAACGTTGCGGGCATCATTGCCGACTACGACCTCGTGGTTGACGGAAGCGACAACTACGAAACCCGCTATGCTGTGAACGACGCCTGTGCGGAGCTCGGCAAGCCGTGGGTGTACGGAAGCGTAGAGCGATTCGCTGGTCAGATTTCGCTGTTCTGTGCCCTGAACGGCCCGTGCTACCGTTGCCTATATCCCGACGCGCCCACTCCCGGATCGACGGCGAGTTGCGAGGAAATCGGCGTCCTCGGTGCAATCCCCGGCGTAATCGGCTCGCTCCAGGCCGTGGAAGCAATGAAGTGGCTCGCGGGCATCGGCAACCCGCTGGTTGGTCGGCTGCTGCTGTTCGATTTCAAAAGTGGCCAGTCCCGATCGATTGCCATCGAGCGCCGCGCCGACTGCGCCGCGTGCGGTGCTCGTCGTGGGAAGGGTTTGTCACCCACACACGCCGCGACAACAACCGCGCGGCCAGACGTGGAGCCATCGGAACTGGCAGTGCTGCTTCAACGTCCCGACGCGCCCGATGCACCCGTGGTGCTCGACGTCCGTGAGGAATGGGAGTGGTCTGTCGCGCGCATTCCCGCCGCGACGCTGTTGCCGCTCGGAGATCTCGAAGCAGGCGTGAATTCGCTGGATCGCGCGCGCCCGGTGATCGTGTATTGCCATCACGGCTCACGAAGCGGGGCCGCAGCGGAGTGGCTTCGTTCGCAGGGGTTTCAGGCAAGAAATCTCCTGGGCGGGATCGATCGTTGGAGCCGCGACGTGGATCCGCTGGTACCGCGGTACTAGGGTACCAGGAGCCCGCGTGCACACTGGAACGGCGGGGCTGGCCGTGCTCGCGATCGTTGCCCGGGCCGTCTACCCGCGACTGCTCGAGTGGCGCCAGGCTCGGCGCCGGCCAACCGGGCCGGACGGAATCATCATCGGCGCGGATGAGATCACAAGGGAGCGCGACTCCGCGCCCGCCATACTCGTGCTGCACGGAGGTGGCGACACGCCGCAGGTCATGCGTGAGTTGGCCGACGCCCTGCACCAGCGGGGATTCGCGGTGCGAGTGCCGCTGCTCGCGGATCACGGGCGCCGCTTGGCGGCGATGCGCGCGTTCGACGCCTCGAAGTGGCGCCAACAGGTGCGCCGCGAATTCGAGATGCTACGGTCGGGCCACCAGTGGGTGGGAGTTGTCGGGCTGTCGGTCGGCGGTGCGCTCGCCCTCGACCTGGCTGCCGGCCGCGACGATGTCGAAGCGCTGGTGTTGTTGGCGCCGTATGTGGAGGTGTCGCGCACCATTCGGGTGCTTGCACGCACCAGCCGATGGTGGGGCCCGCTGCTTCCGTACCTGCCTTCGCGAGGTGGCCGATCGATCCACGACCCGGTTGCCGCGGCCCGCGGATTGACGCACGGGCTGATAACGCCCGCCGGGCTCCGATCACTCGCTGACGTCGCGAAGCTCGCGTACGCCGCCCTGCCGCGAACGAAATCACCTACTCTCGTGATCCAGTCGCGCGAGGACAATCGCGTGTCGCCAAAGGCGGCCGAACAGGCCTTCGCGAAACTTGGCGCTTCGGACAAACGTTTCGTGTGGACGCAGGGCGCCGGCCATGTAGTCACGGTGGACTACGGCAAGAACAGCGTGTTTGAGCAAACGACAGAGTGGATGCTGGCACACGTACGGCCCGCAACGTTGCTGACTGCGCTTCGCGGACCTAGAATCCCTCGCTTGCCATAACTTCTCCATGGAGCTTGCAATGGTTCCCCTCGTCGTCGCGGGTGTCGTCGCAATCGCCGGTGTGTGGTTCGCCACGAAGGCGTTCAAGATCATAGGACAGGCGGAGGTCATGGTCATCGAGCGCTTCGGCCGCTTTCATCGCGTGGCGCGCTCGGGATTAAACGTCCTGATTCCACTGGTCGAACTCCCGCGGTCGATCGATGTCCGATATGCGGAGTCCGACGTTGGGGGTCTCAGGCGAATAGCGGCACGCACTACCGTCCGCATCGACCTGCGCGAGCAAGTGCTCAATTTCCCGAGCCAGCCGGTGATCACAAAGGACAATGTGACGATCGACATCGACGCGGTGCTCTACTATCGCGTCGCGGAGCCGCAGAAGGCGACGTACGCCGTGCAGAACCTGCCTTACGCGCTGGAAACGCTCACGCGCACGACGCTGCGAAACATCGTGGGTGAGCTGGAACTCGATCAGACGCTCGCGAGCCGCGACCAGATCAACAAACGGATGCGTGAGGTGATCGAGGAGGCCGCCGTGAGCTGGGGCGTCGACGTCACGCGCGTGGAACTCCAGGCGATCGAGCCCCCCAGGGATATTCAGCAGGCAATGGAATTGCAGATGCGCGCCGAACGCGAGCGCCGCGCCGCGGTGACCAACGCCGAAGCCTTCAAACGCGCGGCGATTCTCGAGTCGGAGGGGGTAAAGGAGTCGCAAGTTCGGAAAGCAGAGGGTGAGAAGGATGCGTCGGTACTTCGCGCGCAGGGCCTCGCCGAGGCTCGCCTCGCGATGGCGCACGCCGAAGCCGAGTCGATCCGCCTCATCGCAGCCGCGCTGCCGGACGGTCAGGCCGCGATGTACTTGCTGGGACTCAAGTATTTGGAGGCACTTCCCAAGCTCGCGGATGGGAAGGGCACCACGATCTTCCTGCCCACGGAAGCATCCGGCGTAATGGGCGCCGTTGGTGCGCTGCGCGAACTTGTACGTTCGGGGATGCCGGGTGTGACAGCCAGCGCGCCATCTTCGGCTACCGCTCGCGGCCCTGCCAAGCCGGGCGATCCGAAGCGCATGGAGGGGTGATGTGAAGCGCGTCACGGAGGAACGCGCCGAACGGATCGCAAAGGCTCACGCCTGCGTGAACTGTGGCGAATACTCCTTCACACGCGTTTCAGTAACGTCAGCGCCTGAGGAGCGCGTGGAGAGCGAAGGAGTCGTCTGGCTGGTCGAAATGCACTGCGGCGTTTGCGGCGCCGAGCTGGAGATCGGCATCGCACTGGACGGCAAGATCGTCTACGCGAGTTGACTCAGTCGAGCAGGTCGAACCGCACACCGCGCTGCGTGCTGCGCCTGCGTCGCGGGGCGTAGCGGAACAACTGGGCCGGCCGGCCACGTCCTTCGCTGCGCCATTCTTCCGTCGGTTCCACGAGCATCGCCGCCTGCAAGGCGCGCCGAAAGCTCGCTTTGTGCAGACTGCGGCCCAAGACAAGCTCGTAGATCGACTGTAGATCGCTGAGCGTGAAAGTCGGCGGCAGCATTCGGAACGCCAGCGGCGACTGATCAATCCGGCGACGCAGGCTTTTCACCGCTGCATCGATGATGGCGCGATGGCGTGGAGCGAGGGCCGGCAGGCGCTCCACGTCTACCCACCCCGAACTGATGATGGGTGTGAGCCCCTGTGGCACGAGGCCCACGAACGCTACGGATAGCCGTGCGTCGCCCGGATGCCGGCGACCATCGCCGAAGGCCGCAAGCTGCTCCAGCGCCGACGGCGCCGCGCTCAACGCCGAACGCGCGATCCGCGCTGCGGCGACCTCCGGAGCTTCTTCTGGCCAAAGTGAATCCCACGGCAGGAGCCAGCGGTCCCGCGACTGCGCGTCGGGCGATCGCGAGAGCAGCACCGCGATCGCACCATCGCGAGGTGTGAGCAGCACCACGTCGATCACGGCCGTCAATGAGCGAGCAGCTGGCCGTGGGACGACGGGAAGGCGCTCTGGCATTACACAAATTAGTAGCAACAAGCTACTAAAGTCAAGCCCGCCGGCGCACAACTTGCGCGCGGCGGGCCAAGATCATGATGAGGGACGCAGTATATGGCGGGTGCCTTGCGACCGTCAACGGCTCACATCAAAGGTGACCCGTAAACTACCAACTGATCGAACCCTTCTTGCTGGTGTCCACGTCTTCTTCGGCGCCGCTGCGGAACAAGAAGGCCTGCATGTTCTTCGTCAGAAAGCCGCGCGCCTGCGGGTCCATCACGTTGAGGCCGTAGTGGTTGATCAGCATGGTCTGTTGCCTAACCCACAGGCCCCAGCACTCCTGGCACACTTCCGTGATGATCCGGGTTCCGATGGCACCGGGGAACGGCGGGCGGTCAAATCCGGCGCGACACTGGCCGCACCGGACGCAGGTCACGTCAGGCGCGGGCGTACTCCACCTTCGCGAGGCCCACGGTCTGCAGCATCCGGATATAGGCCCAGCCGATGTCGAACTCGTACCACTTGGCCTTGAATTTCGCCGAGCGCGGATCGTGGTGGTGGTTATTGTGCAACTCTTCGCCGCCCAGCCAGATAGCGATCGGCGTGATGTTCCGGCTCTCGTCCTTCACTTCGAAATTGCGGTAGCCAAGCGCGTGCCCGACACCGTTGATAATGCCAGCGGCCCAGAGCGGAATCCACATCATCTGGATAGCCCACACGGCGGGACCCACAAAGAAGCCGAACAGATAGACGTCCACCAGAAACATGATGAAGATGCCAAGCCCGTTTTGCCGCTCGAGCACGTGGCGTTCCAGCCAGTCGTTCGGTGTGCCCTTGCCGTATTTCTCAAGCATCCCGGGTTGCCGAATAGCCTTCCTATAGTAGAAGGCGCCCTTCAGCACGATGTTGCGCAGCCCCTCGAGTACCGGGCTGTGGGGATCGCCCTCCCGGTCCGCGAACGCATGGTGCTTCCGGTGGCAGGCAACCCACTCTTTCGTGATGATAGCGGTGGTGAGCCACAACCAGATCCGCATGGGCAGGGCTGCGATCACGTGCAGATGCACGCCGCGGTGGGTCTGCGCGCGATGCAGGAAGAGCGTGACGCAGACGTTTGTGACGTGGCCGGCAACTACAATGAACAGCACCGGCATCCACCACTTGGCAGCCAAGGCACCGAAATCCGGCATCCGTTTCGTCCTCGATGTTGTAAGAGCGAGCGTGAAATGTAACCCCGGAGGGGGCGCCAGCGCTCTGTCATAGCGCGTGCTCCGCCTGGGGCCGGCGCTGTACCGAGCCTCAACGGCTATTTACGGCCAGTTCGATCAGAAGAACGTCAAGGCAGCGACGGCCCAACTCGCCACCATTCGTGACGCCAATCACGACACTCGGCGACCACGCTACGTGGCACTCAGGGTCTTTGGGAACGGAGGGCATCGACGCGGCTATTCACGCCCTCGGTGTAGGCGGCCAGGCTTGGTGGTGCAATCTTGAGAAAGGTTGCATAGGCGCGAATTGCGCCCTCAGGGTCGCCCAACCGTTCCAGCACCTGACCGAGCGCGTAGTTCGCCTCGGGGAGATTTTGATTGCCCGCCAGCACCACTTCCAGTAGCTGGCGCGCCTTTGCCAGCGATCCAATCACAAGGTACTGCTGCGCCAGGCTCACGCGCGCAGCCGAGTGTCCCGGGTCAAGGTTGAGGGCGTGTTGAAAGGCGGCGATGGCGTCGCTGGAGCGACCGCGCTCACGAAGCACCGTGCCAAGATTATTCCAGGCTCCCGGGTTTGTGGGATCCAGCGCAACGGCTCGGCGGAGCGTTTGTTCTGCCAGATCAATCTCACCCAGCCCGACAAGCAGAACGCCCAGGTTGTTCAGGGCGTCCACATAGTTTGGCGATAGCCTCAGCACGCGCTCGTAGGCGTTTCGCGCAGCGGCCTGATCGCCACTCCGATGCGCGGCGACGCCAGCGGAGAACAAGCGCGCGACCTCCAGCTCGCGTGGGTCCTCCACCGCGACGTCAAGTTGTCCCTGCGAACGCACGTCCGGCGGTTCGGCCTCCGCGGATGGGATTGCGGCGTAGCGGGTTGGGACACGGTTCAGGCGCGCAATGGGCGTTGAGGACGATCGTAGCGTAGGGGCCCGCGTTCGCGCCTTGGCGACTGGCTCGGGACGGGCCGATGATTGCGCCGGGGCTGAGCTGTCCGGGGATGCGTCGGCCGTATCAGTGATGGGGGACTCTGGCGCAATGCTGACGACCGCAGGGCCCGGGGTTGGCAAGGCGCGTGGCACCACGGTGCGCGTCTGCTGAACCACGACCCATACAATGCCAAACACAGCCACACTACAGGCCGCCACTATCAACACGCGGCGCCGATTGAAGCGCGAAGCAGTTCCGGAGCGAAGTGGGACGAGGAGCGGAACCGCGTCTGGACGTGCGCCGCTATCCCTGCGCGCTTTTTCGCGCTGAGCAGCCTTTGTTGCATCCATGATGAGACTCATGGGACCGACTCCGGTGCCATGCGCCTCACCCCAGTGGAGTCCGATCCACGCGCGGTTGCCTCGAAGGCGACGCAGTTGTGGGTCATCTGCATGTAGTCTGCGGTAAGCGCTACGCCGGCGGCAGCGGGAACCTGGTTCGCCGCCGCGCACGCTGCCGTCGTGTCACCGCTGGCCAGCAGCGCCTTGGCAGTCCAGTAGTACGACTCGCCGCCGGTTGCCGCATTCGGGAATTCACGGGCCAAAGTTTCGAGCGAAGTAAGCGCCTCCGCGTGCGCGCCGCGGGCAACCTGGAATTGCGCCAGACGAAGCATCGCGTTTTCCCGCTGCCGGGATCCGGGGAACTCCAACACGATGCGCTCGTAATCGCGTTCCGCGTTCACCGCGGTCGGCGAGCGTGAAGCTCGAAACGCCAGATACTCTGCCGTGCCGTCGAATTTCCACCACAGCGTGGAGGCGAGCAGAATGGCGGCAGCAGCTCCGCCCACGCGCCACCACCAAGTGGCGTTGCGCGCGGTTGTCAGCTTGCCGGCCGCGGGCGTGGCGTCAATTCCGTCTTCGCCGCTCAGCGAGGCCAACGCTCGCCGCACGTGCGGCTCACCGATGGTCCTTCTCTGGGCGCTGTAGCCGGCGAGCAAGGATCGGTCGGCCGTGAGGTTGATGAGGCGCGGGACCCCTCCTGTTGCTCTGTGCAGCACATGAACGGCTTGTTCCTGGAACCGAATCCTGCCCTTTGAGCCAGCCACCATGAGGCGGTGACTCAGATAGCGTCCGGTTTCCTCGCGAGACAAATGCGTGAGCGTGCAGCGCACGGAGACCCGCTGATCCAACTGTGCCATTTGCGGCGTTCGGATCAAGGTCAGCAGTTCTCGCTGCCCAACGAGGATGATCTGGATGAGCTTCTCACTGTCGGTCTCGAGATTCGACAGCACGCGGATCTGTTCCAGGAACTCAGTCGAGAGGTGCTGTGCCTCATCGAAAATCGCGAT
>Ga0315281_10002501_pt1 | contig 27258 bp, 22 predicted proteins | sample YL17G07_0_MG_FD_204540 | JGI IMG/M metagenome (GOLD analysis project Ga0315281, IMG submission 204540) | Sediment microbial communities from Yellowstone Lake, YNP, Wyoming, USA - YL17G07_0 | ecosystem: Environmental > Aquatic > Freshwater > Lake > Sediment | place: USA: Wyoming | collected...
CGTGAATCGACTTCCCGGCGTCCTCCTCCATATGAATGCGGGTGATGCAAATATGTTTTCTTCTTCCGTCCTCAAGTTCAATTTCGACGTGCCCATCAGTGCAGATTGGTTCCTCATACTGAGAAATCTGATACCCTTTCGGAAGATCGGGATAGAAGTAGTTCTTCCGCGCAAAAATGGAGCGCGGAGCGATCCTGCAGTGCGTCGCCAATCCCATCCGGATGATGAACTCGACCAGGTTCAGATTCAACACCGGCAAAACGCCCGGCATCCCAAGGCAGACCGGACAGACGTTCGAGTTCGGGTCCTGCCCAAACTTTGTCGAACAACTGCAGAAGGCCTTGGACTCGGTCAGCAGCTGTGCGTGAACTTCAAGCCCGATCACGGGTTCATATCGTTCATCCCAGCCCATCAGTAAGAAGTTTTCAGTTTCAAGTTGTAAGCTCCCCGGCAAAGGCGGGTGCGGCCGCCTGAACGACGCAGTCGGGCAGGCCTCCGGCGCAGAACTTCACGCGGCGATTGCTCTTGTGACTTTTTCGGCGGCGTCCTTCAGGCTCTTTGCAACAAGGAAGCTGAGACCCGATTTCCTGAGGATCTCAGCAGCAAGCTCGGCATTGGTCCCCGCCAGCCGTATGACAATGGGAACGCCGACCTGCACATTCTTGGCGGCCTGAACCACGCCATTCGCAACGCGGTCGCAGCGCACGATACCCCCGAAAATATTGATCAAAACCGCCTTCACGTGGGGATCCTTCATAATAATGCGGAAACCTGCTTCGACCGTCTCTGCGCTCGCCCCGCCGCCGACATCGAGGAAGTTTGCGGGCATTCCTCCCGCCAGCTTGATGATGTCCATCGTGGCCATCGCGAGTCCCGCACCATTCACCATGCATCCCACATTACCATCAAGTTTAATGTAGTTAAGATTGGATTTCGACGCTTCAACCTCAAGCGGATCCTCCTCGTCGAGATCACGCATCGCTACGATCTCCGGATGCCGGTACAGACCGTTGTCGTCGAAGTTCATCTTGGCATCTAAGGCAAGCACTTCCCCTTCCTGGGTAATGACCAGCGGATTGATCTCTGCCAGGGAGGCATCTGTCGCCTTATAGGCCTTGTAGAGACTGAGAAGGAACTTCACGCCGTTCTTGAATGCCTCTCCGTTCAGACCGAGACCGAAGCACAGCTTCTTCGCCTGAAAGGGTTGAAGGCCGACGGCCGGATGAACGTATTCCTTGAGTATCTTCTCAGGCGTTTCGGCCGCCACCTTCTCGATTTCGACTCCTCCTTCCGTCGAAACCATCACGACATTCTGCGATCGCCCCCGATCGAGCGTGATACCGACGTACATCTCGCGCGCAATGTTCATTCCCTGCTCGATGAGCAGGCGCTTCACAATACGCCCCTCCGGGCCTGTCTGATGCGTCACCAGCCGCATGCCCAAAACCTCGGAAGCGCGATCGCGCACCTCATCAACGCTCCGCGCGAGTTTGATTCCGCCTCCTTTTCCCCGGCCTCCGGCGTGGATTTGCGCCTTGACGACCCATACAGGGCCGCCGATTGCCTCTGCGGCCCGGACGGCTTCGTCGGCGTTGAATGCCACCTTGCCAACGGGGACGGCCACACTGTACTTTTTCAGAATTTCTTTGGCCTGGTATTCATGAATCTTCATAGAGTCTCCTCTTGAGAACCTCGTTCACGTTTTCTCTGTGTCAGGTTCTTCTTTCATTGTGTCGCCGGAATTCCACTCCTGCAGCGTCTTGACTGCATCGATGTATTCCGGAATCGGGACAAGCACTTTCGCGGGCTTGCTCAACGCACTGCGCGAAAGGGATGAGTCGCCTCCCCCATCCCACACAAATCCAATCGAATTGAAGTTCTGAACCTGCACCGTGAAGCCCGCAGATTGGATAACTGACTTCACTAGCTCGGCCTCGTTAATGTCGGATGACTGATAGATCCTCGCCCAGTCCTGCTGGACTTCGACGCCCTTGTGCTCGAGGCAGAATGTCCGATGACGGACAACCTTGCCGCACTCGTCACAGACAAGCTTCCGGCAAATGATGCAAACACCGGTCGCGCTGTGCGCGGTGTGAATATCGCATTTCGCTGATTCTACGTCCGAGAAAATAACGCCGCAGTGCGGACAGAAATCGCTGTCGAAAGTGACTTCACCCTTGCAGCTGTCACAGGTATCGTATTGAGGCGTCACCGATCCTTCATCCAATTTTGTTCAAGCGCTCGACGCTTCGTGTCACTTGATCTTTTCTGAAATGGACTTCGCCTGCAGGAACAACAACAGATAGTCTCGCCCGCCTGCTTTCGAGTCGGTGCCTGACAAGTTGAATCCACCGAACGGGTGGACTCCGACCATCGCGCCTGTGATCTTTCGATTGATATAGAAGTTGCCGACGTGGAAGATCCTCTTCGCCTTTTCTTTCTTCTTCGGGTTCTTCGTCCAGACCCCGCCGGTCAAGCCGAATTCCGTGTCGTTGGCGATCTCCAGAGCGTGATCGAAATCCTTCGCTTTGATCACCGCGAGAACCGGCCCGAAGATTTCTTCCTGCGCGATGGTCGCCTTCGGGCCTACATCGGCGATGATGGTTGGCTGAACGAAATACCCTTCTCCCTCCCCCCTCTTTCCGCCGACGATCAATCGCCCACCCTCTGCGATTCCCTTGTCGATGTAAGCGAGAATCTTGCGCATCGATCCTTCGTTCACGACAGGACCCATATAGTTCGTCGGCTGATCGGCCGCGCCGACTTGCACCTTCTCTGCCTTCTGCTTCAGAAGTTCCAGATACTTGTCGTACACCTTCTCTACAACAACCGCTCGCGAGGCAGCGGAGCATTTTTGACCCTGATACCCGAACGCAGAAGCAATCGTTGCCTGCGCGGCGGCGGCGAGATCCGTTTGTTCATCGATCACGATCGCATCTTTTCCGCCCATTTCCGCGACAACGCGCTTGAGCCACGTCTGCCCCGGCTGGACCTTTGAGGCCAGCTCGTAGATGTGCGTGCCGACTTCCTTCGATCCGGTAAAGGACACAAATCGGGTCTTCGGATGGGCAACCATCGTATCGCCGACCGAGCCTCCCGGTCCAGAAACGAAATTGATCACGCCGGCAGGCAGGCCGATCTCCCTCATCAGGTTGAAGTACATCCATCCTGTAAGGGGTGAATCGCTCGACGGTTTCAGGACAACCGTGTTTCCCGTGACAACCGCAGCCGAGGTCATGCCTGTCAGAATAGCCAGCGGGAAATTCCATGGCGGCACGACAATGCCGACGCCCAGAGGGATGTAAACCAGCTCACTCTTCTCCGTCGGAATCCTTGTCACGGGCTGTGGAGAAGCATAGCGAAGCATCTCCCGTGCGTAGAACTCGATGAAGTCGATTGACTCGGCAGTATCCGCATCCGCCTCCGGCCACGTCTTCCCAACTTCGTACACCATCACCGCGCTGAACTCGTGTTTCCGCTTCCTCATCAGCCTGGCCGCCTTGAACAGATAGTCAGCGCGCTTCTTCGGCTCGACCCACTTCCACTCCTCGAACTTGGCCGCTGCGGTCTCGATTGCTTTGGTCGCGAGGGCTGCGTCCGCCTTCTGGAAAACGCCCACGATCTCGCTTGGGCGCGACGGGTTCAGCGAGTTGAGTTTGTCCTTAGTGTAGATCTCTTCCCCACCGATGACGAGAGGATATTCCTTCCCGAACATCGATCGCACCTTGGCAAGTGCCTGCTCCATCGCTTTGCGATTGGCGGGCTTCGTGAAATCCGTGAGGGGTTCGTTCTTGAATTTTCGGATTGACATTGATTTGTTCCTTATGTGAGCCTGGTTTTCAGTTGTGGTGTGCGCGCCTCAAGTTCCCTCCGCCGCGTCGGACGAGTGTAATCCGGAAAGGGAGATGCGCTAGCGCGAGTTTGAAATAGCTCTGACGACGGCGTCGTGCACGTTGGGCCGTATCGCCGCGATCTTTGTGCTGTAGCGGGTCGGGTGCACGCGGTTTGTCAGGAATATCACAATCAGTTTTCGTTCAGGATCGGCAACGACCGACGTTCCTGTGAATCCCGTATGCAGGAACGTCTTATCCGAGAGGAGGGTCCCTGCCCACGAGCGCGCGGGATCCTTCGTGTCCCACCCAATGCCCCGTGTGCTCTGCGCCGATTGCCTGGTCGTGAACTGGCGAATCGTCTCCTCCTTCAAATAGCGTTTGCCACCGTACATTCCGCCGTTGAGGAGCATCTGCATGAACACAGCGAGGTCTGGCGCGGTGGAGAACAGCCCTGCGTGTCCAGAAACGCCGCCGAGGACCATGGCGTTCTCATCGTGAACAGTACCGACCACCGCCTGCCCGGTTTTCCGCCAAAAAGTATCCAATTCCGTCGGCATGATACGATTCCACAGACGCTGCGGCGGATTATACATCGTGGAGTTCATGCCCAGAGGCTTCAAGAACACAGAATCCACGAATCCATCCAACGTCGTCCCGGAGACCTTCTCGATGATCTTGCCTATCGTGATGAGACCCAGATCGCTGTAGAGCGTCGAATCGCCCGTCTTGTAGACCAACGGCGATGCGAAGACGGAATCGACAACGCACTGAGGCGTCGAGCAGAATTCATAGAACTTTCGCCACGCGGGCAAACCGCTGTTGTGAACCATCAGGTTGTACACAGTGATCTTTTCTTTACCATTCTGACCAAACCGCGGAAGATACTTCATCACCGGATCATCCAGCTTGATCTTCCCTTCGTCTACAAGTCTCATGACGGCGCTCGTTGTCGAAATGACCTTTGTAACCGAGGCAAGGTCGAACATTGTCTGAAGATCGACTCGCTTCGAATACACACCGTAGTCGTACGAGCCGTACGCTTTGGTGTACGCAATGACGCCATCCTTGACAACAACCAGAGCAGCTCCGGGAAATGCGGTGTCCTTGATGGCGGATTCAATAACTTGATCCACCTCTCTGAGCCTCGTGCGATCGAAACCGACTTCTTCGGGAATTCCTCTCCGCAGCGCCTGCTTCGGATAGCTCACGCCGTCACCAAACCTGTAAACGCCGGGGATGGTCACCGGCAGTCTGCCTTGTGCGGACTCTTCACCAAAAAGAACCTCCACAACCGCTTCCTGCATGACCGCTCCGTTGGAATATGCACAGACGTACGCATCCGTCTCTGGAAATTCCATCGCCACATACGGGTTCCCGAATGCAACCGCAACGACAGGGTTTCCCAGCGCGAGGAGCTTAACGAGAAAGTCCTTTTGCTTTTTGCTCACAAATCCCGTCAGCTCGCCGGAGCGAGTGTAGAAATGTAGCTGGCAAAGGATGATATCTGCAGCGCGCGCGTTCTCCAGTGCCGTCTCGCACTCTCCGCTGTTGCTTCTTGGATCCACCTTGATGAACTCGAGATTCGCATGTCGTTCGTGCAGGAGCGTGTGAAAGCTCCTTCCCTCGCCCGGATCTTCTGTGTCGGAAACAACAAGGTCGAGGATTTTCCTCGGATCGATTCTGAGGAGCGGAAGGATGGTGTTTTTGTTCCCGAGCACCGTCACAGCCTTGCGTGCGATCTCCAGCGCGAGCAATTCGTGCTCGGTGGAATTCACAACCGCAGCGACTTGATCAACGTCCACATAGCGGTCGCGATCGAGGCCAACCCACTGTTTCATCTTCAGGACTTTACGCACGGAAGAGTCAATTCGTTCTTCCGTGATCTCTCCGCGTCGCACTGCTGCAACAATTGCATCGATCGCAAGGTCCGGGTCGATCGGCATCAGGACAACATCTGTCCCCGCCTTGACCGCAAGAACAGCGGATTCGCCGGGCGCGTATCGCGCCGAAACCCCACGCATGGTCATCGCATCGGTCACGATGAGACCGTCGAATTTCAGCTCATGCTTCAGGAGACCTGTCGTGATAGCCGAAGAGACCGTTGCAGGGATCGCCGCCGCTGTGTCATACGCGGGAACGGCGATGTGCCCAACCATGACCGACATGGCGCCCGCCTGAATCGCGGCGCGGAACGGTGGAAATTCCACCGCCTCATACCGCTCCTTGCTGTAGTTCAATGACATCAAGCCGAGGTGTGTATCGACATCCGTGTCGCCGTGCCCGGGGAAGTGCTTGATGGTCGCGATCATGCCGCCATCTTGTGCACCCTTCACATAAGCAGCTCCCATCTCGCTGACGAGCTTCACATCGTCTCCGAACGACCGTGTATTGATGACCGGATTCTTGGGATTGTTGTTCACATCAATCGTTGGGGCAAAGTTCTGATGGACACCAAGCGCCCTTCCCTCCAAAGCAGTGATTCTACCGACTTCGTAGGCATAGCGAGGCTCGCGAGTTGCGGCGATTGCCATCGCACGGGGGAAAGTCGTTGAATTCCGGACCCTCATTCCAGCGCCGTACTCAAAGTCCGCCGCAATCAACAACGGCACATCCGCCAGCTTCTGCAACTTGTTGATCTGAACAGCATACTCATACACATCCCCAATCGAAAACACAAGTCCGCCGAGCTTCTTCTCGACGATCAGCCTTTCCAGGTCACGCCAGTTCTCCGAGTCTTGCGGATAGTACTTCCCCCGTGCCCAGACGGAGATGAGCTGAGCCACTTTCTGCTCGAGCGTCAATCGAGCGAGCGTAGACTCGATCCAGCTATCATCGGTTTGGGGAAGGAGAGCCGCGGGAGGCTCCGGAGCCTTTGCAGCTTGATCTTGGGCGCTGCAGCCGAGAGAAAACGTAACGCTAGCCAAGAGGAGGAAAGCAACACACTTCATTCGCGAACCGTCCAGATCGTCGATGGGAGAATCGTGCTCCTCACCGTAATTGATGAGGAGATGGCGTGAATGTTGAGTGGGAAAAAATACGAAGCAAAGCCTAGAGAATCAATCGCATTATTTCTGCGTGCCCTCGACTTTCTTTCCGAACTGCGGATCAATCTTCACCATCATGGCCACAAGAAAGCCTGGGATCGTGGCAAGAATCACCCAGATGAAAAAGCTTTTGTACCCGATCGCTTCCTGAATCATCCCGCTAAACATGCCCGGCACCATCATACCAAGCGCCATGAAACCCGTGCAGATGGCATAGTGGGCAGTTTTGTGTTCACCCTCCGCTACCATGATCATATAGAGCACATACGCAGTGAATCCAAACCCGTAGCCGAATTGCTCTATTGCGACAGCGATGTTGATAAGAAGCAAGTTCTCCGGTTGAACCTGCGAGAGGTAAACGAACATCGCGTCCGGGAGATGAATGGAAAGCACCATGATCCATAGCCAGGACTTGAGTCCCTTCTTTGAGATAACCCAGCCCCCGAGCAGCCCGCCGAATGTCATCGCGATGACACCGACCGTGCCGTATACAATACCGACCTCGCTTGTCGTTAAACCCAGCCCACCTTTGTCGCGCGCATCGAGCAGGAAGGGTGACACGAGCTTTATGAGCTGTGCTTCCGCAAACCGGTAAAAGAGCAAGAAGCCAAGCGTCGCGACAATGTTCTTCTTCTTGAAGAACAGAACAAATGTGCGGACGAACTCCTTCCACACTCCCTCCGTCGCATCGCCCAGCGTCGGCCTGTCAGTTGTCGGATAGGGAAGCATCAGTCTGTGGTACGCGAAGAAAAGCAGGAACATCCCCGCGATAACTCCAAACGTCACTGACCACGCCAGCGGGATGTTCCCTCCGCTGCTTGTCTCAATCTGACCAGCGAGCACAACAAGAATGCCGGTGCCTGTGATCATCGCAATTCGAAAGAACGTGCTGCGCACGCCGACGAAAGCAGCTTGTTGGTGTTGCTCCAGCGCAAGCATGTAGTACCCATCCGCAGCGATGTCATGGGTCGCGGAGCCGAAAGCCATGAGCCAGAAAATGGCAATCGTGTATGTGAAGAACGACGGCGTCGGCAACGCGAAGGCTACCATTGCCAGAGCGATGCCAATGACGAATTGCAACGAAACAACCCAGAACCGTTTCGTCGAAAACATATCCACAAACGGACTCCAGAGAGGCTTGATCACCCACGGCAAGTAGAGCCAGCTTGTATACAGAGCGATATCGGTGTTCGAAAGGCCGAGGCGCTTATACATAATAACCGATACGCTCATGGCCACGACGTACGGGATCCCTTGTGCGAAGTACAAGCTCGGCACCCAAACCCACGGATTGCGGTATGTCGGTTTAACCACGTCCATAGGAAACCCCCAATAGTCGAGTCATCTCAATAGAGCTTTTGAAGCTGCGCTCCCCGAAAATAATGCATGACGATCTCTTCGGCCTTCCTGCCTTGTGCAGCCATCACCGCGGCACCGATCTGACAAAGGCCGACGCCGTGCCCCCAACCCGCACCGCGCAACGTGAAGTGAACCGGGACTCCCCGCTCATTTCGTTCGACCTCAACGACGAAGGCGGAGCTGTAGAGGTGGCTTTTCGAAAGCCATTTCCGGATCTCCAGCTCCTTGCCAACGATAATCGTCCGCTTCGAGCCGACCACCTTCAATCGGACAATTCTCCCCGATGGACCTCGGCGGTGGGGGATGAAATCCATCAAGACCCCGAAATCGATCCCGGACTTGGAGCGAATGATTTCCTCGAGCTCTTCGCGCGCGTACTCGACCTTCCAGCGAAAAAAGTCCGTCGTTTCCTGATCGAAGGAGGGCAAAATCTGACGCAGGACTTCGCCGTCAGCAGTATTGCAGTACGCGCGAGGCGAGGAGAGAATCCAGGCCCGAGCGTCGGCTTCCGACCTCACCCGAGGATGTTCCGTCGGTGCATCGGAGATCGATCTCAGGTATGCAATCTCCGCATCATCCCACGCGCTCTCGAAGTCCTCGGTGAGGCCACCGCACGCCTTGTAGAACCGCGCGTCGCAGATTTGGTCGTTGTAGACGAGAAACACACCGCGGCTCGCATCCACTGCATCACTCGCCGTCTTCGTCAGAATCTTGGTTACACCTTGATAGCGCTGGCAGTGGTCGTCGGCGCACACATCGAAGAGCGCGTGATCTTCGCGATCGTACCAGCGAATGATCTCTTCGTCGCTCTCGAAGGATCGCCTCGACGGTACGCCGAGGTTCTTTCCCCGTTGCCGCTTCTCGAGCATCGCTACAAGCCAGCTTCGGGAGGTGATCGCATGCGCCTTCAGCAGCTCCTCAGGAGACTCAGCACTCATCTCCGAGGAGATGACGCTCTTGAGATACTGCTCGACCCTCACCTCGTTGACCGCGGTCATTGTTCCGTCTTCGTGAGCGATGAACCGCAAATCGCCTTCAAAGGTCTGATCCTCTTTCCGCTCCCAGTGGAACTGGACGCCGATTGTCACGTTTCGGAGCGCAAAGGTCCCACCGGAGAAGGAGCGGCACGAGATTTCCCTCCGTCTCCAGACTTCCACCCCTTCGTCATCGAACAGGGCAACCCGACCGCCCTCGCTGCGGACCCGAAAGTTTCCCTGAAGCCGAACCGTGCTGGGGAGTTCGTACACACCGTTGAAGACCCCGCTCGCTTCAGGCACGCGCTCGATGATGCCGACTTTGATAATGGGCTCTTGGTTTATCATCTCATAGCATTTGAGAACACTATCAAATTGACTTTGCTTCCCCGTATCATTGTCAAACGCCTGCAATCACTTCTTCAACCTTTCCTCGCTCCAGACTCACTTCTTCAAAAATGTCCTGGATCATCGTTGCATCGACCGTGTTAAAATCCTTTTCCACCGGTGTGATGACAAGTCCGCCAATGTCAACCGCTGCGGGGCTGATCAACACCTTCTCCTCCCCTTCCTTGAAATATACATCGGGCCGGTGCTTTTTTCTGGGGAAGAAGATCACGCGCCATCCGGAAGTCTGAGATGAACACAATATGTTCATCATCGGCTCGCCGGTCTCATGCGTCACCGAACGCAGCGCGCTGATCAGCCGGAGAAGTATTGCGCGGAGACTCTCTTCGCTGGCTGACTCCAAGACCACAACTCGGCGCCCGTAGTGCTCGAGAGACCAGAGTGACACATCATCCACCTTCTTCCGAAAAGCTCGCCGAGCCTCATCAGCAGCTTCGCGCTCCACAGGGATCAATCCGGTGGGATTGGCCTGAAAATGCATGTGATCGGGCGCTGAAGCCCCGCATCGAGGACCGTTGTAGAACACGGTGAACTTCGGGCTCATGTCCCGAGCGAGATCAAGCAACGTCAGCACGAACGGTTCGATCGCTTGGGGAATGTGATCGATGTGTGATATCGTGAGGTGTTGGTGGAAGATTGGGGCCGGATTGCAGAGGACGAGGAATTCTCCCTGATACAGAATACCCTTCTGAGGAGGGGGCAGGTTCTGAACGCAGAGAAAGCACCTCCGCTCCCTGATCGTCTTTTCATCGACGTTCGCGCCCGTACTGACGATGCGGCCCGGGTTGAACTGAAGACGGACAGAAAACCCATCGCAACGAACCTCGCGGAGCCCCACGGATGAGAGCAAGGCATATCCCTGTGCAAGCTGTGGCCACGATTTCTTCTGCTCCTCAAGAAGCTGAAGGGAGAGTTCATGGAGAGAACTCGAAGAGGACTGCCTTCCAAATACGGCGAAGGATCTGGCTTGGATCAACGTGTTCTGCGCGCTCTGGATTGCTTCGTGTGCCGTGAGGCGGGACTATGATTTCTTTGCGGGAGGTCGTTGAAGCGACTCCAGCAAAACGTACCCGATATAGTGATCAACTGTCGACTTGCCCATCGTGAAGGGTTCGGTACGAACAATCTTGTATCCTCTCTTTCCATACCATTCCACCGCCTGCCGGTTCTGAACCATTACTCCAATCCACACTCTGTCCAGCTTGAAGGACTTCGCTTCCTCGCCGGCGCGTTTCATCAACTCCCATCCCAATCCTCTATTCTGACGGTCAGGCAGAACATAGAGTGACGACACGTAGTAGCGGTTCTCCTCCGGTTCGCGTGCCGTCCGCATGAAGCCGACGACCCTGCCATCCACTTCGGCCACAAAACCATTGGCCATGGGATTGCCAAAAAGCGTCGTGAGTGCCTGCAGATCGTAGTGCTCAGAGAAGTAGCTCCTCAGATCAGTCTCGGAGATAAACGGTTTGTACGATTCTACCCAGGTCTTCCAGAGCACATCTTGGATGACGGGGAGGTCCTTGAGTGTCCATCGGCGAACGAGTTGTGCCATGTTATGCTCCTTGACGGTTCATGCGTTGGCGTCCCAACATTTCGATAGTGCGTATCTTGTCTTTGTAGAAATCGTTTCTGTTTGCTTTCTCGACCGAGAGCGCCGCATCGGTATTCCCCTCCCACCTCCGGCAGAGGTAGATGGGTTCATAAATCCGTCCGATTTGATACTCGCGTGACAACCGAAGAGCGACGGCGTAGTCCTCTCCATAGCTGACGTTCGGCAATCTGACCTGACGGAGCAGCGCCGTGTTAAATGCGCGTGGGGCCCCCAATCCGTTAATGCGGAGCGCATTGTTTCTGCCGTTATCCGGCGTCCACTCTTTGTGATCAATCACTCCGGGGGGGATTTCTTCCAGCTTCATATTCACCAATCTGTACGCACCGATGACCATCGCATAATCACCCGACCGGAATGTGTCGAGGATTCTCACCAGCGTATCAGGTCCGCTGTAAATATCGTCCGAATCGAGCTGAACGGCATAGCGGCCGCAGTGCTCGGAGTACACTGCTTCGTTCCAGCACCCACCGATCCAGAGATCGTGACGCGACGGGATGAGGTGTTTGACACAAGGATTCCGAGACGCCAACTCCGAGACGACCTTTGTTGTGCCGTCGGATGAGTGGTTGTCAACGACGAGAACGTTGAAGCTCGTGTCAACCTTCTGCTTGAGCACGCTCTGAACTGCATCGCCGATTGTCCGCTCTCGATTCTTCACCGGTATGACGACGCTGACTTCAACAGGGAAAGCCGTGTCGATTGTTGGGACGCTCGTGAACTTCGGCGCCAGATATGCACCCACGCGCTTGAGCTGCTGCGTTGCAACCTTCTCCATCTCCTTCTGCACAGCCTGATTCCTCGGGTCGACGTAATCAAACAGCTTCTCACCGGTCGAACGTAGATCCGACTCAACCTTCGTGTAGAGCAGTTCCTGGATGTGGAAGAGGGGATGATCGACTGAGACCTTCAGCCGGAGATCATATAACCCGGCCACATCGACATCGTCAATATCTCCGTAGTTGGTCAAAGCCGATCGGATCGCCGCCATGGAGAAGAAGAGAAGTGAACCAAAATCAAACCCATCGCGAATACTCCCGAACTGATAGTCAATCAGCGGGTGTTCGGAGCGAACTCCGTTCTTGACATCAACGTAATCCGAGAAGCACATTCCTGCAGAGGTTTGCTCCATCACGCCAATCATTCGCTCGAGGGCCGCCTGTCCCAGCTGGAGTTCCTGCGACTGCGCCACAACCAGGAGGTATTCGGTCGATGTCTTTGCAAGGAGCTGTTGCAGCGTCCTCCCTGATGTATACGTTTGGGAGACGACCCCCTCGCATTTCTCATGAGATCCGCTGTAGTTGCCGTCATGGACGAGGAAAACTCTCTGCACAAGAGGGGAATCGATCAACTGACGAAGCGTTGACTGAGAATAAGGTTGAGAACTGAACGGCAAGACAACGGAGATCTTACTCACGGGCGCTCTTCACCGATTGAATGGCGAGCAAGACAGCCCCAAATGCCGGCGATGCCTGGGGGGCCACAACCGTCACTTGTGGCAGGGAGAATACGATCTTGTGTTCGAGGATTCTCTTGTAGACGCTCTGCGTGCTGATGGCGCTGCCGATAAACGAGAGGGGGATCTTCGCCCGCACACGTGTCGATTCCTCAATCTTCTTCATGAGGGTCCGAACGTGTTCGAAAAGCTCGAAAGTGTGTTTGTTGAGGATCCGTGCAGCTTCGGTGTCTTTTGCCTCTGCGGCCTCGATCACGAGCGGCGCCACCTTGGCGATGTCGAAATTTTCACGATACACCGCTGTGATGATGGCTTCCTGATCGATAAATCCAAACCGCAGAGAGACCAGTTTGGTCAGAAGCGTCTCCTTTCCCCTTCCGTCGAGATGTTTCGTGACGGCGTTCAAGCCGTCGCGCCCAATCGCGTAGCCGCTCCCCTCGTCACCAAGAATTCTCCCCCACCCGCCTGTCCGATGTATTCCTCCCTTATGGTCTTTCGCCAGAGCCAAAGAACCGGTTCCAGAGATAAGAATAATGCCCGGCTTTCCTTTGAACGCCCCTTCCAGTGCTATACGTCCGTCGCTCTCGATCGTCGCATTTGCGATCACGATTCTTCGCTTCTTCGCCTCCGCGAGCACGCCCAGCATCATCCGTTCCTTATCGCCTTCTCGTCCTGCCCCCGTGATCCCGGCGACAATTGCGAGGATGTCGCCAGGCGCGCAGCCGACCTCTCCGCAACAATCTTCTACCAAAGAAAGAACGACCTCCGAAGCTTTCTGAACGCCGATGATTTGGAAATTCGTTGGACCAGCGGTTTGCTCGACCAGAACATTGCCGTTCAAATCGGCAAGAAGCGCAGCGGTCTTCGTTGCGCCTCCGTCCATTCCGATCACGAACTGTTTTTTTGCCATGAAAACTCCACGTGAAAGTAGACATAATTGAAGGGAAAATCAAGAAAACGAAGACGCGTCGACAAGCTAAAAGCCGCTCGCGCTGAACAAACGCAACTCCGAGTAGTGTCCTAATTTGAATTTCACTGGGGCGGTCACGAACCATTTCGTCACCGTAACCACGAGATCGCATATGCTGTCACGGTGTGGATCGTGACAGCCGAGGAAAATCGGACAGTACCCAGCTCCGACATCCTTTGCCCTTTCAGAGATACTTCGTTATACTAATTTCAGTTCGGGCTTGATCCGGCTCATTCTCGAGACTTCTTCTCGATCTGACGTGCGATTACTATGAATGAGGTGTCAGTCCGGTGACAATGGTCTGTCGCAACAGCGAGAATCGGGAATCTTCCCGGGGAATCCGGCATCACATTCATGACATTCTCCACAGAAGCGGGGCAGGAGAAACCTAAACCTGGAAGATTTGTTGGTGGAGAAGAAACCTCAATTCCATTGGCTAATCATCATCAAGGTCTACGTATGAAACGTCTCTTAGCATTGCTAATTCTTCTGATCCTTGGTGTATTGCTGGTTACGCTCTCTCCGGCGCAGACGAAGCGAAGAGCTCCCAACTTCGCTTTGAGAGCCGCAAATGGGAAAACGTACGAGCTCAGCAAGATGAAAGGCAAGGTCGTTGTCGTGAACTTCTGGGCGACGTGGTGTGGCCCTTGCAGGAAAGAAATTCCTGACTTCACAGAGGTCTACAAGAACTATAAGAACAAGGGAGTGGAAATCGTTGGAATATCGCTTGACCAAGGCGGATGGGACGATGTTCTGCCCTTTCTCAAAACGAATAGCATCAACTATCCGATCGTTATTGGGAGTGACAAGCTTGCCTCTGAATTCGGGGACGTCCAATATATCCCCACGACATTCTTTGTCGATAAGAACGGATACATCGTCGGCCAACAAGTCGGCGGCATGACGAAATCTCAACTCGAATCAAGAATCAATTCCCTTTTGTAGAGCGGAATCCCATTTCGCTTCACGAGCATGGACGAACGTCACGACCGTTGGGTATGAACTCATTTTCTCATTTGCTTCGCAACCTGACTGCGGCGTTTGCACTCCTCCTCATCCTGCACTCAGTCCAAGTGCTTGCTCAAGGCCCGTCCTCGAGCGCCAACAAAGTCCAGGTGGAAACCAAGCTTTCCGTCGCGAAGGTCCCTGCCGGATCCACGTTTAAGGCTGCTGTAATCCTCAAGATAGAAGAAGGCTGGCACATCAACTCAAGCACGCCGACCTTCGATTACTTGATCGGGACGGAGCTCGAAGTTCAACAGCGCGTGGGCGTTATCCTGACTGATCTTCAGTACCCAAAGGGGGAAAACCTCAAGTTCGCCTTCGCTGACGAACCGCTGAACGTTTACGCCGGGTCGCCCAAGATCTTCCTGACGCTGAGATTGTCCGAGAAAATGAACCTCGGAAAGGACACGCTCCGCGCAAAGCTCCGCGTCCAGGCGTGCAACGACCAGGTGTGCCTTGCACCCGCCGTTATCGAAGTCCGCATCCCTGTCGAGATCGTTGGATCGAAAGAAAATTCCACACCCATCAACGACGACATCTTCTCGTCGTATACAATTGAGGGAGGCACGCCGACGCCCTCGACGAAGAGCGACATTGGCCAGCTCATCGAGGAAAAGGGCTCATTCGTGGCATTCTTCGCGATTTTTCTCGTCGGACTCGCCCTGAACCTCACGCCCTGTGTGTATCCGATGCTGTCGGTCACGGTCTCGTTGTTCGGGACACAGACGGAGACGAATACGCTCAAGGTGTTTCTCAAAGCTGTCGTGTACGTCCTCGGCATTGCGACGATGTATACGGTGTTGGGCGTGAGCGCGGCACTCAGCGGGACGTTGTTCGGGAGCTTGCTGCAAAGTCCCTCGGTGCTCGGAGGGATTGGCGTTCTTCTGCTCGGTCTTGCCTTGAGCAGCTTCGGCCTGTATCAGATTCAGATGCCGTACTGGCTCACGAGTCGGCTCGGAGGGACAACTGGAACGGGGATCATCAGCTTGTTCGTCGGCGGTTTGGTGGTAGGAGTCTTCGCAGCTCCATGCATCGGCCCTCCGGTGATCGCGCTCCTGACGCTTGTGAGCTCGAGAGCTGACCCGGTATTTGCCTTCTGGGTCTTTTTTTCGCTTTCGTTGGGACTTGGTTTTCCCTATCTCATTCTCGGCACCTTCTCCGGAATGCTCAAGAAGATTCCTCGCTCCGGATCCTGGCTCGTGTGGGTCGAGCGCATGTTCGGCGTCATCCTCAGCGCAGCAGGGCTTTTCTACTTATCTCTAGCAATCTTCCCGACGTATTCCGCATACATCGTTCCGGCGGCTCTGATCCTCGGCGGGATCTACCTAGGGTTCCTCGAGCCGTCCGGCAAAGACAAAACAGGATTGCGCAGATTCAAATGGGCATTTGGAGCCGTGGCGATCGCGCTCGGAGTCTTCTCCGCCAACGCGCTCCGCGAGCCGGGCATCAGTTGGCAACAGTACTCCGATTCGAAGCTCGATGAAGCTGTCAAGCTCTCGAAACCGGTGATGATGGATTTCTATGCCGATTGGTGTATCCCCTGCCTCGAACTCGATCGCAAGACGTTTACCGATCCTCAGGTCATCAGTGCGACATCAGAGTTCGTGCGATTGAAAGTGGACCTCACGCACTTTGATTCTCCGGACTCCGAAGCGCTGAGAAAGCGGTTCAACATTGCCGGCGTGCCAACCATCGTTTTTGTGGACAAGAAAGGTCAGGAAGTCCTGAGCTCACGTGTTGTCGGTTACCTTCCTCCGAAGGAGTTCATCGAGAAAGCCAGGCCGGTTCTCGCCGCCGGAATGTAGAAACGTCAGGGTTTTCACCCCCTTTACCTGAAAAGACACGGCTCGGGTCTCCCCCACGTTCCATCGGAACTCCCAAAAACGCATCTACGTCGAGGGTGCGACGTACTTCATCACATCGGTTACCTATCATCGCTACCCGTATTTCAATGAACCCATCCTTGCGGAGCTTTTTGTGTGTGACCTATGGTTTGGGAAGGCACTCAAGGAGTTTGAGCTTTATGGTTACAACGTCTTACCAGATCATATGCATCTCTTGATACAGCCGATGGGGAGAGCGAACTATTCTGATATAATGGGAACATTGAAGCGAAACGCTTCTCGAGACATCAATGATTTGATGCAGGGCAGACCGTTCATTCGCGACACTCCTCTCAACACGTCTGAGGGAGACGATTCGAATCGTCTCCTGCAGATGAATTTTGAACTCACAAAGAAGGATCATCCTCATCTTCCGTTCGAAATCTACACGAGACACTGGAGCTCTCTCGAATCGCTACGCCGTCGATACGATACCGTTCAGCAGCATATCAAGCCACGGCTCTTCCGCTGGCAAAAATCCTTCCGCGACCACATAATCCGCAACGGCAGAGACTTCGACAATCACCTTGATTACATCTACAACAACGCTGTGAAGCATAGGCTGGCCGATGAACCGGAAGATTGGCCTTGGATATGGGTCTACGGTATGTCTCTCCCATCTTTGACGGAGACCTCTGAGGTTAACGCATGAAGAACGAGCAACCTCACGGAACAAAACCAAACCGTCTTATCAACGAAAAGAGCCCCTACCTTCTCCAGCACGCGTACAACCCTGTGGACTGGTATCCCTGGGGAGACGAGGCATTTGAAAAAGCTCGCCGCGAGGATAAGCCCATCTTCCTTTCGATTGGATACTCCACCTGTTACTGGTGCCACGTGATGGAGCGGGAGGTGTTCGAAAACGAGGACCTCGCGGAGCTCATGAACAAGATCGTCGTCAGCATCAAGGTTGATCGCGAGGAACGGCCGGACATCGACCGCGTCTATATGACCGCACTGCAGGCGATGAGCGGAAGCGGCGGCTGGCCCATGTCGATGTTCCTGACACCCGACCTCAAACCATTTTTCGGAGCCACCTACATCCCTCCGACGTCGAACTACGGACGATCCGGATTCCGGGAAGTTCTTGAGCACATTCACACGATCTGGACGACCGATCGAAAAGAGATCGACGAAGCAGGCGCGCGTCTGGGGGAATTCCTCGACAAAGTTGCGAGCACGGACACAACAGCTACCGAAGCGGGAGAAGGGGCTCTGCACAATGGATTCGTTTCCTTCTCGAGAACCTACGACGTCCGAAATGCGGGTTTCGGCGGTGCACCGAAGTTCCCCAGACCCGTCGCGTTCAATTTCTTATTACGCTACTGCAAGAGGACGGGAAATCAACAGGCGCTGGAAATGTCGCTGGAGACTCTGAAGCGTATGGCAAACGGCGGGATGTTTGACCACATCGGTGGAGGCTTTCACCGTTACGCTACGGATGAACGATGGCACGTCCCACATTTCGAAAAGATGCTGTACGATCAAGCCCAGCTCGTTATTTCCTATCTCGAAGCGCATCAGATCACGCACGATCAGTTCTTCGCCGACGTTGCGCGCGATGTACTCGACTATGTCCTGCGAGTGATGACAGATACCGAGGGAGGATTCTACTCAGCCGAAGATGCGGAGAGTTTACCCGACGATGCCTTTGGGGCGAGCCTGCCTGTTGATGATGCTCAAACGCGCCCAACGAAGAAGCAAGAAGGAGCGTTTTACACCTGGACGAAGGATGAAATCGACAGGATCCTCACTCCAGAAGAGGCACAACTCTTCAGCCGTTCCTTCGGCGTTGAAGAATCCGGCAACGTGATCGCTGACCCGCACGGGGTGTTTCGGGGAAAGAATATTCTTCACATTCTTTATTCGGCCGAACAGCTTTCGAAGCAATTTGACCTTCCTGTGGGACAAGTGAAACAGACGCTTGCAACCGCACGAGGCAAAGTGTTTAAAGCCCGTGAGCGACGTCCACATTCTCATCTTGACGACAAGATCCTGACGTCGTGGAATGGATTGATGATCTCCGCGTTTGCGCGAGGATACCAAGTTCTCGAAGATCCCCGATATTTAGCTGCCGCACAAAAGGCCGCGAGGTTCCTTTTGGAGAATTTGAGGGACGACGCAACCAGCGAGCTCTTGCATCGGTATCGTGACGGCGAAGCAAGGTTCGAAGCTCACCTCGACGATCATGCTTTCTTCATCCAGGGATTGCTCGATCTTTACGAAGCTGCGTTCAACATCCGTTGGCTGAATGCGGCGCTTTCGTTGACCGATCGGCAGAACAAGCTCTTCTACGACGCCGAACGCGGCGGTTTCTTTGATACATCCGGTCGGGACAAGTCCGTCCTGATCCGAACGAAGGAATGGTATGACGGAGCCGAGCCGACCGGCAACTCCATCACAATTCTGAACCTGCTCCGGCTCGCGCAGGTAACGAACAACCAGGAGTTCAACGCCATGGCAAGAAAATCGCTTGCGTGCTTCGGCGAGCGGCTGCTCGATACACCGCAAGCGACTCCGCAATTCCTCGTCGCACTTGATTTTAGCCACTCAAAGCCGAAGCAGATCATCATCGCAGGCAAACCCGATGATCCTCACACGCGAGCACTGTTGAGACCCGTACATGCACAGTTCATCCCAAACAAGATCATCATGCTCGCCGATGGGGGTGAGGGTCAAGCAGAGTTGGCGGCGCACAATCCATTTATTGGAAGCCTGAAGATGATCGGCGGGAAGGCCACTGCCTACATCTGCGAACATTACGCCTGCAAGCTTCCGACATCCGATCCAGAGACGGTCGCGCAACAGCTGGCAAATCAGTGACTGCGGAAGAAACGTTTCGCTCTTTGAATTTGTTCACAAGGGAAGCGCAAGAGGTCCTAATTATTACCATCCGCCAATCAACTATTCACTCAATACGAGCCATCTCAAGAATACCCTGTCATGCCCGCAAATATTAAGCGGGCATCCAGACATAGCATTGTTCTGGATTCCGTCTTAAAATCCGACGGAATGACTTTCCTTTTTTGAGATGACTTCTAACCAATCATCCATCTCACTCATTAAGAGGGAATTCCCATGAAGAACCTCATCAGACTCTCAGTAGTTGTGTTTGCCTTCCTTTTTGCTGCGGTCTCGCTGACAGCTCAGCAGAAATCGGTGAAGAAAGAAGCGAAAAGCGGTACATCAACCTTCACGGGCTATCTCGTCGACAAGATGTGCGCGACGGGCATGGTGAAGAGCGGCGATGCCAAGAAAGCCACCGAGAAGGCCATGAAGCACACCAAGTCCTGCGCGCTCGAGGAAGACTGCAAAGCGAGCGGATATGGTCTGGTCATCAGCGCCAAATTCAGCAAGTTCGATGCTGCGGGCGACAAGATGTCTGTTGACTATCTGACGAAGAGCAAGAAGAAGGACAACTTCCTCGTGGAAGTCCAGGGGACCGCTGACGGAGAGACAATCAAGGTCGCGGCGATCCACGATGCCAAGTCGGCGAAGAAGTAAAACGTTACACGGAGGGCACTGAGAAGACGCAGACCAAACAACACAGTCACGGTGAGTGAAGCCTGCCCTAAGCAGCCCACCCTCCGCGATGACACTGACGAAGGGTCGAACTATGTCCCCGGCCCGATACACAGCTCTTGCCGAGCGTGATTATTTTGAATATATTAAGATGAGAACGTTTTTTGCCACTTTGAGGAGGATCGAGATGGAAAACACGTTTACCGGGGTTTTTCAAAAGGTCAACGACTGGTACATCGGCTATGTTGAGGAATTGACCGGCGCGAACTCTCAGGGACGGACGCTTGAAGAGGTCCGGGAGAATCTTCAAGAAGCTGTCGAGCTTATCTTACAGGCAAATCGGGAGCTCGCTGAGAAGGAACTTGTGGGAAAAGATGTTATACGCGAGGAAATCAAGGTTCGAGTTGCATGAAGCGCCGAGAGCTACTTCGTCACTTGGCGGCGAATGGTTGCTTACTCCTGCGTGAAGGAAAGAAGCACTCCATCTATTACAATCCCGTCAGCCGAAAGACTTCCACTGTTCCCAGACATTCACAAATCGTTGACTTGCTCGCCAGGAAGATCTGCAAAGATCTCGAAATCACACCGCCGTCGTAAGCTTTCCTTACCCTCTCATCGAGTCCTCCGCCAACTACTACGTTGCGGAAGTTTCATGGTGGACAATCCCCCCGTCTGGCATGCATCCCATCAAGCTTGCTACCTCCGCCTGCGTTTCGTACCTTGTACGGGTGATCCTCTTTGCATCCTCAGCAATGCGGGATCGCTTGTGCGAAGGGAGGTTTACCGTTATGAGGAGGTTGAACCATCTCACCTTGTCCCTGCTGGTGCTCAGCACCGTCGGCTGCAAAGATCTCGGGACATCGGCAGACCAGCAGCGCGTGCCGCCGCGCCCGCTTACTTCGCTTGAGAAGGCCCTCGTCGCTGCGGACAACACGTTCGGCTTCAAGCTCTTTAGCACGATCAACAAGGACGAAGCCGGCAAAAACCTGTTCGTGTCCCCCGTAAGCGTTTCGATGGCATTGGGGATGACGCTCAATGGAGCAAACGGGGCGACAAGAGATTCCATGGCACGGACGTTGCAATTCGCCGGACTGTCACAATCGGACATCAATGCATCGTACAAGAGTCTCATTGCACTCCTCACCGGAATCGATCCAGACGTCGTTTTTCAAATCGCAAACTCGATCTGGTACCGTCCCGATCTGAACGTTGAACAAGAGTTCAGGGACGTCAACATTCAGTACTTCAACGCTGAGGTCAACAGTCTGGACTTTGGTGATCCGAATGCGGCCAACACGATCAACGGGTGGGTTGACAGAAACACGAACGGAAAGATCAAAGAAATCGTCAAAAGTCCCATTCCGCGAGATGCGGTCATGTACCTGATCAACGCGATCTATTTCAAAGGGACATGGACGTACCGGTTCGATCAGAATCTGACGCGTGATGATCTGTTCGATCTGCCCGACGGCTCCAAGATACCGTGCAAGTTGATGTATCAGAAGGGCACGTTCCGGTACTTCGCGAATAATGAAGTTCAAGTCGTTGATCTGCCGTACGGCGACGCCGGATTCAGCATGACCGTCGTGCTGCCGAAGGCAGGAACCAAGATCGACGACTTCGTCGCTCAGATGACTCAGCAGCGGTGGATGGAGTGGACGAGCACTCTCTCGAGTGAGGAAGGCGAGTTGTATCTCCCTAAGTTCAAGCTTGAGTATGAAAAGCGGCTGAACGATGTGCTCAAGGCGATGGGGATGGCGATTGCCTTCTCACCTTCACTCGCTGACTTCACAAAAATAGACAAGCGCGGGCAGTTGTTTATCAGCGAGGTCAAGCACAAGACCTTCGTACAGGTTGATGAAGAAGGTACGGAGGCGGCGGCCGTCACATCCGTCGAGATTTCCCGCACGAGCATGGGCATGGTGATTCGGGTCGACCGCCCGTTCGTGTTCGCGATTCGCGAGAATCATTCCGGCACGATTTTGTTTATGGGAAAGATCGTCCAAGTGTCATTCTGAGATCCGCCGCTGTTTGGCGGAACGAAGAATCTGATCAAATTTGACGGTGAATACCGTCAGATACGGCAGCGATGGGAGCCAGTATCGCAGCAATGCGATATCTCAATTCGGTTCGCATGGTCTTGCCGTGGATGTCACCCTGAAGGGCGACCCACCGTCGGATCGTTGGTACGTCGGTCGGTAGGTCGGCATTCATGCCGACTGATACGGCAGCGGTGTATTGGTGAATGTGCCCCTGAAGCGTCACCTACCGTCGGATCATCGGTAGGCCGCCGGTAGGGCGGCATTTATGCCGACCAATTTCGCAGCAACGTGACATCTCAATTCCGATCTATGCGACCCCAACATGTTACGGTCGAAGAAGGGTTTTATTTCCTTACTACGCACTGCGTGAAAGGCTTGCGCCCTTTTCTCAATGAAAACGCTTGTGCTGCCTTCAGGGATGTTCTCAGAAGGAAGCAGAATGAGTTCCGATTCAGATTGTTCGCCTATGTCATCATGCCCAATCATACGCACTTGCTTCTGCAATTGCCGAACGGCACGACTATCTCAAAATTGATGAATCACATTAATGGCGCAAGCGCGAGAAAAATAAACAAGGTCCTGCATACCAAACCTGATCATATCTGGCAGGGAGGTTTCTATGACACGGTAGTTCGCTCTGCCGCCGAATTCGCGACAAAGGTGAATTACGTTCACGATAATCCTGTGAAATGGAACCTCGTTAAGAACGCTGAGGAGTACGATTTCTCGAGTGCACGTTTTTTCTTGGAGACTTTAGGGTGGAATGTCGCCCTGAAGGGCGACCTACCGTTGGCGACCTACGAAGGGAATTCAATCTGCCTGACAATATTCTCATCATCGTCTTCGGAACGCTTTCCACCATCGCCCTCATCGTAGCCGGCGTGTGCATGTACTTCGCCGTCAAGAACGCCAAGAAACCCGAGGGCGAGCTCAGGATGGCCCTCTGGTCGTTCGGCGCGCTGGCCGGAGTCGTCTTCGCCGGCATGTGCTGGGCCTACTTCCTCATTCCCATCATCCTTAATAATCTCTTCAGATGACGAAGATTCCCGAAATCTTCTTCGGATTGAACCTTCCGAAGGTCTCAGAGCAATCTGTCAGAATCTTCGGAAGGTTTGCCCCGCGATTTCGGGAATCTCTAAAGAAAGGACACTTATGAGATCCTTCTCTCTCTTCCTTCTAATCCTAATCCTCGTCGCGGTCTCCATCTCTTACGCTCAACAGAAGGCTCCAGCGATCGACAAAGCCCGCGTGGCCGAAGAAGTACGAAACGAGTTCCTCCACTCATGGAACGCGTACAAGAGATACGCATGGGGACACGACGGCGTGCGTCCGTTGAGCAAGACGTATTACGATTGGTACAGCGTGCCGCTTTATATGACAGCGCTGGACGCGCTCGATACAATGATCCTGATGGGCTTGAAGGAGGAAGCGGACTCGGTGAGGGAATTCATCGCCACGCACCTTTCGTTCGGCCAGGACATCTACGTCAAGAACTTCGAAATCACGATACGCTTGCTTGGCGGGCTTCTCTCCAGCTATCAACTGACGGGAGATCAGCGACTGCTGAAGCTTGCCGATGATCTGGGAGCGCGCCTGCTGCCGGTTTTCAAGTCGCCGACGGGAATTCCTTATGTCGACGTCAACCTCAAGACCGGCGCCATCCGGAATGCGAAAACGAATCCGGGTGAAGTTGGAACTCTCCTGGTAGAATTCGGCACGCTCAGCAAGCTGACGGGAAAGAAGGAGTACTACGACATCGTCAAGAACGCAGTGATGCAGGTTTACAATCGGCGTTCCGCGATCGGTCTGGTTGGGACGTGGATAGATGCGGAGACCGGGAAATGGCTGGATTCTGACAGCCACGTCAGCGCGTGCATCGATTCGTACTACGAGTATATGGTGAAGTGCGCGATCCTGTTCGATGATCAGGATTTCAGGAGAATGTGGGACTCGAGCAAGGCGGCCTTGAACAAGTATCTTGCTGACTCGGTCCCGAGCGGACTCTGGTATGGCCACGCGGATATGAACACGGGAAAGCGGACGAACACCTGGTTCGGCGCGCTGGACGCGTTTTTCCCAGCCGTGCTTGCGCTTTCAGGCGATGTGCACGCAGCGATCCGGTTGCAGGAGTCATGCCTGAAGATGTGGAACAAGTACGGCATCGAGCCGGAGCTGTTTGACTACAAGAAGATGGATGTAGTCTCTCCGCGATTCTTTTTGAACCCGGAGATCATGGAGTCCGCATACTACCTCTATCAGTACACGAATGATCCTCATTATCTTGAGATGGGCAAGGTATTTCTCGACAGTCTCAGAAGATACTGCCGGGTTGACGACGGATACGTGGAGCTCAAGAGTGTCGTGACGAAAGAACCCTCCGACCGGATGGAGAGCTACTTTTTCGCGGAGACGTTGAAGTACCTCTATCTCCTCTTCGCACCACCCGAAACCTTGGACTTCAAGCGCACGATCTTCAACACCGAAGCGCATCCGATACGAAAAACTTGGTGAGTGGTAATCGTAATTGGTGGGTGGTAAGTCGTGCTTCGTAATGCGTGAGTCATGGGTGGTCCGATCTGGATTTGATTCGAATTTAGGATTTGTGCGCCAGAGGCGTATCCGCCACTCCCACTCAGACAAAATTCGGAAAGCGGGATGCCGTACAGCGGCAAAAGTACGGCGGAGAATTTCGCATTGCGGATTCTTCCAATCCATCTTCTGAGAAAGATTTATCATTTCACCACCAAGGCTCCAAGTCATCAAGTGAGATTTCTTCTTCAGCAATCTCACTTTGTGCCTTCATGTCTTGGTGGCATCTCTCTTCCGCTAGTCTCTATGTTCGGACATCGCGGTCAGCGCGAGCTTCTTCACCTGCAGCGATCATCTCGCCTCAGGCAATAGGGACTTGACCGGTAACAATGACATCTTCGCCTTGCGCAATGCAAATCGAAGTTCGTGCAATGGGGACTTTTTTGAAGTAATGACAACTTCGCGTCCTGCGAAGCTCCCGTAATCTGCCACAATGTCAGCTTCGGCTGTAGCAATGACAGGTCGAGCTCTCGCAATGGCGTCTTGACCCGCTGCAATGCCATCTGAAATCGTGCAAAGGCATCTGAAGTCGTTGCGGAGCGATCTGGAGATGGAGCAAAGGCGTCTGCACCTCGTGCAATGCCTCTGAAAGCCCTGCAACGGCAAGTAGGGGGCATTCGATGGGGTTTTGAGGTGGTCCGGAGGCCGGAGGAGCTCTTGCGAAGCCGACCGAGCGCCGAGCGCGGGGGCTCAGAGAGTCCAGACTTGATGCAAGAAAGCAGTTGTGACTGGCGCCATGGGCTGCTAATTCTGCAGGATATTGCCGGTTCATCTCGCCTCAGGCACTCATCGATTTCGGCTCTGCGGATGAGGGGCTGGATCTTCATCCCATTTGACTATGAGGCGGGAGTCGATTACTTTTGTGAACAAAGAGTAGCCCCAGCACCGCTACCTCACCGAGCAATTCCCGGCAGGGAGGTCTTCTGGACTCCACATCGAAATCTCAATCCTCCGCCTTCGTGGGGGATCCACGGACTATTCTATTGAGCACGTCGGTATCGGTACGCCGCGTTCGGTCATTGGCGCGGCACGTGATCGATCGGCAGGTGGAACACGGATATCGAGAGCCTCGGCAATCGTGGAAATTCAAGCAGATCGTCGTCAACAGCGTGGTTTTTCTTGGCCTTGGGAGGCTCTGCGGGCCCGAGGTGTTACCTCGCTTCGTTTTTACTCCTAGAGGGGGATTTTATTCGAAGGACGTGTTCGATGGAAAAGAGGAGGAATGTATCATGAGGCCCCTATTGACACATGGTTCGCAGAACTCCGGAGCGGTAGTCAAGCCGCAGATCTTTCTCGTCCCGCCGGATAGAATTGGCGTCCGCATTCCATACGAGGAATTCTTGATTGGTCGATTGAGGAACTTACCCGGGGGCAGATGGGAGTGCGAGAAGGAATTTTGGAGTTTCCCGCGCACGAGGGAAGCGCTCGAGAAGCTCCTCGCTGCTCTTCGCATAGACTGGCACCATCTCGACCACGATGTCGCCGTGGGTCTTGGACTAATCAAGACGACTCCATCGAAGCCTAAGCAGGTCTCTCCGCTTCGCCCTCTGATCTCCTCCGAGCTTGAATCAGTGCGGAGGGAATTGAGGATTCGCAATTACAGTCCGAAGACGATCAAGGCGTACCGGAGTTGCATCCGATTGTTCGTGGATTTCTTTGCGCCGCGACATCCTCGAGAGTTGTCCAGTGATGACATTCGTCGCTACATCCTGCATCAGATCGATGAAAAGAAGCTTTCAGCCGGCACGGTGAGCCAGACCTTGAATGCGTTGAGGTTTCTGTACGGCGAGATATACAAGCGGCCTTTTGAGCTGGGAGGGATCAAACATCCGAAGAAGAGCCGGAAGCTGCCCGTCGTTTTGTCGCTCGACGAAGTGAAGCGGCTTTTCGAGAGTGTAGGGAACCTGAAGCACCGTGTGCTCTTGATGCTTGCATATTCCGCAGGATTGCGGGTAGGTGAGGTCGTACGTCTGAAACCAGAGGATATCGACAGCAACAGGAAGCTCATTCGGATCCAATTGGGCAAAGGGAGGAAGGATCGGTACACGATACTCTCGGATGTTGTGTTGGATGGATTGAGGGAGTTTTGGAAGGCGTACAGGCCGAAGGTGTGGTTATTTGAAGGAAGACCCGCGGGCAAGCGATATTCGGAGAGAAGTGCGCAGAAGGTTTTCGAACAAGCGGCGAAAAAGGCCGGGATCCGCAAGAGGGTGTCCATTCACTCGTTGCGACATTCTTTTGCGACACACCTTCTTGAGCAAGGTACGGACATTCGGTTCATTCAGGAGCTGCTTGGGCATCGCAGCCTGAAGACAACAGAGATATACACTCACGTCAGCCGCCAGAAGATTGCTGCGCTGCGAAGTCCGATCGACACGATAATGCAGCCTAGAGAGAAATAGACGCGACTTAAGTACGTCCATGACACTGATCCGGAACAATAGACGAAGTACGTAATTCCACTAGTTATGCGCAAGCAAAGGTACATTAGTTTGAGGCGTTTGGCGGCACATCCTATGAACTGTACGGGAGACCCATTATGCTCGTTCTAAATGTAGACACCT
>Ga0315281_10002502_pt1 | contig 27257 bp, 25 predicted proteins | sample YL17G07_0_MG_FD_204540 | JGI IMG/M metagenome (GOLD analysis project Ga0315281, IMG submission 204540) | Sediment microbial communities from Yellowstone Lake, YNP, Wyoming, USA - YL17G07_0 | ecosystem: Environmental > Aquatic > Freshwater > Lake > Sediment | place: USA: Wyoming | collected...
GGAGTTTCCAAATTTCATTTTCCCATGTATCTTAAAGAAGTGGAGTATCGATTCAATCACCGCAGCGAGAACCTTTTCAAGTTATTATTATCAATCTATTTTGGTTACGTTTCCCACTAATTACCTTTATTTAACCGATTTGTATTCTTTTTCGATCGTCTTCCATTTGTCCATAAGATAGCCTTTGATTTCAGGGACTTCTGACTGGGTGATGTCCTTGGTTTTGACGTAGTAGGCCACCAATTTCTCGACGATCTCGTTGTAGTTTTCCTTGGTGATCTTTTTGGTCTTATCCAATTCCTTTATCAGCTTCTTTTGGAGCTCCATGGCCTTTTTCTCGGCCTTTTGCAGCATCTTTTTGCCCTGTGGCGTATTAAGATAAAACGCAGTGGCCACGCCGAGAGCGGCGCCGGCTACCAAACCTGCGGCAATCAGGCCTTTTTTCGCGCCTGAGCCGACATTCTTCCTTGCTTTTGCTGGCATATTAAAACGAATAACAATGAATGATGCGAGAATTATAGCAGATTTGCTATTCGGCGTGAACTTCGACGACTGGATTAGTCAACAATTCCTTAACGCGGCGTTTGCTCGCCTCGACTCCGGGTTGGTCAAAAGCGTTAATTTTGTACAAGGCTCCGGCCACGGCCGTTGCGATTTCGAAAAACGTAATCAGTGCGCCCAAAGATTCTTCGTTGATTTTTGCCAGGCGTAAATTGCCGACCGGACGTCCTGCTTCGATCAGCGCTGACGACGTGCCATCCGCAGCCGCTGTTAACAATCCTGAAAAAGTTTTACCCGAGGCATAGGAAATTGCAGAAAGCTTTTTAACGCCATTTGGCACGCGCATCTTTGTCCGCAACTCGTCAGCCGTTAAAAAAGTATAAACCTTATCGTCCGGTCCGTCCTGATATAACTGAAGCTGCGAATGTTGGTCCGTCGGTCCTATGAAGACGATGGGCGTCGGTCCGTCGTAATTCTTCTGCCCGTTCCTTTGCTTGCCTTTGCCCAGCGATTCAGCCCAAAGCTGACGCCACCAGGACGCCATGGAGCTCAAAGAAGCGGCATAAGGCATCAAGACATGGATTTGCCGTCTCGCGCGGTCATGGGCCACGTGCCAGGCCGCATAACGGTCAACCATGTGTCCGGTGCCCGTCTCCGTTCTCCACTCATCGCGCAAGCTGCAAGCTCCTGAAACGAGTTTGCCTATATTCGCTCCGGCCAGTCCCAGTGGAAACAGGCCGACTGACGTCAGAACTGAAAAACGTCCGCCGATGTTTTTTGGAATGGAAAGCATGCCGTAACCCTTGTGAACGGCCAAATCATGCAAATCCCCGTCCACGGGATCGGTTGTGCAGACGATTCTTTCGGCGGCCTTTTTGACGCCGACCGCTTTTTCCAGCCTTTCGCACGCCACAAAAAACGCACCCATTGTTTCCAGCGTTCCTCCTGATTTGCTGATCACGTTGATGCCGGCTTGCTTCCAGGGCACTGAATCCATGACCGAAACGAGCTCTTCCGGATCAGTCGTGTCCCCGGAAAAATACAGTTTAGTCTTGGAACCCTGTAGTCTGAGTGCGGCCAGCAGAGCACGCGCGCCCAGATCCGAACCTCCGACGCCCAGGATCAGCCAGTGTTTGATGTCCTTAAATCTTTCAATGGTTTTCTTAACTTCGTTGAGATGCGATCGGTCGTCTAAAATTCTCAACCAACCCTGCTCCCCGTTCTTGTCCCGCTGCAAAACATCCTGCCTGGCGTCAGAAATTTCAGACGGCGAAACCCGCTGCGCAGCCGATAGGTTTCCGCGCATGTGCTCGTCGTGATAGCTGAGCAAGGAGGTTGTCATAAGGTGGAACTATTATTTGGCGACAGCGCTGACTACCGTACTGTACGTTTTGCAATCCTCGCCCGCGGCGATGCAAACTCTGAAATAGTAAGTCTTGTCAGCCACAAGATTTGTCCATACGTAAGAGCGTGACAAAGGATTCTTTAGTTGCTCCGAATACTTTGTCGGATATGCGATTTGTTCCTGCCCCGAAAGCATGATGATAAATCCATCCGGAGCTTTCAAGTCATTGGTTTTCCAAGAAGCCTTAATTTCTCCCGGATCTTCTCCGGGCTCGGCCGTCAACACCAGCTCAGTCTGATTCGCAGCGGCGAGCGCCTCCTTGGGCTGTTCGGTTGCGGTTTCTGGCTCGACAACAGTCGGATTGTTTTTTACCGAGGCCGCAATTTCCTCGACCGGCTGGGACTTTTCGTTCTGATTCAACGAGATAGTCGTAGTTGCCGCGGTCGTCGAAGTTGTTTCTTCCAGGCGCTTCTTTTTTGCTCCGGCCGGACAGTCACCGCGGTAAAAAGACCATTCTTCGCAGGTTATGTTGCTTGGCAGGACGCACAATCCTTCGGTTGAACCGTCCAAGCTCTTGCTCATGGTGAACTTGCCGCCCTGTTCCAGGCAATAGACCGTGGCAGGATTGGACAAGGCCGTATCGCGGGCAATCTTATCCTGCGGTTGGGCTGCTACCTCGGTGCTGGTTGGGCTTTTTTGAGGATTTTCGGTGCTGTTGCCGGTTGGATTATTACCGCAACCGGCAAAGGTGCAAGTTGCCGTCAACACCATGGCAACAGTGATGATTGATTTGTATTTCATATGTCGCATTGTAACATACCGCGATTCGAGTTGCGAGAATCCATCAACCTTGACGAAGAGCCGAACTTTTCGTATCCTAGCCACGCATTCCGAGATCGTCTTCACGCCATAGGCGCATCCGCCTCTGGCGGAGAATCCTGCCAATAACATGTTTTACATATACGTTCTCGAAAGCATTTCTCATGGTTCCAGGTATATTGGATCCTGTGAGAGAGTCGACAGGAGGTTTGCCGAACATAATAACGGTCGATGTCGTTATACATCCGGTCGCAGGCCTTGGAAAATACTACTTACAGAAGAGTTTGCCACACGCTCAGAAGCCATGACGCGAGAAAAATATCTTAAATCTGGACAAGGAAGACAGTATCTAGATAGTATTCTGAAAATTCATTCCGAGATCGTCTAAAGGTAGGACAACAGACTCTGAATCTGTTTATCGGGGTTCGAATCCCTGTCTCGGAACCACGTAAAAAACCGCATAAGTAAAGGCGGTTTTTTGATTGTAATTGATTTACGAAGAAACTTGCCCGCCGAACGCTTCCAGCAGCTTGCCGACCGTGGTCTGCGGCTTCGCTTGTTCCTCCTCGGCAGCGGTTACCTGACCTTCGATGCCGATGGATGGACGGTTTAAAACGGTTCCCAGCGTCTGTTCGATCAGACGAAGGTTTTTAGCATTTTTAAGAATTGTTTGCTGATGGTAAGGATATTGGAATGAAAGTATAAGTTTGCCGTTTTCAAAGCCAATAGGCTTGCAAAGCTTGAGAATAAAAAGCAGGGATTTGTTGTTTTCCAAAGCTTCAAGAAATTTCGGCCACGCAATCAAGATCTGATCCACGGTCAAACCGTCGGTGCTGACGCTCGCATGAACCGGTTGCGGTTCTATTTTGCCGCTCGGCGCCGTTTGAACTTCGGCTTTTTCTACTGGCGCGGACTGTGTAACGGGCCTGATTTTGTTCACTACTTTCGGCTCAACGCTTGGTGTTTTGCTCTGACTGAACGAAGTCGTAGAGCTGCCGGATGATGGTGCGACTGGCGGCGGCGTTCCCCCACTTTGGCCAATACGAGTCAAACTGCTGGCAATGGCGCACATGGCCAATTCCAAAGCAAAACGAACGTCCAAGCCCTGTTTTACTTCGCGCCGCCTCTCCATCAAAACCAACGAAATATTCAAAAGTTCCGTCATCTCGAACGCGCCGACCAGTTTCGCCACAGTCTGATCCCCTTGATCGCCTTGTGACAGGGTCGCGCTCCTGTCCGGCGCGTCGACCGTCAGCATGAGTTTTCGCACCGCGGTCAACAAATCGTCAAACAAAGGCAGTAGGTTTACGCCTTCCTGTTCCAGTTCTTCGATTTTAGTCAAAACTTCAGGAATTTGACGCTTAGCCGCCAGCCCGAGCAGTTCGGCTGCGATAGGCAATCGCGACGGAGGCATGACCAGCGAGGCTAGATCTGCGGTAATGTTTTTTTCGCCTAATCCGAAAAGCTGACCCAGCATGTTTTCTGCATCGCGCAGGCAGCCTTCCGTCCGCGCGGCGATCGTCTGGAAAACTTCGGCTTGAACTTTAAAGCCTTCTTTGTCAGCAATCTCCTTGAGCCTATTCACCACGTCCTGGACAGGGATGCGCGTAAACTCGAACCGCTGACAACGTGAAACGATGGTGGCCGGGACCTTATGGCGCTCAGTCGTCGCAAAAATGAATAGCGCGTAAGCAGGCGGTTCTTCGATGGTTTTCAAAAGCGCATTCCAGGCCTGGGTCGAAAGCATGTGCGCCTCGTCAATGATGTAGACCTTGAATCTAAGTCCGGCTGGTACAAAACGAACATGCTCAACGATGGCTTCGCGCACGTTCTCGACGCCTGAATGCGAGGCTGCATCCATTTCGATTATATCAATGGCCGCTTGTCCCGCAATTCGCTGGCAATTGGCGCATTTGAGACAGGGTTCTCCATGGTCCGAATCCAAACAGTTCACGGCTTTAGCAAAGATACGGGCGATCGTAGTCTTACCCACGCCGCGAGGACCGGAAAACAGATAAGCATGGCCGAGCTTGTTTTGCTCGACCGCTTTGCGCAGCACGTCAGTGACGCGGCTCTGGCCCGTGACGTCCGCAAAACGCGAAGGCCTGTAAGTGCGGCTCAAATTGCCCATACGCGGCACACGATACCTTAATCAATTATGAATTACAAATGACTAATTATGAATCCAAACAAATACAAAAAAATTAGTTGCATTTAACCTGACTCCTTAGTCATTCTGAACGAAGTCTGACGCAGTGAAGGATCTCTTTGTTACCGATTTGCAGATTCTTCACTCCGTTCAGAATGACAAAAAAGGGTTTAATTATTCTAGTCTCTTCGGATGATGTTCTCTACGGCCGCCCACTTGGACGGTGCCGCTTTGGGAATCAGGATGACCACATCGTCGCCGTTGTTGCCTTTGAAATACGTAACCGATGCCGTCAAAACTGCGTATTTCTTGCCGTCAGCCACGACTTTCCAGTCATTCGTAATTTCATCGCGTGTCAGTACGCCCATGACCCTTGAGCGTTCGATTGGCCCGATCTGCTTGTACAGGAAGCTGCCATTAGGCTGGATCGTGAGCTTCATAATGTCGCCCTCGACCAGTTTGGATTTGGAAGCGTAGTTGGGCGGAACCATGTAAAGTTTGCCGTCCGAACCGATCATGTTTTGCCCGTCAAACACGCCTTCGACGATCTTGCCTTCATTGACCGGATGCATCATGTCGCCTTCGATACTGGCATTGTGTTGCACATACTGCTCGATATCCACCGTTTCCGCGTCATTTTCCAGTAAACGCGCCAAATTGCTCAAGTCATTCTTGATATTGGCAATCATCTTTTTTGCCAGTGCCAGCTTGGTTTCCGTGGCATTCAATATTACCTTGTCATCTTCAGATGCAGGCATTTGTATATCCCCCAGTGTTGCGGACGATCCTCCGACGTCCTCTATTTCCGCTTCCTCCCTAGCCTTGTCGTCATGCTTGGTGGGCATAGCTTTTTGTTTAGGTGGTTCATGGATAACCCAAAAAAGACTTATCCACAGGTACAAGTGTACCACAGTTTCAGTTTACGCGGGAGTTTTTAAAAGTCAAATGGCATTTCATCAGGTTTACCTTCGCCTTCGCCTTTGACCATGCGATCGATGACTGTATATCTTTCTGCTAATTCGGCTTCAATGAGCTCCCGTTTGCGTCCGTATTTATACCTCGACAACTCTTTTACCATGTTAGCCAGTTCCTTGCTACCGCGTTTGGCCATGATGGGTTTCATGTTAAAAGCCTTGGAAGCCGTGTTATCGATAAGCAGCTTGATGTTGACCGTAAAAGCCTCGGTGTTCATTAAATCGAACTTGGAGAAGATAGGCAGGAACTCCTTCTCTAAAAACTCTGCATCATCCGCACCAACGCGGAAAGATATAAGCGTACCGACGTTTCCGAAGATAGCATCGCGAATTTGCGTGTCCCCGCCCTTGCGCGTCAGCTGTCCGATAAATTGGTGGGCAATGATCAGATTCAAACCGTATTTGCGTGCCTCGGACAAAATTGCGGAAATGGAATCTGTTAAAAAGTTCTGGAACTCGTCGATGTACAGGTAGAAATCCTTACGCTTTTTAGGATCCATGTCGCCGCGGGACAAGGCGGCCATCAAAATCTTACCCACCACGATCATGCCGATCAGGTACGCGTTAATGTCGCCCAACTTTCCTTTGTTTAAAGCAACTAGCAGAATTTTTCCGTTATCCATTATCTCTCGGAAATTGAAGGCGCTTTTCTGTTGCGAAATGACGGGACGAATGAAGTCGTTAGCGATGAACGGCGTCATTTTGGACGTGATATAAGGCACCATGTTAGCCAACGAGGCTTCGCCGCCTGCCTTTTGAGCCTCCTTCACCCAGAAATCATAAACTGTCGTCGCTTTGCACTTTGTCAGCTTATATTTGCGATAGTCTTCGTCTGCAAGAACTTTCGATACTTCAAGCAGCGTTGACCCTGAAGCTGGATCTTCCATGATCAACAAGAGCGCATTGCGCATGTACTGTTCGAACATCGGACCTCCCGTGGACTTCAGGTCGTACAATTGATCAAAGATTTTAAGCAGCTCGTTGACCGCGAAGGTTTTTTGTTCCGGATAACGCGGATCGAATTCGATCATGTTCAAGCCCATGGGTCTTTCCACGTCCGCAGGATTGAAAAAGATGACATCTTCCGCTCTTTCGCGAGGCACGTACTCCAGGCACTCCTCGGCCAAATCGCCGTGCGGATCGATAACGCACACGCCGGCGCCGCTCTCGATATCCTGTTTGATGAGCGAAGCCTGTAGCACGGATTTGCCTCCGCCTGATTTTCCGATGACGTACATATGGCGGCGTCGATCTTCGCGGCGCATGCGGATTTGGTAAATGTGGCCTCTGTATTCTGAAGCGCCCAGTAAAATGCCGTCACGGGGCAGATTGGAAGGTGGCAGTGACTTTCGCGAAAGCAGCCAGTCGATCTTCGGCGTTTCAGTCGAAGACAGCGGTAAATGGTAAAGCGATGCCAGCTCTTCGCTGTTCATTACCATCAAATAACGCATGTCAAAATGCCGGTGGATGAAATAAGAAATCACTCGGTCATTATTGGTCGGCGTAATCGTATTAAGGCTGTTTCCAAATTCAAAAATACTGTATTGCCCGAATGCGCTTAAAAGATCGTCCAAATAACGTTTCGCTGTAACGTAGTTCGAAGCGCTGCTAACCACGCGGATATTGACGTCCAAACCTGATTTTGAGGACTTTTCTTCGAATCCCTTGACCATCTCCTCTTCCATGGGTGACAGCCTGTAAGCTTCCTTGGGCGGTTCGTTTTCCTTGCGGCCTTTCACCGAACCGAAAGTCTCTTTGACCACGCGCCAAAACTCGCTGCCGCTGGCTTCCGTATACTTTTTGCCCTGCTGCATGGCGCGCGCAATGCGCAAACCTTCTCGCCGCCACTTGCCCGGCGCAGATCGGACGATAAATTGAATCGCCGCCCCGTCCTTGTCATCGATCTTTGAAAGCGCATTGGTTATCGCGTTCATGGGATCGGTTTCCATCTTCTTATAGGTTTTTATCGGAAAATACGAAGGCCTTTTTAATTTAAGATATGACGTCAGAATCGTGCTGTTGGGCGTAAAAATATTGTAATCTCCAACATCTTCAATAGAGGCGTGGGGGTATTGCGCTTGTATTTGAGATTCTAAAAACTGCCTGTGCTGCGCCGGACATGCGACATAAAAAGATATCAGGCTGTCGTGGCTGATAACTTCAAAGGCATAAGTGTCATCGCGCCCGAAAAGCCATGCTTTTAAACCGCGCTGTGCCTTTAAGCTGCCGATGGTGCCGAAAATAGTTTCCGTAAAACCGATAAGTTCCTGCATCTGCTGCAGGCTCTTAGTATGTTCCACGTCCTCCTGTTTGATTTCTTTGGGAACCTTGACCTTCAAAACAACCGTATCAAACGTGCGCATTACCTTGATCTGCGAGTGGAAATACCGACGCAGCAAGACTATGGCGATTACCAGAACGAAAACTGCGACTGCGCCGATAGCGGCCAGAATCAACGCCGGATTATCCGTCAAAGTCGAAAAATCAAAAACCATTGGCGTCGGATTGGCGACGTCGACTTGAAGAGCGAATGCAAATAACGGCATCATGCTGATTTTTGTTGATTCGTCGCGTTAACCGCATCAGATTCAACCGTTTCAGCGTATTTAACGATCCTGTCAGTTTTAATTTTTGCCTCCTGTTCCAAAAAATACTTGTTGACTTTAGGTATCATGCGCAGCCATTCTAAGACCAACTCCATTATCGCAGCGGTATCAAGACGCTTTTTGTTTAGCTTGGGTTCTTGATCGCTCATATGCTTTGTTTAATCATGCCTGCAATGGCTTTGGCTACTGCTTCGCCCTTTTGCTTAAACAATGGCTTTAACGCGTCCGGCATGGTTTTCCAATGGTCAGCCAAACCGTCTTCCAGAATTTTTTCAACTTCCACCATGACTGTGTCTTTTTCGATTTTCTGGATCTCGTCCATGGTTGGCATGGGCATCGCCTCTACTTTGGCATCAGCTACGTCTTTTTTCGCAGCCTCAGGACTCTCGCCTTTAGCTTCGGCAAATCGTTCCAATGCCTGCTCGTCAGCCTCCACGCTGGAAATTTCGACTGCAGCAATTTCTGGCTGAGCCGCTTCTATTACTGGCACCGGCACTGGCCGTGCCTCTTGAATCGGAGCTTTAGTCGTTGCATTGGCATCCATATGAATAAAATCTTAATGTGGATAATATTATAGCACAATCGCGTTTAATGCGGCAAAATCTATGCTATACTAACTTCATTAATATGGGGACGCAGACTTTGCGCGCATTGACCCATGCCCAGACCCCTGGTCTGACTTGGGTAATGGCAAAAAAGAACGATGCCCGTACGCTCAAAGCTTTGCGTGAATCTTTTAACTACCATCAAGTGGATTTGGCTGACACGGCGCCGCCTATTCAGCGGCAAAAACTCGTCGAACGCGACAAATACCTGTTCATGATACTGCAATATCCGGTTTTTAACCGCGAAACGCGCATCATCTCATCCGCAGAGATTGATTTTTACATCGAACCCGGCCGTCTGGTTACGGTTGATGCGGCTGGCTTGTCGCCATTGCAGGATCTTTTTCAATCATTCCAGGATTCAGTCAAACCTGGCGCAGGTTCCGACGCTTCGCTTTTTGTCGACGTCCCGCACTTGCTTTACGGCATATTAAACGAGTTGACGCTGTCCATCCATCCCATGCTTCGCCATTTGTCAGCCGACGTCGAAGCCATCGAAGACAGGCTGTTCACCAACTTCGAACGCTCGCTTATCAAAGATCTATTGCGCGTCAAAACCAACATTGTCAACGTGCGCAAAAGCATGCAAGGCCATAAGATGGTCATTCGTCGGCTGATAGCGGCTTCTGATCGGCATTTCCCTGACAGTAGGCGCTTGGAAGAGTACTTCGACCGTCTGGTGGATGAAACGAAAGATATTTGGGAAAATCTTGAATCACAAAAAGACACGATCGACGCTTTGCACGAAACCAGTGCTTCGCTTGTGGATTTTCAGATAAACGAGATAATGCGCACTTTGACGCTAATCTCTGTAATAGTCTTTCCTTTGACTTTATTGGCCGCCATCTTTGGCATGAATGCCGTTGGCATGCCGCTCGTAACCCATCCTTACGGTTTTTGGATTATCTTGGCAGTCATGATTACAGCTGCCGTAAGCATGATTGGGTATTTCAGGTATAGGAAGTGGTTGTAGCCCGATACCCAACCAAGCCCCTCACCCTTGCATTCCCTCTCCCGTCGGACGGGCGAGGGAAGTTTTTTAATTGCGTGTCCAGCTAAACTTAAAAATTAAATAACACCCCTCTCCCATTCGATGGGAGAAGGGCAGGGGGTGAGGGTCAGATCTTCGGCTTCAACTTATAATCGTCTTGCCTATCCTCCATACACCATCCCAAATGGTCTAATTCTAGTCGCAAACTGTCAGCTTCGTCCCAGTCCTGACGCGAACGGGCTTGCCAACGCCTCTCGGCCACGGCTTTTACTTGTTCCGGCACTTCAACAGGTTTTGAAATGTAAGTATCCAGTCCGAGTCCGAGAATCCTGTCCCAGACGAGAACTGTTGCTGCCAGTCGATCCGAATCCAAACCCGACTTAATCATGTCCCACATGACGCCCAATGCGGCCGGCGTATTCAGGTCGTCGTGCATCTCGCCCATGAACTGTGTGTGCCATTCGGTATCAACTTCGGTCGCCGGATCCCAACTCCGAGCAAACTCGCGAAGCTTATTCAATGCATTCTGCGCGCCTTCTGCAGCCTGCCAGGTAAAATTAAGCTTGGAACGATAGTGAGCGCCCAGATAAAAATATCGCAGCGCCAGCGGCTCGATGCCATGAGCGCGGCAATCGTCCACGGTAAAAACATTTCCCAATGACTTTGACATCTTTTGCCCGTCAACGGTCATAAAGTCGTTATGGACCCAAAAGTTTGCCAATGGGACAGCATAAGCAGCCATACTCTGTGCGATCTCATTTTCGTGATGCACTGGAATATGATCGATGCCACCGGTATGAATATCAAACGGTTGTCCAAGATACTTACGACTCATGGCCGAGCACTCGACGTGCCAGCCGGGGAATCCGATGCCCCAGGGACTTTCCCATTCCATGTGGCGCCGTGCCGCAGCGTCATCCTGAGAAGCATCGAAGGATCTCCCTCCCTGATAGCTGAATTTCCAAAGCGCAAAATCAGTAGGATGATGTTTTTCGGAATTAGCTTCGACGCGCGCGCCTTCCATTTTTTCTTCCAAAGGCTGGCCCGACAATCTTCCATATTCAGGAAACTTCGAGGTATCAAAATATATGCCGTCACTTGTTTGATAAGTGTAATCCTTTTCTTCCAAAATCTGGATCAGTTTAATCTGTTCGGGAATATGATCCGTAGCGTGACAGAGCAAAGGCGCGGGCGGCAAAACGATGTTCAGCTCTTTCGCGTCTTTCAAAAACCATTGCTCGTAAAACTTTGCCACGTCCCAGGCGCTCTTGCCCTCCTTCTCGGCCGACATTTGCAGCTTATCCTGCCCCACATCGCCGTCCCCCACCAAGTGACCGACGTCCGTGATGTTCATGCAATGCGTGACGCGATAGCCGTCAGCAATAAGCAAACAACGCAAAACATCCCAAGTTACGTAAGACCTGAAATTGCCAATACTGGGCGCTCCGTAAACCGTCGGTCCGCACGAATACATGCGAACTTCGTCCGGATTGATCGGCCCAAACGCTTCGCGCGTACGGGAAAGGGAATTCCAAAGTTTTAACATACGGACATTATTGCGTTATTACAGCCAAGTTGCAAGTCATCCTATGTCATCCCGAGTCAATCGACACTGCTCAGGATAAATTCTGTCTGACGAAGTCGAAAGACCTGGTTTAAATATAGGCTTCTTGACTTGTGCAAAAGAACAAAATTCAGACCATCTTTTAATCTGTGGAAAATTATTATAACGCCATCGTTTATACTTTAACTTAGCGACTTTTTGACTTAATCGCCGTCAAGGCAAGCCTGTGCTATGTTGTAGTAGTTATGAGCGACAATCAACCTACCAATCAAGAACTGCTAAACGGCATCCAAATGTTGCAAGGCAGTATTGAACGTCTTGAGACTAGCAGCTCTGCCATGCAGGGCAGTATAGAGAGGTTGGAGACAGGCAGTACCGCTATGCAAGGCAGTATTGAACGTCTTGAGACTAGCAGCTCTGCCATGCAGGGCAGTATAGAGAGGTTGGAGACAGGCAGTACCGCTATGCAAGGCAGTATTGAACGTCTTGAGACTAGCAGCTCTGCCATGCAGGGCAGTATAGAGAGGTTAGAAGCTGGTAGTTCAGCTACGCAGGGTAGTGTTAAAACTTTGCATGACGATGTTCAAGATACACTGGAAGCAATCCACGGTCTTTCGAGTTATGTTGACGAAAGATTTTCTATGAATGACGACAAATTTACTAAAATTGACAATAGATTGAACAGTTTGGAAGGTTTTGTCAGGACTCAAATGGTCACGAAAAGCTATTTGGATGACAAGCTTGCATCTAAGTTGGGCGATTATTTAGCTATAGATAAAAAACAGGAAGTGAAGATAAATACGCTGGTATATAAATTGGAGGAAAAGAAAATACTATCAAATCGTGAAGCGACGGAACTAATCCGCACCAGCCCGTTTCCCGTGTCGCCAACTGTTTAAAAATTCCTGCAAAAACTTTAAACACATAAAACCCGCCAACTTAACGGGTTATTGAATTTATCACATTTTGTATTACTTGATTTTATTGCAGTGGGCAGCAGGTAATAGAGACTATCGAAGGGAGAGTTATCCCAGTATTCAAACCCGCCATATACTTACCAGCTGGACAAGGAATATATTGACTGGGCCATGCCAACGGAATTGTCTGACATGAAGCCGCGCTTTTTTTGACATATTTTGTATCTAAAGTTGTTTCCAGGGCCACTTCATTCAGACTGATTAAAGGCGCAGGTCCTCCTGTAGATACTATAGGCGATGACGCACTCACTGCAGTTGTAACGCTAGAGCATATCCACGCCGAGCCGTTCCATGATAACACTTGACCGCTAGTGCACGAGGTTAATAATCCAAGTGTTGCTCCGGTTTGAACCAAGCCTCCGTTGGCGGTGGCGCCAGGCCAGGTGGCGCTGCAGACTCCATTCAAACACAGTTTTTTTCCGGTGAAAATTGTAACATCGTCATTAAATAAAGATACGCCCGAAACAATTAAACCATTATTAAGCTGGGAACCTCCGTTGACAACAATTCCATACGCCGGTCCTGCTATGTAAACAAGCTTGCCAGTGATGGAATTTTCTATCATGGCACCGTATCCAGAACCATTAGAGGTTGTATCATAAATACCGTAAGAATTGTTACCTTGTATATTAACACCTATATATTGGGTGGTAAGCTTCAAACCGTAAGTATGTGCAGTTACTTCAATACCCCCACCCGAACCGCTATCGCTGTTCGTGATTGTCAATAAATTATTGAACGCCATGCTGCTATTAATTATCTCGCTTGGCACGGTCAGCGTTCCGGTCATCGTATCGCCGGCCTTTGATACGTAGTGGCCATCTAGGACAGTAAAATTTGGCACTATTTGATTACTTCCATCTATAATTAAACCGGCACCCGTGTTTATATTTAGCGTACCAGACCCTGTTATTGGGCTTGAAGGTGCTGCACTAAGTCCACTTCCTGCGGCTATGCTTGTCACACCACCAGATGGCCAAACGCCCCTACAATCCCACGGGCCACCAGTCGGTCCAAGACAAAGTGATGGGGTTTTTACATTTGTAGAACCAACGATTTCTTGGCTGGTTAACCTGGTTGTATAACGTTCACCGTCTTCTGTACTTAAATTTAGATTACCAAAAATGGTTACGTCAACGTTGGAATAAGGAAATGCTGTACCATAATTACCTATTTTCAAATAAGATGTGGCATCATCTACATCGACTCTTATGCTTTTTGCGGTAGTATCAAAATACAAATCGCCGTTTTTTAACTTGATGTCCTGGGCATTGCTGCTATCACCTATCAAAGTTGGTAATGTCCCAAGAGTATTTAAACCACCGGTTATAGTAGCTCCGGCAGTAATTGTAGCCGTATTCATTTTTCCACTAGCAACATTAAACCCCCCCGTCTGTGGAGCTGCTATCTGATTCCAAATTACACCATCCGTATTACACGAAGATCCTTGCGTGGGGTTATAGCAACCCGGCGGAGGTCCTTGCCAAGCAGTACCTGCATACACGCCATAAAAAACCGCTGCAATCCCAATCACGCTGAGCGGTAATGCTATCAATAAGTTTTTTCGCATATTTCTTGTTCCAGTATAGCACATTTTGAATATATGCGATTGCGTTATCCACACAGGGGGACGTTAACTCTCCCTGCCCTCCCTTAACGAGGGAGGGTTCTGAAGAACCACATCAACACCTCCCTCCCTTGGTAAGGGAGGGAAAGAGGGAGAGTTATACTCACCAACTATTTCCAACAATCTATTCATCACTCCTTCCAAATTCTCAAAAATTTCATTATTCCAAAATCTAATAACTCGAATTTCATTCGCTTCAATAAAAGCCGTTCTATCAGCGTCATATTCTATTTGACACAGCTCAGAATGATGTCCACCGTCCAACTCAATGGCTAATTTAAGCTCTTCACAGTAAAAATCTAAAACATAACGTCCAATTCCGAATTGCCGGTAGAACTTCAAACCGCAAAATCGCCTACCCCTAAGTTGTTGCCACAAAATCATCTCTGCCTCGGTTTGATCTTTTCTTAATAACTGACGTAGGGGTTTGTAGATTGGATGGTTGCGGGAGAATGGCATGGTTTCATTGTAACATGAGTTCGTTAACTCTCCCTGCCCTCCCCATTCGACTCGCTTTTACTTATGCTCGCTCAGGGCAGGCACTTAAACGAGGGAGGGTTCTAACATATCGACCTTCAACACATCCCTCCCTTGGTAAGGGAGGGAAAGAGGGAGAGTTATACTCACAAACGAAAAAACCTCGTCGATCCGAGCGGATTGACGAGGTTGAGGTTACTGGCAGGTCGAGCGGAAGAACATAGCCTTGGCTGGCGTCAGCTCTCCATCACCAGCCATCATGTTGACATCGGTTCCTGGAACGTGCCACGTTGCACCATCATGTTCCAGATGACCATTCGGAGTGACACACTGGTAATTCTGCGACCAGTTGACGCTCCAACTGCCCTGATCCGTTCCAATGAAGACGGATTGCTGCGAGGTTTGACCACCTTGCAGCACATATTTAAACGGTGCCACCTTGACAACGCTTGCAACGTGCTCAAGATTGGCGTAGGTCTTGAGCTGCCAAGTATTTCCGTTTCGCTGGAACGTGGCCCCTTGCGTCACGCCAGGCGACGACCTATAAATGCCAACGGCCAGCACATCGCAGGAGGATGACCCGTGAATACCCGAGAAACCGAGTTTTTCCGTATTTGCAATCTGCACCTTACCCCAGGAGGTACCGTCAAAGTGCATAATCGCACCCGCGTTCTTATCGTAGTTGTTGCGGTCATTCGGATCATACGTGTTCCCCGAAAGGTAGACATCGTTCGGACCCGAAGCCCAAATTCCGTGGGCGTAGGTTATGTGGAACGTCATGGGCGCATACAGCTGAGGAAGCGTGCGCTTGGTCAGGCTGTTGCCGTCCCAGACCATGATCTGTGCGCCGTTAAGCAGACCGTAGTCGCTCCGCGCATAGATCCAGATATTGGTCGGGCTGAAGGCCCACATGGCCACGAATTCCGCCGGGTCGGATGCGACCTGTTGCCAAGCCGAGCCGTTCCACTTGAGCAGAACTCCGTAATGTTCCTTTCCACCGATGGCGTACGTGCTGGTTGCGCCTTGGCAGGCTACATCCATCAGGCAGTCGGTCGGGACAGGAATCGAGGTGTCGGTCCACGTCGTACCGCCGGACAGGTGGTAGGCGTAGCCCTTGTCGTAGTAATTGCATCCAACCACCCATTGGTCGTTCTGGCTGTTGGCACAACCGGACTTGACCAGATACATGCCGTCAGGCACGACATCTTGTTGCCAGGTGCCGCACGTGTACGGCTGGTTGGTCGGAGTGAATGGCTGGCATGTTCCGTAGTCGTGCTGGCAGGCGGTCGCCGCAAAGCAATCGCTGTCCCAGCAACCGGCAAAGCCGTCGCAATCGTTGTCAGTCGTGACGCTGCAGTTTTCTGCAGGCGGTGCGCAAGCTCCGCGCGAGCAGTCGTTCAGACACGCCGAGGTGCCTGTCGAGCCGCACGTAGTAGTGCAATTGATGGGCGCCGAACCCTTGACGCAAGCAAAGGTTTCGTCGGTCTGCCCGTTGCCGTCGTTGTCCACGCCGTCGCAGACTTCGCTCATGCAGTTGAAACCGCCGGAATTCAGCGGATCATCCCAATCTTGGCCGCAATTGCAGCGCCACGTGTTGTTGCACGACCAGGTACCAATGGGATACGCGGCGCAGGAATTGCCCGGGATCGCATTGACGCACTTGCAGGCCGGAATGTTCGCGCAGGCCGGATCCGCACAGTCGATCTTGCCGTCGCAGTTGTTGTCGGCCTTGTCGAAACAGATCTCGACAGGCGGCACGCAGGCGCCGTAGGTGCATGAGGGAATGCCGCAAAGCTGCTTGCCGATCGTGTTGCACGACGTCACGCAGTCCTTGCTCGAACCCCCGATACACGGGAAGTTCTCGTCGATTTGACCGTTGCCGTTGTTGTCGATGCCGTCGCAGATTTCCGGTTGGCAAATCAGCAACTGTGAACACTCGGGCTTAGTGCAATCAGACAAATTAATGCAGGTCACCGAAGCTTCCGCTTCAACTGCCGCATCAGCATCAACTCCAGCTTCGGGAACCGTAGTCTCAGCTTCAACTGCCGCATCAGCATCAACTCCAGCTTCGGGAACCGTAGTCTCAGCTTCAACTGCCGCATCAGCATCAACTCCAGCTTCGGGAACCGAGGTTTCAGCTTCCGTAGCTGCGTCAGCATCCGGTGCCGCGCTGTCCGCGTCAGTCCCGGTTTCGGGAACGGCTGAATCCGCATCGCCTGCATCTTTCTTTGGACACTCAGCCGATACGACACCGCTGTCGGTATCATCGACCCAGTTGCCATCGCTGCAGATATAGTCTCCACAAATCTGTCCTTCGACAGGGCAGGCTTCGCAGGCTTTAACTGCTTTCGTACACGACTGTCCATCTTCGTTCGCCACATCCTGGCCCGCGTCCGCGTCAGTCCCGGTTTCGGGAACGGTGGCGTCCGCATCTGGTTGTGGAGGCAAGACGTCCTGCGTTGCAGCATCCTGATCTACTTGAGCATCTGCCTGGACCGGTTGGTCCGGCGGATTGGAAGTGGCACTGTTGCCGCAACCCATCAGGGCTGCCGCGAGCAGAGCACAGAAAAACGCAAACAAAACGAGCAGCTGTGTTGGTTTACGGCTCATTATCCCCTACCTTCTTCCCACGAATGGGAAAAAATCGCGTTAAAAGAAACCTTGGTCGCGTTTAACGCGATCGACCTTTCTCGACTTGTCGAGGTGCCGAGCATGTCGTCTCCGTATGAGGCGAACAATGCTCAATTCAAGCATAATACAGCCAAATTGTCAAGGCAAGGACCGGGCCATTGTTACAAGTTTCAAGTTACAAGTTTCAAGTACTGAGCATGATAATAGCTCAAACAAGCACAAATACCCTGTTAAAAACTTTAAACTTGCAACTTGAAACTTTGAACAGTCTTTTCGTTATCAACATAGCATTCTTAAAAAAGATATTTGTCCCGTAGTTTTGATGGCTCAACGGATAAAAAAGGTGTATACTGTTTCTTAACTTGTCGTATGAATAACCAAACTTCTTACAGCCGATACGTTCTTGTCGTGCTGTGCATCGCGGTGGCCTTTACGGCCTTCATCCTGGTGATCCTTAATACCTGGTCAAACCATAAAACTTTCACTTTTGGCATTCCGGCCGTGGACCAGGTCATGCAGGGACAGACTTATGAGGATGGTTATAAGGCGGGTTACCAAGCTGCGCGTCAAAAACTCTCAACACGACCGCCTTTGCCGCCTGGCACGCCTGTGACAACCGCAAATGGCACCATCACCTCGGTCAACGCGGTTTCTTTGACCATGGTAGTCGATAGCCTTGATACGGATGAGCTGGTAGACGGCGTGTCTGATACGCGTACAGTCAATATTGCAACATCCACAGCCATAATCCTGCGCACAAATCTATCTATCCAGGACATGGAGAAACAGATGACTACCTGGCGTGAAGACGGCATGAAAAAAAATCAACCGCCGCCTGCGCCATATAAAGAATCCCATTTGAATATAGCCGACTTAAAACCCGGACAAACAATAACCGTGGTTACCTCCAACGATCTCAGACTACAGTCGAGTTTTACAGCAACCAAAATCCTGATCGCTAAATAATCAACAGATTGCCGTCCGAGCTGGAACCGCATTGACATATCGTGCGGTTTTTTGTATATTCGTGCGGTTCTTCAAAAAGGAGCAGGTGGAGATGGAACAAACCGGTCTGTCGCTGCGCAGCGGCGTGCGCCAACAGCTCGAACTCATTCTGGACAACGTGGTCTTGGACCGACATTTTATCGAAAAAGGCAACCAGCTTACGCTCCGTGCGGACGAAAGCACGGTTTGCACGGTATGGACTGCCTGGATAGTTCGAGTAGACCGTTTTGGTAACATGGTTCGCCTGATTTTGGGAGAAGATCCGTCAGGCACGCCTATCAAGATGGACGATCCCAGCGCCAAAGCCCTGCACGTGAGATTCTCTTGCGTTCAGGCTGGCAGCAAAAAAAATACGCCGTGGTATGAACTCAACCAAGGCTCACTCTCCAATGAAGAACGCGTCTCCTCAGCCTGACTGCAAAGCCAGGCTTTTTCTTTATCCGACGTCCAGATGTTTTTTTGCCTTGGGCCCGATGGCCATCACTACGATGGGCAGAATAAGCCAGGCCGACTTGCCCCAATCGCTCAAAAATATATCTTTGGTAATTTGACTGAAAGACATGGTCAAAGTCGTCGGCAAAAATGACATGGCAATGCTGATCAAAAGCCCGACTTGCAGGATGCTGAACAGAATGACCTGCCACCAGGCGCCGCCCGCACTATTCTCTCCGATGGTCTTCAGCAACGCGCTGCGTGATAATAGGAAAAATAGTACGACAAACACGCTCAAGAAAAACGTGATTTTCAGCATCGTGTTGTCATTCAAATGAAACGCCAAATCCAATTGTTTCACCACGGGCGCATTGCCTACCACGGCCAAAGCCATGTAGATGGACACTAGAATCACAATAATCCTGTCGCGGCCCAAGGAAAAGCCGTAAAGCAGCGAGCCGACGATGAAAAACAGGAAGATAAAAAGATCCCAGCTTGGAGACGCCCAGTTAACCGTCGAAACAAAGGACATGATTTGGTCCATACTTAACAAGTATAGCACAAACAACAAACAGCAAACAACAAAACCTAGTTTGTCATTCCGAGCGGAACGGAGTGTAATCGAGGAATCCCTTTAATTAAGTTAGGAAAAGGGATTTCTCCACTTCGTTACGCGAGACGCTCCACTTTGGTCGAAATGACAAAAATATTACAACCCGTGCTCACCCAATTGTTCTAAAAGACTTTTTTGTTCCTTGGTCAGTTTCTTCGGCACATCCGGAATAAGCGTGGCCAAATGGTCGCCTCGGCCATAGCCGTTTGTAGATGGTACGCCTTTGCCACGGAGTTTAAAGACGGTACCAGCCGTCGTGCCACCCGGAATCTTGAGTACCACGGGCCCGTCCACTGTCGAGACATCGATCTTGCCGCCGAGTGATAGAATCGAGAACGGAACCGGGATTGTGGACAGAACATCCTGGTCTTGTCGCTTGAATTCAGGATGTGCGGCTACGCGGATCCTGACGTACAAGTCGCCCGACCGTCCGCCTTTGCCCGGAAACTCGCCTTCACCTGTAATTTTCAAAGCCTGCCCGTCTTCCATTCCCGCCGGTATATTCACATGCAAAACAGATTCTTTCTTTTCCAAGCCGGTCCCGCTGCAATGTTTGCAGGATTGTTCTGCCCGCTGACCGGATCCCTGACAATCAGGACAGGATACGACCGTATTAAACGTCCCCAGCAGCGTCCTCTGTGCCTGTTGGACGCGTCCGCGGCCGTCACATGTCTTGCACTTGCTTATGGCAGCTCCGGGCTCAGCTCCGCTGCCATGACAAACTGCGCATTGCAAATGGCGATACAAGGTCAAATCCTTTTGTGCGCCAAAAATAGATTCAAGAAAGCTTACGCGAAGCTCGGCTTCCAGGTCATGTCCCCTTTTCTGTCTTGGGCCTCTTCCGCCAAAACCGAACATACCGCCCAGCATATCGCCCAGGTCGCCAAGATCGTCAACGTTTATATTAAATCCCTGACCTCCGTCAAAACCTCCGAATCCGCCAAAGCCTCCTCCGGGACCGCCCATGCCGCCTTGTTCAAAAGCCGCAGAACCGAATTGGTCGTACTGGGCGCGCTTTTGTTTGTCGCCCAAAATCTGGTACGCCTCGTTCACGTCCTTAAACTTCTGCTGGTCCCCGCCCTTGTCCGGATGATGCTCGTGCGCCAAACGTCTGAACGATTTCTTGATCTCGTCCTCGCTGGAGCCTTTGTCTACGCCGAGAATTTTGTAGTAGTCTTTGGACATTTGTTCATTTTAGTCATTGCGACCCATCTTCTTCAGTCATTGCGAGTGAATACGAAGCAATCTCACCTCTTACTAACCAAGTTAACATGCTTCGTGAGATCGCCGCGCTAATCGCTCGCGATGACGAAGAGTGCGGTTATTTGTTAATTTGGTTATTATTAGCAGGCGGAACTTCGTACTTCATCTTTTCCCACTGCTGCATCGTGTTCTGAAGAACCTGCACGAGCTCTTGCGCCGTGAAACGATTGAGAATCATGCGTCCCACAAGCTGACCATCTTGTCCGACACGGTTGATGAAGTCGATTACGACTTCCCTGTCCTGCGAAGTCACGGACACGATGTTGGCATAATTGCCGCGTAACATCTTGTCTTGCGCTTTAACGTTTAACTGTTGCGGTTGTTGTTCTTCTGGCATATAGTTCATTTGTCATCCCGGGCTTGACCCGGGATCCAGAAATTAAGTTAATCGTACAAATTGATTTTCGAATTCTGGATTCCCGCCTACGCAGGAATGACAGAAGTGTTACGGATGTATATTGATTATGATTTCTTCTCCTCAAAATCCCCTTCTTTCGGCTTTTCTTCCGCAGTTCCCGGTTCATCTTTCTTTTCAGCGGACGCTTGTTCAGCTTGCTGTTGTTGGTACATAGCCGCGCCGACTTTTTGCGCCACGGTGGCCAGTTCGTCAGCGGCTTTCTTAATAGCTTCAAGATCTTCCGAGTCTTTAAGCTTCTTCAAAGCTTCAAGCTTTTCCTCGGTCGCTTTCTTGTCGTCAGCATTGACCTTTGCCTGCCCTGAGCTTGTCGAAGGGTCGCCGGCTTCCTTAAGCATCTTCTCAGTCGTATAAACCATGGTTTCAGCCATGTTCTTGACCTCGATCAGCTCTTTGCGCTTCTTGTCCTCTTCGGCATGCAATTCCGCATCCTTCTTCATCTTCTCGACCTCGTCCTTCGATAAGTTAGTGGAAGCCGTGATGGTAATCTTGGATTCCTTGTTCGTGGCCTTATCCAAAGCTTTGACGTTCAAGATGCCGTTTGCGTCGATGTCGAACGTGACTTCGATTTGCGGTACGCCGCGCGGAGCTGGAGGAATACCGGCAAGTTGAAAACGTCCGAGACTGCGGTTGTCGGCTGCCAATTCACGCTCACCCTGAAGCACGACAATCTCCACGGACGTCTGGCCGTCGGCCGCTGTCGAAAATGTCTGAGTTTTGGAAGTCGGAATGGTGGTGTTGCGTTCGATGAGCTTTGTCATCACGCTGCCCAAAGTTTCCAGACCCAGCGATAACGGCGTGACGTCCAAGAGCAAAAGCTCGCCCTTGATGTCGCCTTGCAAATTGCCGGCCTGGACAGCTGCGCCGACTGCGACGACTTCGTCCGGGTTGACGCTGATGTTGGGCTTCTTGCCGAAAAACTTTTCCACGGCCTGCAGAACCAACGGCATGCGCGTCATGCCGCCGACCAAAATTACTTCGTTGATGTCCGACGTCGTAAGCTTGGCGTCGGCCAAAGCTTTGCGGCAAGGTTCGAGCGTCTTGTCGACCAGGTCTTTGACCAACTCTTCCATCTTGGCGCGCGTCAACTTAATCATCAAATGTTTGGCGCCCGAAGCATCGTTGGCGATGAACGGCTGGTTCAACTCTGTTTCCATGGCCGTGGACAATTCGATCTTGGCTTTTTCAGCCGCGTCTTTGATGCGCTGCAAAGCGATCGGATCTTTGGACAAGTCCAAACCTTCCTGTTTGCGGAATTCGTCGATGGCCCATTTGATCAAAATTTGATCGAAGTCGTCGCCGCCCAAATGCGTATCGCCGTTCGTGGCTTTGACTTCAACCGTATTCTGCTGCGTGCCGGCGTCATAAGCGACTTCGAGGACGGAAACGTCAAACGTGCCGCCGCCCAAATCGTAGACAACGATCTTTTCGTCCTTCTTGCGATCAAAACCGTAAGCCAAAGCGGCCGCTGTCGGTTCGTTGATGATGCGGCGCACGTTCAAACCCGCAATCTCGCCCGCAACTTTTGTAGCCTGGCGTTGGGAATCGTCAAAATATGCAGGCACGGTAATCACTGCATCCGTAATCTTCTCACCCAAACGAGCTTCGGCGTCGGCCTTCAACTTTTGCAGAACCATGGCAGAAATTTCTTCCGGCGAATATTCCTTGCCCGACATAACGATGCGCACACCGTCGCCTTTCTGGATGAATTTGTACGGCAACCAGCTCCTGTCGCGTTGCACTTCGGCATCATCCCAGCGGCGACCGATCAGACGCTTGGCCGAGAACAGGGTGTTTTCAGGGTTGATAGCCGCCTGGCGCTTGGCCAGTTGACCAATGAGACGTTCGCCGGATTTGGCGATCGCGACAACCGAGGGCGTGGTGCGCGCGCCTTCGGCATTTTCAATGATTTTCGGTTGGCCGCCTTCTATAACCGCCATGCACGAATTAGTCGTGCCCAAATCGATTCCTAGTATTTTCATAATATATTCAATTATCAATTACGAATGCCAAATGCCAAATTCATGAGTCGCTTTGCGACGATTATCATTATTAGTGATTGTTTGAATTTGGCATTCGTCATTTGGCATTTGGAATTGTAGTTTAGTCTGCTTTCTTTACGTCAATCTTTATAGACTTAGGTTTGGCTTCCGGCGACTTGGGAATTTCCACGCGCAGGATGCCGTTTTCGAAGCTTGCGATCGCGTCCTTGTCCTGAATGCGTGCAGGCAAAGCGATCTGGCGGAATACCTGGCCCGAACGGATCTCTTTGCGGTAATAATTCTTCTCGTCCACTTCGATCTTGCGGTCGCAAGAGCCTTTGATGGTCAACGTGCCATTTTCTATTTCCACGCTCACCTTCTTAGGATCCGCACCTGGCAGCGGAGTTTCCACCACCACAGAATCTTTTGTTTCATACATGTCCACCGGCGGAATCAAGCCCTGTTTGCCCATGCTCACCATGGGCATGTCTTTGAAATACTCGTCCATCTTGTCGAACGGTTCGAAGAATGGCGACCATTTTACGATTGAAGACATATTACTATGTGAACTTATAGATTTAGTTTGATTCTTTTTCCGTCATTGCGCATTCGACAAGCTCATGCCCTGAGTTTATCGAAGGGAGCGTATGCGAAGCAATCTCACCTCTCACGAACCGTGTCGACATGCTTCGTGAGATCGCCGCGCATTCGCTCGCGATGACAAACGGGGCACGAAGTTTAATTGGTTATCGAGTTAACTATCACATTCGCCGGCCTCAGTGCCTTTCCGTTAAGCGACCAGCCTTGTCTGACAACCCGCAAGACCGTGTCCGGCGGCTGCGAGACGTCCTCCTCCTTTCCCACGGCAAAATGCTTGTTGGGATCGAACACGCCTGCCGTTTCCACGCGTTCGAGTCCGACAGCGGAAAAAGTCTGTTCCCACAACTGTTTGACCGCTTTGATGCCCATCAGCCAATTGTTGAATTTCACTTTTGATTCTTCGGGGATGGTCGACAGGTCGGGCAAATGTTCCATAGCCGTCTCGAACTGGTCCATGGCCGGCAACAATTCGTGCAGCAGGTTCTCGTTGGCGTAGGCGACGATATCTATGCGCGCTTTCTCGCTTTCTTTTTTCAAATTCGCGTAATCCGCCTGCGCACGTTTCCATCCAGCCAGATACTCCTCGCACTTCTCACAACGATCGACGTCGCCCTCATCCATTTTGTCATCCTGAGCGGAACGAAGTGGAGTCGAAGGATCTGGCTTGAGGACCTCGTCTTGTTTTTCTTGTTTTGACATATCATTCACTCATTAATTGCTTAATCTTGGCGGCCAGCGAAATCGACAAACCATAGTCCATGCGCATCGGTCCGAGGATGCCAAACAGGATGCCGCCCGGCAAAGTCACAATCGCCGAACCGCACATGGGTCCGAACGGACAGGTATTACCGATCATGGTGGTCGGATGTTCGTATTTGCTTTCGCGTAACGTGCTCAAAACGTCATCCAAGCGATCCAGCACGTCGCTCATCGAGACTACGCGGTTCCAATCCTTAAACTCATGCTGGCTAAAAAGATTCGTGAGCCCGGTGTAATAGCTGTCCAAGTGATCCAGCCCGACGATGGCTGCGTTCTGGCTGAGTTCGGCCGCGACTTTGGCACAAGCCTTTATCTTCGCCTGTTCGGAATCCGCTTGCTTGGACGCGCTCAAAAGTTCGTTAGTTTCTTTCTTGGACAAGACGCGCGGCACCAAAAGATGCTCGACAAAATACTGATAGCCTTTCTCGGTCGGCAGACGGCCGGACGAAGTGTGCGGTTGCATTATCAAACCTTGTTCTTCCAGATCTATGAAATAGTTGCGCACCGTGGCCGAACTCACGTCCAAATTGTAGATATCAACCAAATACTGCGAACCAACCGGTTCGCCCGTTCCTACTGCTTGTTCGACCACCTGGGCCAGTATTTTCTCTAAATGCGATTCCATTTAATTAGCACTCGTTAAGTTTGAGTGCCAATACTATAAACGACCGTCTATCAACACGTCAAGAGCCTAAATACACAGAAAAAAGCCCTGTTTGTCATTTCGACCGGAGTGGAGCGTCTCGCGTAACGGAGTGGAGAAATCGCTTTTCTTAATCACCTAACTTATTTTAAGGGATTTCTCCACTTCAGTCGTCGTCGGACTCCTCCCTACGGTCGAAATGACAAGCCGGTTATTCGTATTGCAACGCCTGAATAGGATTGAGGTCGGCGGCGCGTTTAGCGGGATAATAGCCGAAGATGACGCCAATTGCCGTTGAAACACCAAGTCCCATGGCGATGCCGTTGCATGGCACAGCAAAAGACCAGCTGGGTGATGAGTATATTTGCAAGCCTTTAATGCCAAGCCAGGAAAAGCTGACGCCGATAGCTACGCCGACCAAGCCGCCGATGACGCATAGAAAAACGGCTTCGGCTAAAAATTGTCCCAAAATATCGCGCGGTTTCGCTCCGACCGCTTTTCGCAAACCGATTTCGCGCGTTCTTTCTGTCACGGACACAAACATGATGTTCATGATGCCCACACCGCCTACGATGAGCGAGATGGCCGCGATCGAACCTAGCAGTATCGAAAGAATGGAACCGATCATGCCGGCGCGTTGTTGCGCATCTTCCTGTCCGGCTACAAAAAAATCATCCTTGGACAGATCGCCTGTCGGATTGTCTAAATTATGGGAGTCGCGAAGGATTGCGCGAATACGCTCTTTGGCTTCGAGCGGCGGCGTGGCACCGATGCGTATGCTGATGAACTGCACATGCGCGGCGTTCAAGCCCTGCATCAACGTGGTCACCGGAACATAAACCTGTTTGTCCAGGTTGGTAAAGAAACGCGTGCCAGCTGGTTTAATTACGCCAATCACATGATAGGGATTTTTACCGATCTTAATCTGCTTTCCGATAGGATCCTCTTGTCCGAAAAGTTCTTCTGCCACGGTTGTTCCCAGTACCGCGACCTTGGAATGCGAATCAATGTCATCCGTGGTGAAAAAATTACCTTTATCGATTTCAGCGTCATACATTACCAGTCCGTTTTCTGTCGCGCCGCTGATGCTCCGTCGATTATTGAAACCGCCGTATTCGACATACAAATCCTGCATGTAAAAAGCATTGACCGACGTAATCCAGGACTGTTGTTTTAATTTCTTGTAATCCTTGAGCGTCAATACTTGTTTTACGGCCGTAGTCGGCGGTCCTGATCCCTGGGTGCCGTCGCCCGGACCGTTCCGCACAAACATCATGTCCGAACCGAACGACGCCACTTGCGACAAGATATATCTTTCCGCAGCCTGACCGATGGACAACATCAGGATGACGGAACTGACGCCGATCACGATGCCCAGCATGGTCAAAGCCGCCCGGCTTTTGTTTCGGGTCAAACTGTCCACGGCTAAACTGACTGTATCTCGTATTCGCATAGGTCACTCGTTCGCTCGCAATGCGTCCATTGGACTCAATCTCGCAGCCCGTCTGGCAGGCACGTAGCCGAAAACGATGCCGATCAAGGTCGAAACCACGAAACCGGAAATTATACCGTTCAGCGAAAGCCCAAAGACCCATCCGCTCTGGTAACTCAGGATAATTTGAATAGCCAGCCAAGACAAGAAAGCTCCAAATGCTATGCCCGCCGCACCACCGGTCACGGTCAGCATCACCGCCTCGGCCAGAAATTGGTTCTGAATGTCTTTTTGCCTGGCGCCCAGGGCTTTGCGCAAACCGATTTCTTTCGTTCTTTCGGTGACTGACACGAACATGATGTTCATGATGCCGATTCCTCCGACCAGCAGGGAGATGGCCGCAATGGCCGCCAGCAGTATCTCCAGCACGCCGGTTATCTGTCCCACGATCTTGACTGCTTCTTCCTGGCTCACGACATGAAAATCGTCCTTGGCATAATCCCCTTCCGGGTTGTTCAGGTTGTGAGATTCGCGCATCAGAATTTCTGCCAACGGCTGGGCTTCGGACAGGGGGATGTTTGATTGGATGGTCATGTATGTCAGCTTGGTCTTGTTATATTTGTCCATGACCGTTGTCACCGGCAAATAAACCATTTCGTCCAGGTTTTGGAACATCTTGGTGCCCAGCGGACCCAGAACGCCGATAACTTTATAGTTGATGGTACCGAGTTTGAATGTTTTGCCCACGGCATTGCCTTGTCCGAAATACTTTTCCGCAATCGTGTGGCCAAGCACGGCTGTGCGGCTATGGCTGTTGATTTCGTCGTCCGTAAAAAAAACCCCTTCA
>Ga0315281_10002503_pt1 | contig 27253 bp, 28 predicted proteins | sample YL17G07_0_MG_FD_204540 | JGI IMG/M metagenome (GOLD analysis project Ga0315281, IMG submission 204540) | Sediment microbial communities from Yellowstone Lake, YNP, Wyoming, USA - YL17G07_0 | ecosystem: Environmental > Aquatic > Freshwater > Lake > Sediment | place: USA: Wyoming | collected...
TGCATTCTTACCAGTAATAGTCTTGTTAATCGGCTCAATATGGATATTTTTATTCAACTGGCTCAGTTTTTCTTGCCCCGACCCGACCTTACTTCGTCCAATATCTTTGTCCCAATGGAGTACCTGACGGTTAAGGTTGCTTAATTCTACTTTGTCATGGTCGATAATGCGGATTGTGCCCACTCCGGCGGCCGCCAGGTAAATAGCTGCTGGTGAACCGAGTCCGCCGCAGCCGGCAATTACTACTTTTGCCCGCTTTAGTTTTTCCTGTCCTTGTTCACCGAAACCGGGTATGGATATCTGGCGGTCATATCGGTTTCGTTCATCCGATGTTAACACGATTGCCTCACTGAGCGAAGAAACGTTTTGCGACCGCATATGTTCGGAGGTCGACTGTTTTAACTTTGTCTACCACCTTTTCCAACGGAACGCTGACTATTCTTGTTCCTCTTAGCGCGGTCATTTCACCGAACTTTTTCTGGCGCAGCAAAGTTGTGGCTTTAACTCCAAATGCGGTCGCCAGGGTGCGGTCATAGGCGACCGGCGATCCGCCTCTCTGAATATAGCCGAGAGTCGATACACGTGTTTCAAGATCAGTCTTTTTTTCGATGATATCACCGAGTACCTGGGCAACACCACCCAGGCGAGCGACAGGAGTGTTTGGTTGAGTCCCAGCTGGCTCCTGTACAATGGATTTACCAAGTATTTTAGTGCCTTCAGCAACCACAATGATGCTGAATTTAATTCCCATTTTTCTGCGTCTTATCAACCTTTCGCATAAGTTATCTAATTTTTCTTCGGTGATCGGTATTTCGGGGATAAGGATTTCGTCTGCTCCATTCGCCATACCTGCAAAGGTAGCTATCCAACCTGCATTGCGTCCCATGACCTCGAGTAACATGACTCGGTGATGGCTCTCCGCAGTACTTCTAAGTTTGTCGAGCGCTTCTGTGGCTGTTTGAACGGCGGTCTGAAACCCTATAGTAAAATCAGTCCCCGCAACATCGTTATCGATTGTCTTTGGGATTCCGATAACTTGGACGCCTTCTTGCATCATTTTATAGCCGAGGCTGAGAGTGCCTTCACCACCCATTACCACGATCGCTTCGAGCCTTAAGACATGAATTCGGTCAAGGGCTCTTTGTATGCCGTTTTCTACCCGTAATGGACTAACCCTGGAAGTGCCGAGAATAGTGCCGCCTTTGTCAATTATCCCCGATGTTCTGAGCCCGTCCAAGACTTCATCGTCATGCTCAAGCAGTCCTTCCCAGCCGTTGTGAATTCCGATTACTTCGTAGCCAATTCGCATCGCGGTCTTGGCGCAAGCCCGGATGGCGGCGTTGAGTCCTGGACAATCACCGCCACCCGTCATCATACCAATACGCGGTTTCCGCTCCATATCTTATGCTCCTCATGCGAAAATGTCCTACAGCAACTTTAGAGGTAGCATGCGTCCGTGTCAAGAACCAATTTGGAGATACATCTTAAAAGCCAAAACTCAAACGCGGCAAGGTTTGAGCTGAGTTAGAAGTGCAACTCCATTGCCCGCGGCGGGCATCCTTTAATACAGACGCCGCAGACAATACACTTTTGGTCAATAAATTTTGTTTTTCTGGTCGTTAAATCAAGCTCAAATGCGCTTGTCGGGCAGACCGTTAAACAGGCGCCGCAATGTGTGCAGCGCTGTTCGTTCCGACTCACATTTTGACTCAGCGAATCGATTATCACACCAGCCTCCGAGAGATATTTGATACCTTTATCGTAGTCATCCTGCTTCCCTTTAAGCTCCAGAACCATAAGTCCTTCTTCACCGGCGGTGACCTGGGCTTTCAGGATATTAAACTCCAGGTTATAATCTTTGATAAGGTGATAGACTAGCGGCCGGTCAACCAGTCTCCGCGGAAACCGCAACACTATTTTTTTGGAAATCATATTCCCCACCTCTTTACACTATTTATATGCCAATTATTCATGTTTTGTCCCGTTATTCTCTATACGGCGCTCCTTTAATGGTTTGAAGGTCACCCCGGATTCAATGCCTGGGAGAGAAGCCACAGGATGCGTCAGTTCGAATTTACCTGATTTTATCCATTCTTTGAGTGTACCTGCAATTTCTAACGCCCTTGAATAACTTGAGAACGAGGAAGTTGGCACTTTCTTGCCCTGGATTGTTATTTTACCTGTTTTCAGTTGGGCATAATTTACTTCACCGACGATGCTGGGTTTCATGTTTGGATAAGCGTCTGAGTAATCAACAATAGCAGCGTATATCTGGTCGTCGGTGACCGTCGTATATCCCAGGATTTCTTCAGACAGAATTGGGATGGGAACTCCAATTCCAACAGTTAGCGTTGTGCCGTAACCTACAAAACTTGTACCAACCAGCCATTTAGGGCTCATTTGCTTGAGGTCGCCGATTACTGCCAGCGTTCCGGCGCCGCGTTTGGGAACACCGTTGTCAGTCCTGAGTGCACTGGGATTATGCTGCGTACCTTGCCACGCAACATAGCCTACCCCTCCCCCGAGGAATATTTTTGTTCCTATACCGATTGTCTTGTAGAACGGGTCGTTCAATAACGGTGATAACTGTCCGGCACTGCTGTAGGTTGCATTCCCCAGGTTCGGGCGTAGAATACCCATATAAGTGTATATAGTTTTTCCAGAAAGGTTTGTCGCCACATTATAGTTCTGGTAAGAGTTCCTCATATTGAACAACACCGCTTCGTTGATATCCTGGATGTTAATCCATGTTGCCAATTTCTTGCGGGGGTAGCAATCGGTACCATAAGCTGTCGCTTCCAGGCGGATATCTTTGCCGCTTACAAGTTCTTCGATAACATGTCCGCCACCATAATTGAATTCGCCTGGATGGGTCCTGTTCCTCGGATCGTCATCCGGCATCGCGGTTGCACCTATAAGGATATCTACTGCCGCAAATCCTGTATAAGCAGGGACATCGTTTAGATATACTTTACCCCCGCCGAGTTTAATGCGCGGGCTGCTGTGCCCGATGTTCAAATAAGCGCTCGATGAACACATCGGACCAAAAGTACCCGTAGTTACCACATCCACTTCTTCAGCTGCTTTTTTGAGTCCTTTTTCCTTCACAACATTGATGATTTCTTCCGCCGTAAAGACAACTACATTGCCTTTTTTTATCTTTTCATTGATTTCTTCAATTGTTTTTGCCACTTTTATCTCCTCTTTAATAATATTTAATAAAAAAAATAAAAGCCCAGAAGTATTAGTCCTGGGCTTGGTGAGACATTCGCGGGACGGAAATCTATGCTTGCATGACCCCCGAACCGGCGACACGCCAAGCCCGAGGCATCATCATCAATGATGTCCCTCGATAGTTAGAGCGTTCCACCAGGTTCGGCACGGTTACCTCCGAGTTTGATATTAGAATCATTATAGTATTGGTGACTTTTTATTGTCAAATATTTCATCATTGCTTTTTTGACAACCTTTGAGTTTCCTTGCTACGCTATGAGTAATTCTGATGAACAGCTTTGACGGGACCTCATTTAAGAAATTTGACCTTCATATCCATACGCCCAGCTCATCATGCTATAGTGACATAACAGTGAAACCAGTGCAGATTGTTGAAGCCGCCATCGCAGCGGGACTAGACGCCGTAGGGATCACCGACCATAACACAGCCCGGGGAATAGATGAGATACGCAGAGTCTCGGACAAAACGAAGCTCGCAGTCTTTCCAGGAATAGAACTTACAACAAAAAGCGGACATTTCCTGGCGATATTTGAGATAGAAACGTCGGTAATTAAAATAGACAAACTACTCGACACAATCGGAATTGAGCCTGAATTTCGCGGCGATGGTGCAATACAAATACCCGGTGAAACTTTGGATATTTTTAAAACTGTTGTTGATGAAGGCGGACTGGTGATCGCGGCGCATATTGAAAGGTGGCCTTCAGGATTTCTTGAAACAAAAGAGTCGAGATCGTCCAAAATGGCACTGCATGCCAATCCACTCCTGAGCGCACTTGAAATTACCGTCGCTCAGAATAAGGAGCAATGGAATAACGGGCTGATGCGCGGCTATCCTAAGAAATATGCGTGTATCCAGGGTTCGGATGCGCACGCTCCAAATGAAGTCGGGAGAAGGCCTTTCCTTGTCAGAACCGAACAAATTGGACTGGCGTCATTGAAATCAGCGTTTGCTTATTGGGATAATGTGATAGTTTTTCCTGACCAGGCAATGGGGACACTAAGTCGCTGAAGGAGAAGAAAATGGTAGAGTATCCAGACATAATTTACAAAAAAGAAAAACATATCGCTACGATTACACTGAACCGTCCTGAAAAGATGAACTCTTTCAGCGCAAAGATGTCCGATAGCATTTACCGTGCGATAGTTGACTCTGACAATGATAATAATATCCGGGTTATTGTCTTGACAGCAAAAGGACGCGCTTTCTGCGCCGGCGCTGATGTAAAACAAATGGCGGAGAGACTTGATGAACCCGGTGGGGCTGAAAAGAATGTAGTACCCTATGATCATGTGTCGCTTTACGTGATGATGCAAAAATGCAACAAGCCGATCATCGCTGCGGTCAATGGCGTTGCGGTTGGCGGCGGACTCGATCTTGCCCTTGCCTGTGATATAAGAATTGCGTCGGACCAATCAAGATTCGCAGAGGTGTTCGTGCGGCGCGGCATGATACCGGCTTCAGGCGGCACCTATTTCCTACCTCGCCTCGTTGGTATTGATAGAGCGCTCCTCATGGCTTGGACTGGAGATATGCTTGATGCTAAAGAAGCTGAACAAATCGGATTAGTTACAATGGTCGTCCCACATGCCGAACTCGATTTAGCGACGATGGAAATAGCTGAAAAATTGGCAAAAGGTCCGCCGCTTGCTATCCAGCGCGCTAAGAGGGCAATCTATGATGGACTCATGATGGACTTGGAAGCCAACCTGAAGATGATAGCGCCAATTGTTCAAGAATTGAATAAGACCGAGGACCATAAAGAAGGCGCCCGTGCATTCGTAGAAAAGAGAGAGCCCGTGTTTAAAGGTAAATAGCGACTCGATCATTTTCGGGTGTACCCTGTTTTTTTTACTAGATTAGTGAATTATGCTGGATTAAGCCTGGTCTGAATCTTACGTGTGTGCCCTCATATCGATAAAACAAAGTCCACGAAGGTCGTTATTTTCCGGCAAGAAACCATTTGATCTATTCCGATGATCGGTTACGATCAGGCTAAGTGTAACTTGAATGTTATATATTGTAACGTTTTTGTTACTTTGTGGACATTATTTTAACCTGACTATTACCGGGAGATTATATATTAGATGCTGGAAGGTAGGAGAGCGGACATGAATTTTCTCTGGATGATTATCCCGGTTTTAATTGCCTTCCCGCTCTTTTTCTTAACTCTATTAGTCAGTATTATAGCTTCTCGTGTTCGTTTAACGCCGCCGCAATTAGCCAAATCACAAACCGGGCATAGCGAATTCGAATAACCAATTTAAACCCGGTCAGTGTTCTGAATTATCCGGTTTTTTACCGTTATGTACCTCTTCATAAGCATGATTTTTAGCTGCAAGTAACAATTTTTCCAGGTTATCGTTGTTGCCAGCCACAACCAGTACGTCTCCTACACGGATTACTTCCTGCTGACTCGGAGTAACTATAATCTCTTTTTCTCTCTGGATCAGGACGACGGCAACTTCCCATTTGCCTTTTGGACCGAAACCAAGGTCGGGCAATCTCTCTCCCACGAGGTAATCCGGAGCTGTCATTCTGGCAACTCCATAACCGGGCACCAGCGGCATATAATATGAAACATCCGCCAGAGTCACGACGTGAGCTATACGAGCACCCATCTCTTGTTCAGGATAGACTACTTTATCGGCACCAATTTTTTCAAGAATACTGCCATGAAGCTCGTTGTCTGCGCGGGCGATCACATAGGGGACGCCCAATTTCTTAAGTAAGATAGTTGTCAAAACGCTAGCTTCAACGGCGGCGCCGATGGCTACAATCGCGATGTCAAAGTTGCTGATTCCTAATTCACGTAATACGTTTTCGTTTGTTCCGTCTGCCTGGATAGCATGCGTGATTTCAGTGGCAACACTCTGCACGGTTTTCTCATCAGTGTCTATAGCAAGGACATCGTGTCCCAATTCATAGAGTGTTCTTGCCACGCTGACACCAAATCTTCCCAAACCGATGACAACAATCTGTTTTTTCATGATATTGCCTCCTTAGCCAATTCGGACCGCTTCTCTGGGGAAATTATAATCGGAGTGCTGCTGCCGTAATGTCAACGATAATATCAGAGTAAGCGGCCCGATACGTCCGACAAACATCGTTACGATTATTAAAATGCGGCCTGCTACCGATAACAGTGGTGTAACACCGGTTGATAGTCCGACGGTCCCAAACGCGGAAATTGTTTCAAATAGAAGATCGATAAAGTCTAAATTCTCAATAATCGTAAGGCAAAAAACTACCGTGAAAATAAATACTACTGACAGGATAACTAGTGTCAGAGCTCTATTGATCTGTTCGATGTTGATTGCACGTTGAAAGGCCGTTGGATGTTCGTTACCGCGAAGTGTGCTGATAATCGTTGCCACGAGCAAACCGAAAGTATTTACTTTGATACCGCCTGCCGTGGAACCGGAAGCGCCGCCAATAAACATGAGCAACATGGTGAAAAACAATGAATAGATGGCGAAACTGCCAATTTTCAGTGATGCAAAACCTGCGGTTCTCGGAGTTACTGCATGAAAAAATGAATTGAGAATTTTTTGCGGTAGCGTCAGACTTCCGAGTGTGTCAGGATTGTTCATTTCAGCAAGTAGGATAACCAAGGTGCCGAACGCGAGCAGGAAAAACGTGGTTGTTAAAACCATCTTGCTGTCCAGGGAAAAGCGGGTGAAGCTCCGATGCCTCAGCATATCCAGAACAACCATATAGCTTATACCGCCAAGAATAATTAGTCCTGCAGTTGTTAGAATCACGAGAGGGTCTGATTGATATTCTGATAGACTTTTGAAGCCGCCGAACAGGTCAAATCCGCAATTGTTAAAAGCAGAGACCGACTGAAAAACAGATTTCCAAAGAGCCTGTCCATGAGGAAACTGGGTTGAAAGTCTTAAATAGAATAGAGCCGTGCCAAGAACCTCTGCAATAAGCGTAAAAAACATCATTTGACGGACGATTCTTACCACTCCCCCCAATTGAGTCACTCCCATAGCTTCTTTTATGAGGAGTCGTTCACGTAATCCAATTCTTCGACCAAGCGCGAGCAGGATGATAGTGGCGGTGGTCATAAATCCAAAACCGCCAATTTGTATCAGAGCGAGAATGACTATTTCACCGAACGGACTCCAAAAATCATTCGTATCAACAACCTGGAGACCAGTCACGCATACCGCTGATGTCGAAGTAAAAAGGGCAACGGTGGGGTGAGGAGAGACTCCATCGGTGGTGGCAATCGGAAGCATTAACAGCAGAGTTCCGATTAAAATAATTGCCGCAAAACCATAGGCGATCACCAGAGTGGAGATACCGCCTCCCTCACGCGGCCTTGCGATGGACGGTAACAGCACCTGCCATTGGCTGGGTCGCGGGACACGAAACATGCGGTCGCCCGGTTTAACAATTCGACGTCGTAGGATAGGCTTGTTTTTTTCTGGCATTTCTGTGTGTTATGTAATAAACATTAATAAACGTTATTATAGAATGTCTCGCATACGTTGTATAGGGGTGATTATTTCATCTCAGCGATAATCAGATTAATATGCCCATCCAAAAAATTATTAATTGACGCTAACAAGGTATGACCTTACTACCCTAGCCTGGTTAAGCGCTTGACTCTTAACAGGTATCAACTATCCCGAATTAACTCCAAAGGCAATTCTTTGTGTCTGAATACGAATAGAAAGTATAATAAAAGAGTAGAGACTGCTGGGAATGAAGGAGTAAAGGAGTAAATGATGCCACAGGAAGTAAAAACCAGACCGCTGAATCGTTTACAGTCCATGTATGCGCTCCGCGCTGAAGTTGACAAGATGTACCAGGCTGGTGAAGAAGCAGGAGCGGAGGGTAAACCTGTTGCATGGGTTATGCTTGAGGGATGGGCAAATGCTATTCTCAATGCAATGGACATTATTACCGTATTTCCCGAAAATTACAGCAGTCTTTGTGCAGCACAGAAACTGGCAGGACCTTTCTTAGAGCGGGCTGAAACTGAAGGGTATCCAACCCATTTATGCGGTTATGCGCGTGCTTGCGTAGGTTATTCGGCACGTATGGTCGAGTTGGATGGTCGCATCCCACCCGAAGCGCCTGCCGGTGGTATGCCTCGTCCCACGTTACTGGTGGCTTCCGGCGAGGTCTGCGACGCCCGTTTTAAATGGTTTCAATCGCTTGGAAGATATTTTGATGCTCCTGTCTGGACATTAGAATCGCCGTCTCCAAACGCCCGCGAGAGCTTGACTCCCGGAACTTACGAACGGAACGTGCATTTTCTCGTTAATGAAATTCGTCAATTCGTGATTTTTCTTGCAAAAATAACCGGAAAGAAAATGAAATGGGACTCCTTCTTTTTACGGGAGACGGCACTAATACCATCAACCGTCTCCGCTGGGATATTAACCAGCTTCGCAAGGCTCATCCAGGTCCAATGCACACCCGTGATTTCTGGAGTGTCATGTCCGCGGCGCTATATCGAGGTGCGGCTGACCCAACCGTTATCGTCGAAGGACACCAGAAAATGTATAACGAAGTAAAGTACAGGGTCGATCATGGTATAGCAGCTATCAATCGCCCTGAGAAATACCGTATGTCTTTCGAAGGACTCGCACCTTGGCACAGTCTCAGCTTCCTGGATTCGCTGGCAGACCGCGGTTGGAATTTCGTTTGTGAATCCGCATACAGCCCCGGCCGGCCTTTTACTGTCGACCTTACCGGTGTGTCTGATCCAGTCGAAAGGTACGTGCGGAAACGTTATCGCAGCCTGGATAAAGTCATCGACCAGGAATTTGAACCAAAAGAGGCAGCCGAAGTAAAAGAAGAAATTATGCGCGAAGGTTCGTCTAACCGGCTTCGTCTCAGGCATGTCCGCGAATACCAATGTGATGGAGTGGTTCTCCATGTGTTACTTTCATGCAGGTCGGCATCTTCGGGTTTGAGCCTGTTTGCCGACCAACTGCTCGATATGTACAAGGTACCTTCTCTAATAATTGAGGGCGATATTATCGATACGAGTCTTTTCAATCCAGTTGAATCATTGAAAAAGGCCGAAGCCTTTGAAGACACAATGGACCATTACAAAAAGGTGCGTAAAGAGCTTGGATTTGAATGGTAGGATGCCGAATAAATTAATTCAGGAGTCTGTTAATGGTTGTAGCCGTTAAAAAAGGGCTTGCCCGTGTCCAGGAATTATATCAGGACCGCTCGAAAAGGGTTAAAGAACTAAAAGCCGAAGGCAAGAAAATAGCCGGATATCTGTGCATATATCCGGTGACCGAGATAATGACTGCACTCGATCTTGTCCCATACAGGGTGTTAGGTGATATGCGCGAGCCGATAACAAAGTCGGACGCATACCTACCACCGGTTGTCTGTCCCTTCCTGCGAAGTTGTCTTGATATCGGGCTAAAGGGCAGGTACGATTTTCTTGACGCCATGATAACCAGCCATATATGCGATGTAGGCAGCAGTTTATCTGGCATTTGGCGTTATACGGTCAAGACTCCGTTTCACTATAACATCGATACGCCGCATACCATCCACGATACGTCGTTGGCGCAAACAAAAGCAGTATTGAAGGCTTTCCAGACTGCAATGGAGACATTTGCAGGAAAGAAAATTACACCAGTCATGTTAGAGAACGCGATAAAAAAGCATAACGAACAGAGAGCCATGGTGCGTGAACTCTATGAATCAAAAAAACAAGATCCGCCGCTTATTACAGGCTCGGAAACACTTAAAGTAATAAAAGCAATCCAAAGTCTCCCGGTTAACGAGGGTAATGCACTCCTTCGGGAGGTTATCAGCGAAGTAAAAACAAGAGTGAACAAACCTTTAAAAAAGAATGCCAGGCTGCTTGTCTGGGGAAGCATCCTGGATGACACGGCAATGATCGAGATGATCGAAAGCCTGGATGCTTATGTAGTCATGGATGATACCTGCGTGGGGAGCCGCGCATTTTTTGATGACGTCAAGCTTACAAAGGACCCGATTGACGGACTGGCTCAGCACTACCTTGTAGACATCAAATGTCCGCGCACTTTCCGTACCCGTGATTTTTATGCCGTGAAAAAGAACTATATGGAGGACCTGAAGAGCCGATTCTCGTATCTTGCAGACTATGTACACGACTGGCATGCGAACGGCGTTATTCTGCAGTCGGTGCGTTATTGCGATACACACGGTTATGAAGTGCCTCAAATACGCGATTATTTGAAGGAGGTCGGCATTCCAAGCATCTACCTCGAGCATGACTATACCGAAGGTGCACTGTCGCCAATGAAGACGAGAGTGCAGGGTTTCCTGGAAATTATCGAGTAGACTTTAAAATTTCCGTTAATTAATCCGGGGAGGTGATTTCAATCTATTTTACGGGTATCGACCTTGGCTCGACAATGACCAAGGTCGTAATTATCGATGAGACTGAAAAGCTGGCGGCTTTTGTAGTTCAACATACCGGGGCTGAACACCGGCGACTGGCGAACAAGGTGATGGAAGATGCATTGAAACAAGCGAGTCTATCCATTGGTGCTATTTCCTATATTGTGGCTACAGGGTATGGCCGCATTAACGTTCCATTTGCTGATAAACAAATCACAGAACTGACCTGCCATGCCAGGGGTATTGCCCATTTCTTCCCGAATGTAAGATTGGGTATAGATATTGGCGGACAGGATGCCAAGGGTCTAAAAATTAAAGATGGTAAACTCATTGATTTCGTGATGAGTGATAAATGCGCCGCGGGAACGGGACGTTATCTTGAAGTTGTGGCACAAACCCTTGGACTCAATCTTGAAGACCTGGGCCCAATATCTCTAAAGTCGACAAACAAAGTATCTATCAGCAGTATTTGCACTATTTTTGCCCAACAAGAAGTAATTAACCACCTATCAGCGGGTGCTTCATTGGAAGATATTGTCGCAGGCTTGCATGATGCCATCGCCGGTCGCGTAGCAAGAATGGTAAAACGCTTAAAGGTAGAGCCTGATGTGGTTTTCACAGGCGGAGTTGCAAAAAATATAGGTGTAGTTAAAGCGCTGGAAGAAAATCTGGGATGTAAAATTTTTGTACCTGAAGAACCATTACTTAGCGGTGCGCTCGGGGCAGCTTTAATTGCGCGTGAGACAGCTTTAAAAGCAAAGGCAGAGGGTAAATTACCTCGATCGGGCAGCCGGAATATGGGTGAGGCGACTTTTTACAGGTAAGGTTATGCCACATTATCTGGGAATCGATATAGGGTCCGGGAGCAGTAAAGCTGTTTTAATTCAAGACGGTAATATTCTCGTGTATCATTCTCTACGCTCAGGGATCAACTATAGGCTCGCTGCAAAAAAGCTTCTCGAAGAAATCCTGGTAGATGCAAAGCTGTCTGTTAGCGACATTGCTGGCATAGTAAAAACCGGGCAAGGTGCCGGAATGGTTGAATTCGCCAGCAGGCAGATAGCGGATATCCGATGCTGTGCTAGAGGGATGATTAATATTTTCCCTGAAGTGCGCACGGTAATTGATATCGAAGGGCAATCAACCCAGGTCATGCGGATTAATGATCGTGGGCAGATTGTTAATTTTATTACCAGTGAGAGGTGCGCTGCAGGCGCCGGCCGTTTTCTTGACATAATCTCAAACGTGCTGCAAATTCCTTTGCCGGAAATTGGAGAACTTTCACTAAGATCAAAAAGTCCCGTGGTTTTTACAACTGCTTGTGCCGTTTTTGGCGAATCAGAAGCAGTATCGAGGGTTGCCGAAGGAGTCAGCAAAGAGGATATCGTGGCTGGCGTGCACAAAGCGCTCGCAGAGAAAATTGGTTCAATGGTTGATAGAGTCGGAATGGAACTCAAGTGCGGAATATGCGGTGGGGGAGCTCTTAACCGGGGACTCATCGAATGGGTGCATAGAAGGCTGGGGGTAGATATCCTGGTACCGCCGCAGCCGCAATACATCACTGCCTATGGCGCCGCTCTGTTTGCAGCAGAACCAGAGAAAACCAACTAATTCCCCCCATTTCTCTAGATTCTAGATTATTCAAAATCTCAACTATTCTATTTTCAAAAATCTAATGTTATACTGAAGTCGGTGGAGGTAGAATTTATGACTCTCACTCATGTAGAGGGCAAGAAAACAAAAAACATTGTGATTTATGCTTTAAGCACCTGTCCGTGGTGTCATAGAGCCAAGCAATTACTTGAAGATCTTGGTATTGACTATTATTACGTAGACGTAGACAAGGCTCCATCAAAAGAAAGAGAAGAGTTGTTGGATAAGGTGAGGAAATGGAATCCTTCATCCTCATTTCCTACTATCGTGGTAGACGATAACAAATGCATTATTGGATTTAAAGAGGACCAGATTCGAGAGGCTGTAAAAGGATGAGCGAGCAGGAAGAGGTGACAAGAGAGGAAGTCGACCGCTACTATCAAGAGCTATACAAAGAAGCTGAATCGGGCGGGTATCATCTGAATCCTGAGGTTGAGTTCACCAAAGAGCTCGTAAAAGGGTTGTTGATCAATGAAAAGCGATATGGTTACGGTGCCTGTCCTTGCCGTTTAGCCTCGGGTGATAAGCACGAAGACCTCGATATTATATGTCCCTGCGATTACCGCGACCCTGATTTGATAGACTATGACACTTGTTTTTGAGGGCTCTATGTCAGCGGAGACGTGGTCTCCGGGGTAAAAAAGATTGGTTCTATACCGGAACGCCGACCAGTCCGAGAACAACGTGCGCAGATAATGGAGCAAAAGCCGCCATCAGCTGGTAAAGGATTTCCCCTTCCGATTTGGCGATGCCGCGTCTGCGGATATTTGTGCGCGCGGGATAGTCCACCTGAAATCTGTCCTATCTGTAAAGCTAAAAAAGACCGCTTCGAGCGTTTTGCTTAACACGACCCTGGCTTAATGTACTGCAAGAGTCACTGCTTGCGGCGATTCCAGACACGATACCCCAAGGATTGATGCTTAGATATCGAGATAATTGTATTGACATCGAATCCTGTTCAAGCTAATATGCGAATGCCTGAATTTATCAACTGTGATAAAGGGGATAATTATGCAAGAAGAAATGATAGAAAAAGATGGATTTCTTTATGGCGCTTGGAAACGTTCGATCAATGCCGCCGCCCAGGTTAAAGGATCAATACACGAAGAAGAAACTGCTCAAAGGGTCGGAATGAGGGGTGGTGCTGTGGCTGGTACCATGCATCTAGATCTTTTTCCTCCTTTACTTGTTAGAACTTTCGGGCAGCGATTTTTTGAACACGGATGTATCAGCTTGTTTTATACCTATGCCATGACGGATGGCGAGGAATTACGGGCGATTATTAAACTGCCTCCTAAAAATGCAGGCGATGTTCAGGTTGAAGCACGAGTGGAATCTCTGGACAACCATCTTGTTGCTCAAGGGACTGTTTCGGTTGGTAATCCGAAGGATGTTTCTTATCTCCATGGGATAAAAATAGAGAGTAGTCCGCAAGAGCAGCTCCGCATCCTCAAAGGCTTAAAAACAGGGGATGATTTACCGGCAAAAGACGTGGTTACCAGCACCGAGCGGATGATTAACGCGACCAATAGACTTGAGGACGTTATCGATTGGTATTCTGGCAAGACGCCCTGGGGGACTGCAATCGTGCCGCCGAGCATGACATGGGGATTGATGGGCATGAGTCCTTCATTTACACCGCCCGGCGTTGGTTTCTTCGGGGGAACGGAAATTCGCTATGTGAACGGGCCGATAAAAGTCGACGTTAATTATCATGCAAACGGAAAGGTTATTGCGGTAGGTGTTACCAACCGCACCGAGTACTACTGGTTCGAATCAGAACTCCACGAAAAATCAACCGGCAAACTGGTTGCCAGGATGCGTCATATGACACGCTTCATGAAGCAAGGCTCGCCGCTTTATCCAGAAATAAAATAATACCCTTCAGTGATCCAGGGGGCTTTGGGGAATAACCTTTTGCCGGTTATTCTTCACGGTCCTGCCAAGCAGGTTTATTAAAACCAGGAGGGACTGATGGCAATTCCCAACGCGCTGGTGTTTCAGAAAGACGAACTACAGGGGCAAGGTGCTTAATACTGCCATATGGCGTCTCTGTCTGTACAGTTAAACTGCTCAGTTCTTCAGGAGTCATAAACGGGACCGGACCATAATGTGAAGTTGTCTCACCATGTTTTTTCTTGTACTCATCAGAAGCGAGATTCTGTTTCAATTCATCTACTGCAGACTGGGGAACCCGACCTAAGCGGTTAATTAACATACCCGATTGTGTTAGTGAAACACGCACATAATAGCTTCCGCCTTCGGTCGCCCGCCGCCAAAGAGCTACCAGCGCTCCAAATGCTCCCAGGTAGCCGGTGGCGTAATCAGTTGGCGCGACTCCGAACATCAACCTGGGGTTCTCCCCCGCGCCTTCTTCGTAGGCAATGCCGCTCACCGTTTGTGCGAGCTGTTCCCAACCGCGGCGACCCTGCCATGTACCTTCATGGCCGTAGCAATTTACGGATACATATACTATACCTGGTCGTTCCTGAGCTAGCCTTTCCGGAGTAAAACCTCGTTCTGCTAATGTGCCTAGACGGTAGCTCTGTGAAAAAACATCACCTTCTCGAATTAATTGCCAAAGTGTCTGGGTATCACTATCATTTCTCAAATCAAGAAGAGCGGAGCGCTTGCCGTGCCCGGTGTCCAGTACGAATTGTGCACTATCGGAAAGATGTGCCGCGCCAATCCTGAGCACGTCAGCGCCGTGTTCCGCTAATGTTCGGGCACAGGTTGGTCCAGCCAGTACACGCGTTAAATCCAAAACACGAATACCGGATAGAGGGCGTGTACCGGCGTGAAATGGTTCGGGAGGGCTGTCACCGATTTTTATCACCTGCACTACGGGAAGGCTGGCTAAAACTCGTGCTTGGGGATGTATTGCCCATTCATCGGCACTGCGTATCATCGCGCCGCAGCACCCGCCATCTGCGAAAGCATCTTCCAGTGATTGCGCATCCCAGGTGGAAATTGCTCTGGCAACGGACTCAGTATTTTCTTCGCAGCCTAGAATTTTCAGCGCATTCCGATGAGCGTTGGTATCGGGCATGCTGCCATGAAGGTAAAACCAGCGTTTGTCTTGCGTCGGGTAAAAATTGGTAATCGGCGGCTGCCTTGGTCCAGTAGAACTAATTCCCCTCACATAATTGAAGCTCCGAAACGTGGCAAGGGCGGCAGCCATCGATACATCGACGGTTTGAAGTCTTCCGGTCCTCAGTTCCCAGAGTTTAGATGTTGCGGCACCGCAAGCGGCGTGTATTCCTGAAGCCACCTCTCCGATGCGAAAGCAAGACAACATAAGGGGATCTCTTCCTGTGATGTTGACGATTTTGCTTATGCCCGGTCCCCAGCCAGCAATATCCATTAGTTCATCAAACACTTTATTTGACATAAGATATCTCCATTTGCCTAGATTCGACTTAATTGCACTGCAGTCTTAACTGCGTCGTGACACGATTATAAACATCTGCACAACGGCAAGCAACTAACACATTTTGCATTGGTTCGATGTTGATATATTTGCATCTTACCAATTTTTCCCGCATACTATTTAGAACTATTATTTTCGGGAGGAATATTGGTGAATACCGATGAATTAGCCGGACTTATTAAAAGTCGTCGTTCGATTCGTGCCTGGCAAAATAAACCGGTGCCTGAAGAATTGTTGATGCAGGCAGTTGAGCTTGCTACCTGGGCACCTAATGGAGCAAATGCACAAAACTGGTATTTTTATATTGTACTAAATAAAAGCGTGATTAAAGCTATTTCGGATGCGTCGCAAGCGGGCATGTCTTATATGGCTTCATGGCCTGAAACGACAAAGTCTGGGGGTATGGTGCCGCCACGACCACCGCAAGGACAAATAGTTCCTCCACCACCGCGAAGAAGCGCTCTCGGTGACGCTCCAGCCATGATCCTGGTCGGAAAGACTCGCCGGGAGAATCCGAGGGATAAGATAATCGACGAGAGAGCAAAGGTTGATGAAAGAGCAACGAGAATGGTCGAGTGGAACGTTACCCTTAATCCATCGATGCAATCGGTTTCGGCGGGCATCGCTTACTTGCTTCTCGTGTTACATCAAATGGGGTTGGGGGCTACATGGATGACCGGACCTTTAGCCACAGCTAAAGGAGATATAGAAGCGATTCTTAAAACACCGTCGAATATGGACATAATCGCTATGATACCGGTTGGATATCCAGCTGACAGCCCCTCCGGAACCAGGAAACCAGTCAGCGAGGTTTGCCAGGTCTTAAAGTAGGACCTCTAGCAGACGGCCTATTTGAGCGCGACGTATTAATATTAACAAGGGATGGAAGGCACTTTTAGCCCGAATAAAATAATTCAGCAAGTTTATTTATACTTCTTGGTTTTACTAAATATAAGTACTCTTTTGTTGTATAATACGAATTCTCATGATTTCTCAATTCATCGAGGAATTCGCGTGCATCCTGTTGGGACTTATGAGCCTCAAGAATGTTAAGAAGTAATAAAATCAAAGCTGAAATAATTACAAAACTATGACAAATCGGATACAAACAGATGGGAAATTCTCTTCGATGGGCAGCGGGTCAAGAATTGCCTAATCGTCGCGGATGTTGCCAGTGCCCGGCGTAGAATGCCATTGGAAAGAATGAGGCCACTGTAAGGTATTGGAAGATACAGACGTATGACAAATGTAGCATGAATTCGGAATTTGAGGGTTGCTGCCGCCATGTTTTTCTATAAATTCTCCTGGTTCACTTCCACCCCCTCGGGAAGTAAGATGACAAGCTCCACATGAACCTATTGTTTTGTCAGCGCCCTGGTATTGAAGAGCCTGGTAGTTATCAGATGCAAGTTTCGAAGGTATCATCGCATGAGGGCTAGAATGGCAGCCTGCGCAATAGACGCCACCATGTCCGGTGGCATTACGATAAAGAACATTTTGCGTATCAACCTCAGCAACACCGGAATGGCATGTAACGCACATCGGTTCGTTTACCCATGGCACTCTTCCTTCGCCTATCGAGCTGGAGACCTTTTGCAGGTCGCCATGGCACTCTATACAATTACCATCGGGCGCGGTATGCGCCAGACTTCTCGAACACTGCGTCATTTTACCCGGATGGCAATCATAGCATGCCGGTTGTGGCGATACTCCTGCATGAAAGCCATGGATATGGTCGGATACATAATGGAGGGGGCCGGCTTCCATGACACCCAATGCCGGATCTCCGTGACAGCTGGCACATAACACCGGAGCCTGGCTGACCAGGTTCGTCCCGTTATTTTTATCATGCTTCTCCAGAATGTTTTGAAACGGGTTGGAGCCGTGACATTTGCTGCAGTTAATTTCATCGGAAACCGGTATGGTCACGTCCGTTTGTGCAACAATCTTTCCAGAAGAGTCTTTGACGGTGATCTGTCCAACCTGGTACGGATTCCATGATCCGTCGTCATTGATAGGCGTCAATGGGATGCCGTTAACCTGGAAGTGGTCGTTGACGGCATCCATTTTTCCTGAGAGACCGTTGTGCAGATCCGGGTTGACCAGGTTAAGTCCGGTGTCTTTTGCTAGATTAATACCGAAGAGCTTTTTAGCATTATCCCAGAATTGGCTGTAGGACTGCTTCCCATAAGAATATGTGTTGTTGATGGCCTTATATTCCACAGTCAGACCTGAAGTAACAACGGTTGGCGGGCTGCCTCTTTTAATGACCTGTGCCCAGACCGTGTTGTATGGAGGAAGCAGTACTGCCTGGTCATAGGTTGGGTTAGCGCAGTGCATACCCAGGTCATTCCATGCAAAGACCACGTATTCAGAGTTGTTAAGGGCTGTTCGAGATTCAATTAAAGCGGCAGGCGGAGTAATAGTGGGAAGCGACATTCCAGTCGGGGCAGGCGTAGTGGCTGCCGTGTTATCAGTGGATGATGAAGAAGATGATGATGAAGATACCGGTGCGGTGCCCGGTTTTGTACATCCAGATACCGTTATCAACGCAGCTATAATCAGAGTGAACGTAAAATAATATAGTTTTTGTCGCATCTTAGTTCTCCCCGCGAGACCTGTCAAGACACGCTGCCGTTCAATATCCAAAGAATCTTTATAATATTAAGTATTTAAGACTAAAAAAATCATAAAAAATGCAGCGAAAACATTAAATCTTTATGACATTTTCGGATTAGACCACGAACGGATTAATGACGTTTAAACCATCGGTGTGTAAACCCGTAATAAACTGCACCAATGACTAAACATGCCATACCGGAGATTAATGATAAAGGCGTTGTAATACTGCTTACTACCATTAGAGCTACGCAGGTTAGCGCACCTAATATTGGCACAAAAGCGGGAAACCGTCTATCGAGCTTGTTCATTCTAATGGCCGATATATTTGCCGTAGTGTAATAAAATAGAGAGCTAAAAACGCTGATAGACACCACTTGAGTTATATCTAAAAATACAGCTAGCAGCGTCATGATTATCCCGCTGATCCAAACGGCATGAAATGGGGTGTTAAATCGGGTACTTAGCAAGCTTAATAAGTGAGGAAGGTCACCCTTTTTGGCGATCGAATAAGCTACCCTCGATACACCCAGGATGGAAGTAAGCAGGACGGTCGTGGTGGCTATCAGGGCTCCGGCAGATACGATGCGTGAAGCCATCAGACTGCCGGCAATTGTCATTGTATCTGATAAAGGAGAATTTGATTGCCCCAGTACAGAGGCGCTTGAAACACCAACCGCAACAAATCCTACCAGTAAATAAACCACTGCTGATAGCGCAAGCGAGATGAAAATCGCTTTGGGTACATTAGATCTGGCGTTCTTTATTTCCTCGGAAACAACCGCAATCCTGGCAAATCCACCGTATGCAAAGAATATGAAATATGCTCCATACAACAAGCCCGGTTTGAGAGGAACCAGGGGTACAAGATTCCCGGCTTTAATATGCATTGAACCGACAATGACAAACAGTGCAAGCGCCAACAGTTTTATTATTACCAGGACATTGTTGACAAGAGATGAATGGCGGGAGCCGGTTAAATTAACCGCTGTCAAGAGAATGCAAATCAAGGCGGCAGACAATCTGGCATCGATTGACGGTACCGTGCTGGCAAAGTAATGTCCGAATCCAAGCGCGACGGCTGCTCCCGAAAAAATATTGGATATGATCCATATCCATCCGGTGAGAAAGCCGATGAATGGCGAAATCATTTCTGCCGCAAACTCGTAGATTCCACCTTCGACGGTGATCTTGGAGCTCAACTCTGTGGTACTCATGGCGGTGAAAAGTGAGACCACTCCGGCAATAACGATTGAAGCCATCAATCCTGAACCAGCCGGGACTGCTGCAATACCGATTACAACGAAAATGCCGGCGCCGATGATTGAGCCGATTCCTATACCGACGGCGTCGAATAGCGATAACGTGGCTGTTAAGCCGGTTGTGGGCTTTCCGTTTATTCCAGGTCTCATGAGAAATTACCCTGGTATTTTTTCAAGTATGGGCTAAATTGGTCAATAAATAATTGTTAAAGTTAACATACACAAGTAATGCATATATTAGAATGCCAGATCAAGAAGGCTATTTCGTATTTTTTACAACATTACCGACAACATGGTTCAACTTTTCTTTTGGGGATCAACCTTCTCAACTTCTATCGTGCATTCATTTACGAGCGTAGAAAAAGCGTTAATCGCTGCAAGGACAGGTGCCTTGAGCATTGTGGCTGGAGATGCAGGATCGCCGGTTTCTAACGGCAATTCCATCAACGATCCTTCCTCATCTTGCAAACACACTCGCCTGACATCGCCGCGGCTGACAAGCTGTTTTATTTTTTCCACGAGCTCTTTTCCGGAGACTTTTATTCGTTTTTTTTCTGGCATGTTTCTTTGCCTTTCCGAGAGTTGATGAACCATACGCTCTCGATTTAATTTGTATTGCTTTCAGTCTCGCCGACTACCAAGTAATCATCCCGACCAGCGCCCAAACGATGTTTTAAGGCAGTCGTGATCTGGATTGACTGCCATGGATCTGCTGGCAGCTTATTTTTTGCGTGGTAACTATTCAATATTTTAATAGCCTCTACATCTATTGCAGTAAGATCCCCTGACGCCAAGATCAGGTCAGGTTCGACTATTTTCCCTGAGTTCGGACCGCCGGTTATAAAAGCTTTCCTGCCATCCATTATTATCAGGTCCGGCTGCCAGCACAATGAGATTTCAGCCAGCTTCTCTTCACGAAAGTTAAAGTGAAAACCGCGCCGCTCGCCAGGGTGTACGAAACCAAAAGCAAGTTTCAATGCTCCTGAATACCCGGCAAGGCGATGAGTTTTGAGACATGGTAAGTATACGAATTTGTCCGATTCATAAGCAGAACGCGGCATCGTGACTTCTTTCAAATAGTCGCCGTTAATCTTTATCCGCACCCATTCATCAGGACGGTCATCAAATGAGATAAGTTCCACGCTCAAATCGCGAGCTAAATCATATACACCTTTCTTTTTTAACACATTCCTGGTCGGGCGCCAGATGCCGCCAGAACTTTCACCGATAGTTACTTTGGATCCTGTTTCGAGTAACATCTCGATGAAAGTCCTTAAGAATGACATATCCGTAGAAGCAGGAAACGGGTCAGGGCTATTGAAGTTAGGCTTTACCATTACCTTATCGCCACGATGAAAAACATTTTCAAGACTATTGCCCAGGAGATTAAGGGATCTTTCAATAGATTGTTTGACATCACTATTTGTTTTGACCTTTGCTACAGCTGGTTTACCCCTGATACGCCATTGATTTTTTTGCCGTGGCTTCGGCTCGACTAATGGTAAATTCCTGGGAACCGTATCCCCAAGAAAATGGTATACACCTCTAACGGTGTCTAGAGCTGCCACCTTTTATGACCTCGTAATCTCATTTTTGAGTGGATATTAAATTAAGCGCATCTAATAGCTGTTGGTCTCCGCTGTCCTGCAATTGTGCAGAGGTCATTCCCTGTTCTGTTTCCGGGGAAAGTGGAGTAACACTTATTGGAAGAGGAACAACTTTATCAGGAGTGAGTCCCATATGCCAGATTGTTTTTCCGGCAGGTGTCAGCCACTCCTGGACAGCGAGCAGGAGCGCGGAACCATCGGACAGTGTAAATTGTTCCAGAACAGTACCGGTTCCAAACGTTGTCTCACCTACAAGTTCAGCGCGAGAGGCATCATGGAGCGCTCCCGCAACGATTTCCGCAGCGGAAGCTGTTCCCTGGTTTATTAATACGACCACCGGTAAATTAGTTACAGTTGCTCCATGTATTACCGGTACAGGGGTTATGTTACCCCTCGCGTCTTTCTCGAGAAGCACATTACCCGAGTTAAGAAAACGACTGGCGACGGAGACAGCTTCATCAAGCAAGCCGCCCGGGTTATCACGAAGATCAAAAATTATCGCGGTGGCACCCCTTGTTTTTATTTCCGTTAGAGCATTGTCGAGTCCACTGGAAGTACCTTTAATGAAAGATGATATGCGCAAATGAGCGACCGTTGTACCGGGTAATTGGTACCAAGTGACGCTTACCAGATTAATTGTTGCACGAACAATCGTCACATCTCTCGTAGCTCCGGAAACGCTTTGAATCGTCAATGTAACCGATGTTCCTGCAGGTCCCAGTATACGGCTGACAGCATCAGAAACGCTGGTAATAGACTGCCCGTTTACTTTCAGGATAATATCTCCCGAGACCAGACCTGCTTTTTGAGCTGGAGAACCAGCAATCGGAGCTACAATGACTACGTTATTGTTTTTCCATTGGACTTCAACACCGATTCCCTCGAGTTTTCCCTGCGTAAAATCGTTTTGCTGCTTGACTTCATCAGGAGTTAGAAACGTGCTGTGACCGGTATCTCCGAGGGAGTCGATCATACCGGCGATTGTGTCATATGCCAGGCGCTGTGGCTGCGTGGCGTTTTTATCGACGTAATATTGCTGTGTCAAATTCCAAGCTTGTTGTATAAGTTGAAATTCAGTTGCACTCTCTACTATGTTGTTTACGTTAGTTGTCGATGGAGAATTGCTTGGACTGCTGGTTATACAACCGTTAAACAATAACAACAAACTGATAATTATCGATATCATTATCTTATTTCGTGATCTCATAACGACCTCCACCGAAAACACAGCAATGTAAAGGTTATAACTATGATTATCAGTCTATTAATTGTGATTCCTGGCTCATTAAGAAGTCATAAAATCGCGTTTAATAAAGTTACAAATGTATTACATTTTTTGACATAATGATGCATATTGTACTGCATCGAAGGTGGAAGAAATTGCGATGACTGATGTTTGGAAACAGCGTGCAATGATTCAAGCGTACGTACTATGATCGCAGCATACAAAATCTTGGGGGAAGCGCAGTTGTATAGCATATAACTATCGACACTACATGCTTTGTTACCCGATACGTTATGACCAGGGATCCATTATCCAGGCGACCTAATCGTTAGAAAAGAGTTCCATATCCACTCACATTCGAGTGGATATGGATAACAAAAATCCGCCCACTTGGTAAAAACTAATTTATTTTGTCGTCATTCTGATCATTTGATTGTTTAAATTGATCACGATCTATATACATAAATTATTTTCTAAATATAGATATTCTCCCTGTTAGAGAATTGGCAAATAGCGGCTGATTTCATAACCGGTTACCTGAGTACGATAGAGATCCCATTCTATTTTCTTGTTGGTAATGAAAGCATTGAATACGTGCTCTCCGAGCGCTTCCCGCACCAACTTGCTTTTCTCTGTTAGTTGGATAGCTTCGGAAAGACTAGCTGGTAAAGTGCGGATTCCACGCTTGTTTCGCTCATCCACGCTCATCTCATAGACATTCTCTTCCACGGGCTCAGGCGGCTCAAGCCCATCCTCAATACCCTTTAAACCAGCGGCAAGCATTACACTAAAGCACAGATAAGGGTTGCAGGCAGGATCAGGTGAACGGAATTCTATCCTGGTCGCCTTTTCTCTACCCGGGCGGTATTCCGGTACACGGATAAGGTCACTGCGATTCCGTTTTGCCCATGACAGATAGACAGGCGCTTCATAACCCGGGACCAGCCGCTTGTAAGAGTTGATCCACTGGTTGTTGATGGCAGTGATTTCCGGAGCATATTTCAAAAGACCGGCGATATAACTCCTGGCTGATTTCGACAGGTAATATTTACCCTTGGGATCGAAAAATGCGTTCTTATCGCCTTTAAAAAGTGATTGGTGCACGTGCATGCCGGATCCGTTGATGCCGAAGACCGGCTTGGGCATAAATGTGGCGTACACCTCATGATTGATAGCAACCTGCTTGACTACGAGCCGGTAGGTCATCACACTATCCGCCATCGTCAATGCATCCGTATAGCGCATATCAATTTCGTGCTGGCTGGGTGCAACTTCGTGATGCGAATACTCAATTCCGATACCCATCTGCTCCAGGGTAAGAACAGTCTCACGCCGCATATCAGTAGCAGCATCCAGAGGAGTTAAGTCGAAATAACCGCCAGAATCAAGTGTTACAGTGCTCGTAGAATCTTTGAAGTAAAAAAATTCCAATTCAGGTCCAACGTAAAAGGTGTATCCCAGGTCGGCAGCTTTTTTCAAATTTTTCTTGAGTACAAAACGTGGATCACCATCGAACGGTTCACCGCCGGGTTTCAAAATGTCGCAAAACATCCGGGCAACAGCGTGGTGTTCGCGGGGTCTCCACGGGAGAATCTGGAAGGTGTCAGGATCGGGCAACGCGACCATGTCGCTTTCATCGATACGCGCAAATCCTTCGATCGATGAACCGTCGAAACCCATCCCTTCCTCTAGTGCTCCATCCAATTCCTCGACCGTGATGGCGAAGCTTTTTAACATCCCCAGGATGTCAGTAAACCACAGGCGGATAAACTTGACATCATTCTCCTTCGCCATCTTAAGTACATATTCTTTGCTTTCTTCCTTTTTTTTAGCTGGCATTATAACCTCCTAAAATATTTTTATTGCTAAACGGCATTACTGCCCGAATCGCCGGTGCGGATCCGAATTGCGTTTTCAACTGGTATAATGAAAATCTTCCCATCACCCATTTGCCCGGTACGCGCGCTTCGAACGATCGCATTTAAAACCTGCGACAGGTCTTCATCAAGAACGACCACCTCAACTTTAAGTTTGGGGAGTAAATCGACAAGGTATTCTTTGTTTCCCCACTTTAACGAAATACCCCTCTCCTTTCCCCTCCCGCCCACTTCACTAATAGTCATACCATAATAACCGAGATCTTCGAGCGATTTTTTTATCGTGTCAAGCTTTTCTTCCCGTATTATCGCTTCTATCTTTTTCATCGTAATGAGCCTCCATAGGCGCGTTCGCCATGCTGTGAGATATCCAGTCCAACCGATTCTTCGTCGGAACTGACGCGTAATCCGACTGTCGCATTTACGAGTTTACCAATCACCCAGGTCATTACAAAAGCGAATGCCCAGACAACCACCACACCGATTAATTGGAGAAGAAGTTGTTTAGCGTTGCCGTAGATAAGTCCGTCTTTCCCGGCAGCATTAACAGCCGCGCTGGAAAAGATACCGGTTGCCAGCGCCCCCCAAGTGCCACCCATACCGTGTACCGCCCAGACATCGAGTGATTCATCGATGCCGATCTTCGAGCGGAACAGCATCATGTAGTAACAAATGACTGCGACTCCCGCGCCAATGGGAATACCCATAATAGGCTGTACGAAACCAGCTGCCGGGGTGATGGCCACCAGCCCTGCAACTGCACCGGTGACCACACCCAGCAGGGAAGGACGACGGTAGATCCAGGAGAGTATCATCCAAACTAGAGCAGCCGTCGCCGCCGAAATATTTGTTGCGACAAAGGCACTGGAAGCTAGTCCTCCCGAAGTCAAAGCGCTTCCAGCATTAAAACCAAACCAGCCGAACCAGAGAATACCTGCACCGAGTGCTACCATCGGGATGTTACCTGGTTCCATCGGCTCTTTTTCTTTATAGCCGCGCCGGGGACCCAGCAGGAGTGCTAAAGACAGAGCCGAGATACCAGCCGAAATGTGTACTACCGTACCGCCGGCGAAATCGAGCGCACCTAATTTCGCCAGCCAACCACCGCTCCCCCAGACCCAGTGCGCTATTGGCGTATAGACAAAGGTGAACCAGAGGATTGAAAACAGCATCAGGGCACTAAATTTAATCCGTTCTACTACCGCACCGGTGATAAGCGCAACTGTAATAATCGCGAACATTCCTTGGTATGTCATAAAGGCGAGGTGGGGGATAGTAGTGGCATAAACAGATGATGGTTCCTGTCCCACTCCTGATAATCCGAAAAAGTCCAATCCTCCAATCAAACCCGCTTTATCGGGTCCGAAGCTTAGACTATAGCCGTAAACCACCCACAGCACGCCGATAAGACCGAGGCAGGCGAAACTCATCATTATGGTCGAGAGAAAATTCTTCCGTCTTACCATTCCGCCGTAAAAAAACGCAAGTCCGGGTGTCATTAACAGGACCATCGCAGCCGACATCAACACCCAGGCGGTGTCCGCGTAGTTTATAGACATCTCTCACCTCTTTACGATCGGATGTCTTAACTATAGCGAGTGAATATTACGGCAATATTACGGATGTATTACGGGAAAATTACAAATGGATTTTGGAGATCGGAAAATATTATGCAGGATGGGCGTAAGGCGAACAATTGTCGGCATCATGATATTAATAAGCAGGAGTTGAAGAGGGCGCAGCCTTCTTATTAAATTTTCCTCTTCACCTCTGGGGATGAGGTCAGGTAATGGGGAGTTGTGTATAGAAAATGATTGCCCAATCAATATCGAACGTTAGGAAACATGGATTTAGACCGTATCTGGAATGACAAATAGGGAAAAAGGTGGGTTTCACCCGCCCTACAATGGCAATGGATATGGGAGATTGGGTTCAGCTTTTCTTCACAAACCTGTAGCCGATATTGCGAACGGTTTCAATATAGTTGTTGGTCTCATCCTCTATCTTGCCGCGAAGCCTGCGGATGTGGACATCCACTGTGCGGTCGCCGCCAAAGAAATCTTCTCCCCAGACCCCGTTTAAAAGTGCATCCCTTGTAAAGACGCGCCCAGGATTTGATGCCAAAAACTTGAGCAGTTCATATTCACGGAAAGTGAGCGACACTGGTCTCCCGCTGACATAGACTTCGTATTTTACCGTATCTATCAGTAAATTGCCGGCTTTTATTGTTTCCGAACCGGAAATTATCCCCTTCTTTTTTAAAAGTCGTTTTATCCTGATAACGATCTCAACGACATTAAAAGGACTGAGAACGAAATCATCAACGGTGCCGTCTAGATTAATAGCCGTTTCCACAGAAGTAATCGCAAGGACAGGCAACTTTTTCTCATCCCGCAGGTAACGACAGAGACGTTCATTTTCTTGAATGTTATTAACCTCTATCAGAAAGAGGTCGGGCAAGCGTAAGCTCACCTGCTGCAATACTTTGTCCGCATCGCTTACCGTATTACATGAAAAACTATGGCGGTTTAGCTCTGTAATTAGTCCGCCTGTCTCTCGACTCGGCTTCGATAAAATAAGAATCTGGGGCAATCGAACACCTCAATATGTATAAAATTGACTGTAAGGTATGGAGTATTTAAGATGTAGCTTGGCGCCCTTGTCTCCAAGAATACCTTCGGCGTCGAAGTTAGTGTAGAAAGAGAATTTCTTTACCAGACGATTTAGGACACTTACTTCTTCTACATTCAATTCTGGAGAGACCAATTCACCTAACTGAGTGATGAGTCGTCGATAATGAACATCGGTGGCATCAAAGGTGACTTCAGTTGCTGCTTTTCTTTCCATTATAGCTGCCTGCTTTATGATCTCTAATTACGTTTCTCATTATGCCCTGCGTGTACGACGATTGGCAATATTTCCAAGCGCCTTCATGATAATTCTAGCACGTTCGAAGGGCTGCTCA
>Ga0315281_10002505_pt1 | contig 27247 bp, 25 predicted proteins | sample YL17G07_0_MG_FD_204540 | JGI IMG/M metagenome (GOLD analysis project Ga0315281, IMG submission 204540) | Sediment microbial communities from Yellowstone Lake, YNP, Wyoming, USA - YL17G07_0 | ecosystem: Environmental > Aquatic > Freshwater > Lake > Sediment | place: USA: Wyoming | collected...
ATGAGCCGCTCTGGAAGATTGCCCATTCACACACTCGACCGATATCGGTCAGGGTAGCTTCGGGCTTACCAACCGCAGAGAACGACGCGCCCGCGAGGACTAGAGACTTTTCATCCATTCACACACATGATGATGCCTGAACGATGACGTACGAGGAAATCAAGACGCATGCTCGATATTGTCGCCTGTTGCCTGTCCCAGAATAGCTGCGACAGCGTGGACGGTAGGGCAAGAACGTTGCCAGAATTGGCCATGGCTCGAAGGAGAGATATCGTTTTGGATGGTTATTCGGATCTTTCAATGCGTTGTCATGCTTGGGGAGGCCAGAGTGGTATCGAGGTGGTCTCTTTCTGGGATTCGAATACGAGACAAGTCAGCGTCTTTTCGACGCCTTTCACGAGCCTGAGCTTGTCGACGACGAATTTGCCAACTGATTCTACGTCGCTCGCTCTCACCTTGATTAGGATGCCCCAGTCTCCGGAGATTATGTGTACCTCCTGAACCTCCGGGAACTGGGCAACCTCTTTGACGACTTGTCTCTGAGACAGCGTCTTGTCTCCGTCACGTTGGCAGGCAAACGATGCCAACACGAACGCTGTTGTCGAGGAGTTCAGCTTGGCCGCGTCCAGCACAGCATGGTAGCCCTTGATGATTTCCGCCTTCTCCATTCGCTTGATCCTAGCGAATACTGTCGTGATCGGCAAACCGACCTTAGCGGAGATCTCTCGCGCGGTAAGTCGACAATCGTCCTGAATCATCCGAAGAATACGTAGATCCTTCGAGTCGAGTCTAGGCTGCGTGGTTGTGAATGGGCTCAGACTCAGCGAGTTCGGTATCAGAAATTCGTCCGTGGTGAGGATAAGCCTAAATGAGTGTTGACCTCATGAAGGCGCTTCAAGCAGGAAGCATCAGGTCTTGTCGTGGACGGATGAACTCACGAAAGTTCTAGCGGATATTACGAAGCTCGAGCCAACCGACCGGCTTTCACTCTATTCAGGTTTGATCGAAGTCAACTCCGCCCTCTTCGAGAGTGTTCGAGGGTGGGACAGCTGGCTTCGGAATCCTACGTTTATGGAGACTTTCTCTCAGGACGAGCTGGGTGAGATATTCAAGAACTTCAAAGACGTTGCTACAGAATTCCTCGAGGAGGACATCCGATGGACTGGAAAGAAGGAACAGGGTCGCAAGATCCCCCGAGCTGAAAGGGAGGAAGCCGACAGGCGCTACGCCTAGAGCCTAAGTTCCTCCAGAGCTGAGAAGTTCAGCTATTCGTCAATGTCCATCTCCTGCTGGTTGACCGCACTATCTGACGGTAAAACGAGGGCTAACCTCTAACCTCGCTCTATTTGACAGGCAAGACTTTTCCGTCTCACAGCATCAACTGAAGAGTTAGGAGTCGTTGAAGCCTGTGGATCACCTCACAGTAGACTTTGGACAACTTACACGGTTCTTTGCCGATGAGCACGGGCAAGAGTGGCTCGGCATCCACGTTCCCAAACAATTCACAGCAAAGAGGGCGGGGCCGCTCGGGATGCCCTGCCAAACCCTCTGTGGACTGAATCTACACCGCTTTCATCTGAGCTGCTCGTCTTGTCGGCTACGGCGTGTCTGGCTTGGCGAGATGCCTAACCTGATCCGCGTTCACGTTCACTCCACAGCAATCTGGGATGACCGACCGCAAGGTCGGCTGAAGGATGCGCTGCTGAAGAAATTGATTTCGGTCTGCGAGTGGCTCGCGAATTAACGCACTATTTAACGGGGATATAGGTAAGACTGGGCTCTGGTCGAAGATTCGATAGTTGCCTTGAGATAATCGCCCGTACCGGAGTTGCTCTCTCATAGTCTGACCAGAATTGGTCAAGGGTTCGATCGTACTCAAGGAATCTCTGTAGGACGCGCTGAATCTCGATGGGCATCTCCACTAGCGCTAGATCCGGCAGCTCGAACGAGACTATTTTGCCAGCTCTCCACATGGCCTCTCTAAGCCTAGGAGTGACAATCAGACGCGTATAGTTCATGTTCGCGACACCAATAGGTTACAGGCTCCTGCAAGAGTTCGGTAAAGAGGTCCATGACAGATCGGGCACTCCAAGATTATCCAAGAAAACTGATTAAGCTGGCTGGTTAACGTTCAGACTTAACTGAAACATTCAGGGAGAGATCCACGAAAGTAACGGAGCGACCCGGAAGACGGCGGACGGCATGCAGCCTTAATTCAGGGGTTATCTCTGGTTACTATCAGGAAGCCTATCATGCCCGCAACAACACCTATGCCGGTGAGCAGAAGTCCCGACGGGCACGAGAAACTGAGCCAGAATTTGGGCGAATGTACCTAGACCTAGTTAAGACCACACGAAGATTTCAGCCTCCCATTGGGAACGAGTTAAGGAAAAGCAGTATACTATTCTGAGATGGCTATTCTATGATTGCAGAGGCGGCTCTGGATGATATTAGCAGACGATTTCTTACAGGCCCTAAGAACAGACGGAGCAGTCGAGAACTTGACGTTACCGGTGATCACAATACTTGAATATGAACAGTTCGAATGAAACAAGTGGCCAGAGATATGAAGATCGATAGATACGGATTGTATGGTATGGCGGACTTTCCAAAGTCGGAATACGAGGGCAGAATAAAAAGAGCCCAGAAAGCTATGCATGAACGTCGCATAGATGGCCTACTGATAACGAGTGAAGAGAATGTATACTATTTCTCCGGATATAGAACTACAGCTGGTTTCATCAAGGATTATGCTCCTTGCGTCATCATACTGCCCGCACAGGGTTCTCCTCGTTCAATCTTATCGATAGCTATGAGGGGGAACGCAGAAGCGATGTCAAGTGTAAGCGATGTATGTTACTTGGGTTGGGAGGGCCTTGAGAGGCTTACCGACCTTAGGTTTTCAACGGGATTTGTGGAAACGATCATAAAAGAGATCGAGCCTGAAGGTTTGGGCAGCCAGACAATCGGAGTCGAACTGAATCAATCGATGAGAATGGGTGTATCTGCGAAGGATTTTGAAAGTATCAAAAGCGCATTGTCCAAGGCAACTTTCGTCGATGCCGGACCACTCATATGGGAGCTTAGAATGGTGAAGTCGTCTTTGGAAGTGCAACACCTTAAGAGAGCTTGTGATATGGCCTGCAAAGGTTTTCAGATAGGTTTCAAGTCACTTCGAGAGGGTATGAGTGAAAGAGAATTTGCGAGAGCAGTCTATATAGGTATGCTGGACGCCGGTTGCGAGGACAACCCAGTCAAAATGACATTGAACACGAGAGCAGGATTGGACAGGTACGCATGGTGCGAGGCCCGACCAAGTGAGCGTATCATCAAAAAGGGAGATATCGTTATCCTTGATAACGGAGGTATGCTATACCGAGGATATTGGGCTGATATAGCTCGCTTCGCATGCGTTGGAGAACCGTCAAAGAATCAAAAGGAACTGTGCGACATCGCTCGTGAAGCTCAGGAAGTTGGAATAGACAACCTAAGACCCGGCGTTCCCGTTAGCCAGGTCTATGCTAAGGTAATGGATTTTATCAAGAAATCTGGATATGAGAGATATCAAATGTATGAGGACGCAGGTCATGGCATAGGTTTGGACATACATGAACCTCCTCACTTCAACTACAGATCAGATGTCATCCTCAGACCGGGAATGGTTGTGACAATGGAGCCCACCATCTACGACATTCCGGTAATCAAAGGGATCTTGGAAGGCTCTATCAATCCGGCTGAAGGACTATTTTTCCTCGAAGATGAGGTCTTGATAACCGACAGCAAGCCCGAAATCCTAAGCCCATTGGATAGAAGTATGCACATCGTTTCTACCTAACGGTCGCCTGGATATTCAAGTGCCGCTTGAGACGTAACTCCAATTTTCTGCGCATCATATGCGGATGCAAAAGTACAGGTAGTCCAGCGTCAGTTGTTCTAAGTCAACAAGCTTAGTCGGAGTCAGGTCGATTAGTTGGCTGGGGTTTGCGTATACTAAACAACCTGCCTTCACTGGATGTTCCCTGCCTTCTACAAGATAACTGCCTCTTCCTCTGACGACATAGTTCACAATCTCATCTCTTGGCTTTTCGCCTTGAGTATCCGAAGTCGCCTGAGCTGGCACAGCTCTCTTTGGAAGCTTATGCACCACCTCGTACTCGATCGCTCTAAAGTGTTCAGCTCCCATACCTCGAAATGCTTGTGGAGTCTGATTTACAATTGACACAAGGCTAGGCATGCGATCGATTCTTATCGGATTGTAGAGTTTGAATATTGGCACCCCCCAAGGAATCACGGAATCAGGAGATCGCTTTGCGTCGTACTGGACTCTTAGTACACTCAGTGGACCTTGTCCCTGATTTGACATGGAATGACGCTGTCGAGGGGCGATGTAGGAATAGCTATCGCTGTCCCAGTCGTACATTACGTTGGTTATTTCTCCCGGGCCACCAGGCGCATACGCCAGATTCCCGCGGCCGCTCAAGACGTAATAGATCATCTCCCCCTCATACTCAATGGGTCCATATTCGGACCATGGTTCAAGCTCGTAAGTGCTAACCGCAAGTCTGCCAGACGCGGTTTCATTTATGCTCAGCAGGCGTGTCTCAGTAACCCCTGTCGAAACCCTTACTCTCTCAATGTTCTCTGCATTCCTTATCAGAAGCATTTTAATGAGAACTCCGAACAAGAACCAGGGGCCCCGCTAATATTACTTTCGTGAGTTCACACAGTGACGAGTGCTCGAGAGTAGTCGGCAATTCCATTGCCGATATCCTTACCTTCGCGTATTGTCGAAACAAGGAGTCTCGGTGACTTTTGTCACCTGAAAATCTTCGGAAGCTAAGTCTTAAAAGCCGTCGCAACTCTTTTTTCCTCAACTATCGTATGGTGTCCGATGCGCTTTGGCCAGCGATGTTGCCTCTATTCTTGCTGATCTCGTAAAGATTCCTAGCGTTTGCGGCGAGGAGAAAATGATAGCTGAGTTCATTGCAGAATGGTTAGAAAGGAATGGGCTATCGGTTGAGATGCTCGACGTCAAACCAAACAGGCCTGACGTCATAACTCGTCTCAGGGGAGAGAAGCCTGGCCCGAGAATCCTGCTTAGCGGGCACATGGACACTGTCGAGGCCGGGAGTGGTTGGACCTACGATCCCTTCGGTGCACAAGTGGAAGAAGGAAGGATGTACGGTCGAGGCACGTATGACATGAAGGCTGGGCTTGCATGTCTCCTTTGGCTGGCCGCGAGATGTAAAGAAGAAGGCTTCCTGAAGAAAGGTGAACTTATCGTAGCCGGAGTTGTTGACGAGGAGGCTATCGATTGGGGAACGTACACCCTAATCCAGAAAGGCATCACCAGAGGCGTCGACTTTGCCATGATGCCAGAGTCCACAGACCTGAAGGTGATAACTGCACGCCGTGGACGAGTTGTCTTCGAGGTTGCAGTCCATGGAAAAGTGGCAAGTACTCAATGGCCCGACCATGGTGTAAACGCCATAGAGAAAGCAGCAGTCTTCATCAATGCTCTGCCTCAGCTTGGAGGAGTTCAGCATCCGAGGATGGGACGTTCCACCCTTACCACATCGAGGATCGATGGTGGACAGGAGCATGTTATGCTAGTGCCTGACCGTTGTCGCATTGTTATTGAAAGATGCCTCGTACCCGGCTATAGCTCAGACTTAGCACTGGATGACCTGAGACGCTTAGCAAATACACTTGGAATCGACGCCGACGTGAAGCCCATCGATCGCGAGACACCATTCTGCGAACCTTATGAGATCCCTGACAACGACTCCCATGTACGTCTCGTAGTCGACATTATCACCCGGGTTCTCGGAAGTCCTCCTGAGGTGACTTTTGAACCGGGACCAAGCGACTCCTGCTTTCTAGTCAATCAAGGACAAATACCTACCATAGAGTTCGGCCCGTCGGGTGCAAGGCTGCATGAACCCGACGAGTATGTGAAAATCGAATCAGTCAGACAGACGGCTGCCGTATACTATGAGATTGTGAGGAGCCTTCTGGCGTAGATATCGCACTGGAGAGACTCGACATGACGATTGAAAGTGACTTTGCCGACGAGGCCTCACGCATAGTTGAAGCAGCACAAAAGAAAGGAATCCTGATTAGAGTGATGGGTGCTACTGTGATAAGGAGACATTGTCCAAAGTTCCTGTACCTACACACTGCCCTCAAACGGGAGCTGACGGACATCGACTTCATGACATACGGTCGACACAAGGGGGCCCTAACACAGCTTTTTGCTGGGCTCGGCTACATCCCTGATGAGAGATTCAACGCCTATTTTGGTGCGACGCGCCAGCAGTTCAAGGACTTGGACCATAATAGAATCGCAGACGTGTTCTTCGATCGTCTAGAGATGTCTCACACCCTCGATTTTAAGGGCAGGCTAGAGCTTGATTCGCCAACGATCACATTGGCCGATTTCTTACTTGAGAAAATGCAGATCGTTCAGTTAAACGAGAAGGATAAGATCGATACGGTCGTTCTATTAAGAGAACATCAGATTGGCGACACGGAGCCCGAGACTGTTAATGCCAAATACATTAGTAAGCTACTCGCGAAGGATTGGGGTTTCTATTACACTGTGACAACGAATCTTGTCAAGGTCAAGGATTACGCGAACACCTTTCTGCATGGCGATGACAGTCAGGACGTAGCCGCAAAGGTTGACGAGATCCTCGCAAGGATCGAAAGAGAACCTAAGACCACCGGATGGAAAATGAGGGCACGTATCGGGACCAAGAAGAAATGGTACGCCGACATTGAAGAGGTGGTTAGATAGAAATAGCAGCTCCGGCTGTGTGCGTCAATAGAAAGGAATTTTACAATGAAACGCCGGATTCTGAGCATCCAGAAGGATGTTGACCAACTTGACCGATAAGTTCGGGCAATATGGAATAGCCGATTTCCCGAAGGAGGAATATAGGCAGAGAATTGATCGGGTTCAGAAACTGATGTCGAAGCACGGTATGCACGCCATGTTGATAACAAGTGAAGAGAACGTGACGTATTTCTCAGGTTTCAGAACCACTATCGGTGGGTACATCAAGGAATCGTGGCCTAATACGCTCATAGTGCCCGCTTCAGGTTCTCCGTGTCTGGTTCTCGGGCTAAGCATGAGAGCCAATGCGCAAGCAATGTCGAGCATAGATGATATGCAGTTTCTGGGCTGGGACGGTCTTGAAAAGCTTACAGACCTCAGTTTCTCAGAGGATTACGCGAAGACTATTGTCAGAGTCGTCGAGTCAAAGGATTTGATAGACAAGACGATTGGATTGGAATTGAATCATGCAATGAGGATCGGGAGTTCGCAAACCGACCTTGAGCATGTCAAGAACGCCCTGCCGAACGCGAATTTTGTGGATGCTGGGTCATTGATTTGGGAACTCAGAATGGTGAAGTCACGATTGGAATTGGAGCATGTCAGGAAATCATGTGAAATAACATGCAGAGGATTCAGGGCCGGCCTTGAGTCTCTGGAGGAGGGCATGACTGAAAGAGAATTCGCGAGAATTATCTATAGAACCATGATTGATGCGGGTTGTGAGGACGCCCCGGTCAAAATGTGGTTGAACCTGAGAGGAGGCTCGGACCGATATGCAATGCTCGACAGCCGGCCAACTGATAGAGCCTTCAAGAAAGGAGACATCGTCGTGCTTGACGGAGGGTCGTGCTATCGAGGATACTTTTCCAACATAACTCGGATGGCTTGTATAGGAACACCCTCCAAAAAGCAAAAAGAAATGTACGATATCGCTCAGCACGCCCAAGAGATAGGAATAGAGAGCCTGCGAGCCGATGTTCCAGTCGGGAAGGTCTACGCGTCTGTCATGGATTTCATTCGAGAGTCACGATACGAGAAGTATCAAATGTATGACACGATGGGCCATGGAGTAGGACTAGACTTTCATGAGCCTCCCTATGTCAACAGCAAGTCTGACATCATTCTCAAATCAGGAATGCTATTGACGATGGAACCTTGTCTTTACGACGTCCCAGTTGTAAAGGCAATTCTTGGCGAGAGCGACAGCCCAGGTGAAGGAGTCTTCTTCGTCGAAGATGAAGTGGTAATCACCGACAGTAAGCCCGAGATCTTGTCCTCTGCACTAGAAAAGACGCTTTACGTGGTCTGACTATGCCTAGGTTCTAGGTTGATGGACAGGCTCGCAACTAGTTCTTGCCCTATCCGTATCTCGCGATAGTGCTGAACAATCTTCCCGTCAAATGCAGTTCCGGATAGCCTTCAACCCTGTGTCAGTTGGTAGCTCTCGACCTCTTTTCGGCCCAGAGTGACTATGACTCCCCTGAGAATGCCTTCGCCGTATTCACTTCCCGGATTTATGCACAAAGTGTCTCCGACTTTTGTAACCCCACTCGACTCGTGGATGTGGCCGTGCAGTCCCAGGAGTGGTTGGTACTTTTCTATCGCATTCCGGATTGCTGTACTTCCTGCTCCGAACATCACCATCTTGCCGGACCTAACTATCGGCTTAGGGGGGTCCACAGTCGTGTCGAGTTTTGGAGCCGTGTCCAGTCCAGAGTTGATCGGAGGCACGTGGATGTTGAAGATTGCATTCTTCACATCTTTCAGGTTCGATACAATGGATTCGATCTTTCGTGCCAGCTCTTCTTCACTGATATCCCTCGGACAATTCCACGGGGTTGTATTCGAATACCCTGAACTAACCATCTCGTGGTATTCATCAAGCTGAATCACCGATCCTTCAGGGTCGATAATGTGATCGAACGACCCCCTCAAAACATCCTCAATCGCAAAAGGATCATCGTTTCCCCCTGTTATGTACATCTTCGTATTCGTCCCACGTAGGCGCTCCTCTGCAAGATTGACCCAATTTCGGAGTCTCTCAATCATCAGTTTCTGAAAAAGCTCTGTTACTTTCGATTTGTCCTCCTGCAGCTGCTTGAGCTCGGTCACGTTGGTGCGATAGGGATACAGGCCGCTATTTCGGATACTCGTTTCAAGGCCTGCCAGGTCATCGTTCGACTTGCTAACCACTTCGTTGCCCAAGAACTTGGATATGAACGACCCATCGGGTTGTTCAACTATCGGAATAACCATTTTTCCTGTCAGGTCGCCACCAAGGATAAGGACGTCAACGTCATAGAACTTTGCTGCTCTCGTGAACTTGAGAAAACAGCGGTCGGACCCGTGGACATCAGTTGCATAGAATATTCGGATGAACTTCTTGGAGCTTGGTCTCAGCATTCTCGAATCCTCAAACCCTTGTACTCGCTCGGTCCGAATAATATGCGCATTGGAATGAGCTTTAGGTAGTTTCGAGCCAGCGGAACCGTACAATACATAGGCAAGTCTTTTATTTGCAGCGGTTCGTCTACTCTTTGAAAACTCGGTGAGTCCAATTGGCGACTAAATCGACTATGGAACATGAACCAGGTGATGTCTTTGTCAGGAGGGCAAGTGGACTTCGTCGTGAATGGCATTCTTATGATGCTTTCTTCTACAATTTTCTGCAAATCGATCCGGCGTTCAATCTCTACTTACCGTTCATCCTAACTCTAATTCCAGGGCTTTACCTGGGAGCTAACCTGCCACTGGCTTGGTTACTGGGAGTGGCGTTGCTGACTCCAACTATGTTGACCTACGCAATGATGTCGGCATCAATGCCACGTAGCGGTGGAGAGTACGTTTTCATCAGTAGGTTGATCCACCCGAGTTTGGGTTTCGCCTTTGTAACACTCGGCTTCACATTGGCAAACCTGGCGTGGATAACGTCAGTAGGTCAGGTGGTGATAGGGCAACAAGGCCTTGGGATACCATTATACGTATTGGGGATGGCGTTCAATCAACCAACGTTGGTTAGCGCAAGTGCATGGTTCAGCAGTCAGACAGGCTCTATGTTCGCGGTAGTCGTCTTCGGGATCTTGGTCCCTGCGTTCTTGATTACCCTTGGTATGAAGATCTATGCATATGTGCAAAGGATATTCATGGTTGTCGCTGTCATAGGTGCAGTCTTTCTAATCGGCGCATTTGCTGCTGTCTCACAGTCCCAATTCGTGCAAGCCTTCAACACGTTCAATCTAGCTACAATGGGCCCAGATGCCTACAATCAGCTAATAGAAACAGCGACAAAGAGCGGATACGCGTTTACAACTCAGTTCAGCCTTTCAGATACGACGATCGCGACAGTTCTGACGATGTCCATGCTGATGTGGGCATGGTTCTCAACGCCTTTGCTCGGAGAGATCAAAAGCGCTGGGAAACTGAAATCAACGTTGCTCTTCATATGGGGCCCAATGGCCGCCGTGGGCGCCTATCAAATGCTATTCTCAGTTTTGTTCCCGCAAATGGTAGGGGCGAAATTCCTTGGCGCAATGGGCTACCTCTGGAATACTGGGGGGATTGACCCCTCCAAGTTGCCCGTACAGCCATATCACACCTGGTACGTGTTGATGGCACTTCCATTCTGGTGGGTAGCACTGATTATGATGCTCGGGAATGTCTTCCACGGCATATACGCAAACTGCAGCAACATTTTGGGTCCGGTCAGATACTTGTTTGCACAGTCCTTTGACCGTATCTTGCCTTCGCAAATAGCATACGTGGAACCTAGAACTCGCACTCCACTCGTCGCATTAGTCATAATGGTCGTTGGCGGTATCGCGTGGACGGTCTGGCAGCTTGCTAATCCTTCGCTGTGGACTTACATAACATCTGCAGCCTTCTCCACGCTTGCTGTTGTTATTGGAGTGTGTGCGGCTGGGGCCGTATTCCCATATAGAATGCCGGATGCCTACAAGCAATCCCCTGCCGCAAAATACAAGGTAGGAGGGCTACCACTGATTACAATTCTCGGAATACTCGGCATCATCTCGCAAGTATTCTTGGGTTACTATTACGTTACGGTTTCGTCATTGGGCAGCCTAGGTACTCCCTCTTCGATGGCTGTGTTGACAGGCATCGCGGTTCTGTTGATTGCATACTATTTCGTTGCAAAATGGTACAGAGACAGACGAGGTGTACGTGTCGACTTTGCTTTCCGTGAGATCCCGCCGGAATAATCTGCTCGCGCCACCGAACTACTCCTTCCCCTTTTTTTGGATTACTCGCATCGAACATCATTAATGGCTATGCTGATTGTCGCAAGTAGCCAATTAGGTTATCAAAGCATGATCCAACGGGATATAGAATTGGCAGAGCGACTCCGGAGGATACATACTCATCAAGTCTCTCGCGAAATCTCGCGGTCGTCCCTGAAGCACTGAGCGCATCCACAACATCATCCGAAACCACTTGTGGAGAGATCTTGACTCCCGTCTCGTTTGTGTCAACTCTGGTTATTCTGTCGAAGACAGCAGGATCAAGACCTGTTTCCTCCAAGATGAGTCTTCCATATTCTGCGGGAGCGATATTCGATGCTACAGCCGCTCTTGCAGCCTCGAGTGCTTCTTGAGAGCTATCTGAAAGCGAGCAAATCACATAGCACGCAACGTCAACGCTCGACGGGTCTTTGCCACTCTTCTCTGCTCCGATTCGGATGTTCTCCAAGGCTTTCCTTACATATGCGGGAGAGGAAGCCGCTGTCAATAACACTCCATCAGCAATTTCTCCCGCTAGCTGAAGCATCTTCGGACCTACGGCCGCCAAGTAGATGGGGACATTCTCTCTCACAGGAGTCAAATCTAGTCGAACAGACTGCATCTGAAATGTTGCCCCACGAATCGTCACGCTTTCGTGCTTCAACAGTCTCCTCAGAACATGAACCGTATCTCTTAGGGTTGAAAGCCTCTTCTCAGCCTTTATGCCCATACGAATGTACTTAGACCTAACGCCCGGTCCCATTCCGATCACCAGTCTCCCTGCCGATATTTCGTCCAATGTTGCGAATGTCATCGCCAGCAACGCGGGGTTTCTTGTATATGGGTTAACAATGCCTAAGCATATCCTCATGTTCCTTGTAAGGGAAGCAAAACTCGCTGCGACCGACACAGCGTCTCTGAAGAAATAGTCCTCCGCTATCCAGACCGACTCGAAGCTCTCCTCATGATCGCAGACTCTGACTCGTCGGATTATCTCATCGAAGCCTACCTCTCCTGCGATGCAAATTCCAAGTCTTGTCACGGAGACCTCAACTCAGATGAAGCGGACCTCCAGTTCCCTGCAGTCCGTGGTCCGCTTATGCCAGAACTTGATGGCTATCGGCATCATACGAATCATGAAACCCTAATTGAATTCGGCGGTTTCTCAAGAAAGAAGGGAATTTCAACGATTGAGTGGAAACAGAGGTTATGTCACCGGCACGTGATCAGTTACGTCTGTTGCTATGTTGAATACGACTTCTCCCGTATACACGACATGCTTGGGGTATATTATCATCGTCACTCCGGCCCTCGGACTAATTACTTTTTCAACGACGTCGCCCAGTAGATTCTTAACCACTCCAATCGTTTGCCCTTCTGTAAGAGTCTCCCCGATTTTTACATGCGGACTGAAGATACCGCCTCGCCTAACCGTCACCGTCAGTACGTCGTGCCACACTTTCTGCTTTGCGTGGCGTTTGATAGGTGTTCCTTCAATCATTTTTAGGTATTTCATGATGTTTGTGACGCCTTCGACATGGCGGAGTGTATCCTCTTCGTCATATGTTCCAAGACCAACGCCAGATTCTGCCAGTATAGCTGGGATCCCGCGCTTGCATGCTTGGCCGAAGAACATACTTGTCGCAGACCATAGCCCCGCAGCATATGGCGGAGAAGTTCTGTCTTCCAAGTACTCACTACCATAGACCTCGGCGAGCGCAATGCATTGCTTATCGACTTTCTCGTTACCTGTTCTTATGAAAGATACGTAAGGGCCCAATAGTTCCGGTATGTCTCCTCCGTGAAGATCAACGTAGTAGTTACCTTTGGATACTATGTTTTCCATTACAAAATGGGCAGTCACCTGGCTCAATGAACCGTCGGGTTTCCCAGGACACTGGAAGGCGGGGTTTAATCCATCTATCGGATTCACGTATATTGTGGCTCTCTCGAAGCCAATAATGTTCACGATGGGTGCCATTACGATGCTGCCGTGAAGCTGTTGCGGATCAGTATCATGGAAGACCCTCAACGCCGCATCGATACCAGGGTACTCAACTGCATGTGTTCCAGCTACGACACTCAACGTAGGTCCTCGATGTTTACCGTTAATGATTCCCACTGGAATTCGGATCGGCCAGATTGGACTTTCGGCGACTTCTGCGTAGCCCAAGATCTTCTCGCCAGGTCTCGCACGCACATCGCCAACTGCTATTTCTGACAAATACTATCACCTCCTCCCAGACAATGCGCTCCTTATTCAGTGAAGATGACAAGACTTCGGGGTGGTTGTCGGTTACAACCAGCATTACGTCGATCTCGCGATCGCGCATGAGCTTCTGTGCTCTTTCGTCTCTGATTGTACTCTTCTCGAGGAAAATCTGCTATGCCATATGATCCAAACCTGCTATCCTTCAAAAGTAACCGCGCATTATCGTGGTCAAGATGTCACACCTTAAAAGACTTCACTCCTTATTGTTCCTATGACTAAGTACAATAATCACAACCCAGCTTCGAAACCAGTTGCAAACCCGTCAATTGCCAAAACGTTTTGCCGTATCACCAAGGGCCTTTAGGAAGAATTCTACCTCCCCGATTGTATTGAAATGCACAAGGCTTGCTCTAACAGCAACAGATTCGCCATATGTCCTGAGGGTTCTGGAGTAGAATCCCCCGCCGTTCTCCGCAAGGAGAGCTATCGAATGCCTTTCCCACATGTACTGGGCAACTCCAAACGCGTCCGCTTTCCCGACGTTAAAGGAGAAGGTGGGGCTACGCTGGGCCAGCCTGGAGGAATCTCTCAAGCCGTACACTCTCACTGCCTTCAAAGCGTTCAAGCCGTCAGTGTTGTTTGTACCGTCCAACATCGCTTTGGAGAGCGTCTGCTCGTATTTTTCGATCCAGTGAAGCGCGGCTTTCAACAGACGTCTTCGTCCCGTATATCCTGAGAGAGCGCCCCCAAATTCATGCTCAACCTGTCCTCCCAGCCAGCTCAGATAGTCCATTACAGCAGTGATCGAAGCGAAGAGCGCTTGATCTTGTGTTCCAGTTTCCCATTTCTCAGGGATTTGGTCGGGTGACGGGGATACCTTATAGGGCTTCAGAGACTCGAGCAACTCCTTTCGCCCGTACATAAAGCTGCCCCTTCGGCTAAACAACTTGTACGCAGAAAAAACGGCGAAATCACAATCTATCTTTGCCAAGTCAATCGGGACATGAGGGGCCATATGCACCGCGTCGAGAACCGTGTACGCGCCCAGCTGCCTCGCGATTCGAAAGATCTCATCTACAGGAGTCTTAGATCCCATCACATTGGAAATACCTGAGACTGCAACTACTCTGGTTTTGCTGTCAACGATGCTGGACAGGTGCGGCATATCCAGCATTCCATCTTCAGGGTTGAATCTGGCGAACCTGACTTCTTTTATCACGCCTCTTCGTTCCAATTCAAGCCACGGACTGACGTTTGCATAGTGTTCATATTCTGTCAGCACAATGTTCTCAGCTCCGGAAAACTCATTCGACATCGCATAGCTAAGATGGAAGAGCTGCCTTGTGGAGGACTCGCCAGCGAAGATGCAGGCTTCTGAAGGCGCGTTGAGAAAGTCGGCGACAGCTCTCCGCCCGTCAAGTATCACTTGCTCATTCATTTTCGACTCCCAAGACGGACCGCCAACGTTTGCTGAGCAGTCAATTCGAGCTCTTGCTTCCGCGTCAGCTGCTCGCTGCAGTACTAGGGAGCCTGCCGCGTTCTCGAAATAGATTCTTCGTCTTCCATTCGCATCAGCTTCAACCCGCGGGAACTCCTTCCTAATCGCTTCTATGAGGCCCTTGCTCAATTTGCCACCATCTAGAACGTTGGCTTGATACGATTAGTCCACCATTAAGTCTGTCGCTAAGAAGTCGATTTGATCTGAGCTATGCGCATGACGATGAGGCAAAAGACGGAACCGTAAAGCAGATCGACGTTCTTGTTTCATGACGACTTAGAGGTGTCATTAGAATGGAGAAAGGAGATACTACAGAACCTTGAGGCGAGTTCGTCTCTGATTGCGATCGTGACATATTCTCAGGGAATTAGCCGCTGTCCTCAACAGATTGGTATACCCATACCTCAACAGGTTGGCATATATATCTGGGTCACCCAGAAAATGAACGATGGTCTGAGGCTACGACTCGTGACATTCAGGAGAGTTTGCAGTTCCGCTATTCTAGTTGCAGCAAGACCATTGCCAATTGCTAGAGAAGAGCTTTTCCGCAATTCGTACAAAATGCCTACTGGCTTTCAAAACTGTGGCCGCAGGACTTGCAGACGCGTCAAACCGAGGGCTTCCCGGAATTGAACTCGTTCGAATCTGACCGGTCACCCTTATGATGTGGTGGACCCATGACCGTGGTGTGTTTCAATGGCTAAACGTAACAATGTCAAGATAACCGTGTTGAAACGATTCAGTCCATCAGAGGTGTTTGAGAAGATCCCTGTGACACCTTCAAGCCTTGAAGCGTGTGACGAGTTAAGAGACGGGCAGGAGTTCATTGTCGGTGAAGATGGGAATATGCCAACGGGCTTCTGCACGTCGGCGTGGCAGTCAATCTTCTCCGACGTCAGGATCTTGGCATTCGGTGGAAATCTACCCTGGTATAGGGAAAAGGGCGTCTCCGTAAGCTGTTGCCCTGACGGACTAAGACCAGTCGTATTCAGGCTTGAACGCATGTAGGACGCCGCAGGCTCAGTTCTTCGGATAACTTGGCTCGAATTATGTGCGAGATCGAAAAAGGAAGAAAGCCGAAGGCTGAAGTATGGATCAAGCAGCAATGCTGCGACGTCTATTGTATGAGGGGCCTCCACTTGCATTGGCCGAAGATTTGAAACGTGAGGCTGTTGGAGCTTCCCGAACTAGAGAAATCCATCACTTCCCGTGAGAAGGCCGATGAGGCTGGCGACCTCGATTTCCGTTTCACAAGGGACAGGCTTTGACGAGGGTTGTTGCCCTCTTATCGTAGCACTTATCGCAGAGGTTGTAATGACTGTCTGACTCCGGGTAAGGATGAGAAAACCGACGGTTGGAGACATCTTCGCTTTTGACGCCGCAATCCTTGCATTCCAATGAATGTTTTCGGATGCAGAGAACCTTCAACTCGTTTGTGGGCTAACGACTTGTGGCCCGCCGCGCCTTTGTCGCTACTCGGCCCTCACGGTATCCGCGAGCTCGCAACAGCCATCATGGAAAAGTCGAACTATGCCATACAACGGCTGTCCGAAATTGACGGCGTCAGGGTTCCATTGTTCAACGCCACTCATTTCGAAGAATTCACTGTGAACCTGGATTCCGCACGGAACCCCATGCATGAGATAAATCGGTCCCTTCTGAAGTCAGGCATTATCGGTGGAAAAGATATCTCGAAAGAGTTTCATGAACTAGGCAAAACATCCCTGTTCTGCGTTACGGAAATCCACACCAAATCAGACATCGACGTGCTCGCGACCACGCTCGAGGAGGCTGTCCGATGACATAAGTCCCGGATTATCATGCAATCAGATGAAAAGAACCAGCTTAATCTTCCAGTTAAGCAGAGGGAAGACGAGGATGCTCGGTACCAATAGTCGAACAGGAGATCAACGAACTGAACGGGTGATTGACAGCAAATATCCTTTCTAGTTTCCGTCACGTCTTTTTGATGAAGTGTCTCAAATCGCCAAACCATGCAGATGGCACCGGCAGGTCCTTCATCGTAACCAAACCCGGCCGTGCATTCATAACGCGGGGAATACAGTTCACGACGACTGCCGAAGTTGCAACATCCCCATGGATACCGCCCTTGACTGTCAGCTCGATTGGTGGATGGCCGTCTATCACAATGGATTCTCGGGGATCAGGGCAGCCTATGTAAGCCTGAAGATTCAGGGTTATCACTTGCTTGCCGGACCGGATACCCGAAGCGGTCTGGTCCACACCCGCAACCTGTCCGGGCTCGATCTCCACGTAGTCACTCGCAACGGCTTTGTCAGCAATCTTTGGCTCAACATTCTCTTCGATTCGGTCGAGGTTCCATCCTATGGCTGACGCAATCATCGCAACTGACTCAGCGAAGCCTACGTGCCTTATTTTTCCCTCATCGACCTTTGCTTTGAACGCGGCCGGAGTCAAGCCAGCACCAATCTTCTTCTGAAAAGGAACCCTACGAACTGATGCATCCTGCATTCTGATCGACCGGATCTTTTTCACTTCCTGACAGACCCCGCTGGTAGTGATTACCAGAGTATCCATCACAAATCCCGGGTTGACCCCCGTTCCGAGAACTGTTACGCATTTCTTGCGTGCCCTTGCGTCGAGCTCTCTGGAAAGCTCCGGGTGCTTCAAGTAAGGGTACGCAAGCTCCTCGCAGGTTGACACCAAGTCTGCTCCAGCATTCACTATCTTCAGCAATTGGGGTTTGACATCTTTCAGATATGATCCCGTCGAGTGTAATACAACGTCGGGTTTAGTTCTGACAAGAAGCGCATCGACATCATCTGTTACCCGTACTCCGATGTTCTTTCCAACTGTGAGCTCTCCCAAGTCCTTTCCAACTTTGTTCTTGTCGATGTCAATAGCGCCCACGATCTTGATTCCTTCCTTTTGTAGGGCATACTTGGTGAGTTCGGCTCCTATCGGGCCAACTCCGAACTGTACAACCTTGATTTCCTTCGTGCGCCATCTCATCCGCGATTCACCGTGCCTCTAGTAGTCTAAAGCCTTTCGATCAACCCAGTCAGCCGACTCCTCGCAGAGGAGACATGAGTACTTCTTCAACAGCAACGCCTGCGTGAACTCAAATAATGATATTGTTCGAATAACAACGATCTACTGCACGCACACATGAGGAGAAACTCGCAGCACCAACGGTCGATTCGGTTCACGCTAGCGTGCCTGCTTATGCAAGTAAGCCTCGACAAGCGCAACCAGTCTGTCGATATCATCTTCCGAGTGCGAATATGATATCGCACCGTGCTGGAGATCGGTCATCAACAGCACTATGTCATTGCCGAGGAGAAATGTGAACAGTCGATTCGCTTGTTCCTTGTGCTCCGGAGAAAGCTGTGTTGTGTCACGAATGTTCCTCTGTTTTGTGAAGTGAAGACCGAACAACGACCCTACGCCGGTAACTCGAGCACTGAGGCTTGATCTATCGAAGACATCTTGAAGGCGTCTTCTCAGGATCTCACCCAGCCGATCGATCTTGTTGTACACGGGCTCGTCCCGAAGCGTCTGGATGGTTGCTTCGCCAGCGACAAGCGTTATGACATTCGCTGCGCCAGTCCCCCCTTGAAAGCAGAAATCGTCACCTGAGTATTTCGTATGGTCCATGTGCTCCATGATATCACGACGACCGCCGACCGCACCAATCGGTAGTCCGCCGCCGATTATCTTTCCGAAGACAGTCAAGTCGGGCTTGACGTGGAAGTGGGTTTGGCCTCCACCCAAACCGAGCCTGAAGCCGGTTATGACCTCATCGAACACGAGCAAAGCGCCCGTTTCATCACACAGTTCGCGGAGCCCCGCCAAGAACTGCTCGTCAGCCGGTATCATTCCCCCGGCCCCCAGTATTGGTTCCACGATAACGCACGCAAGCTTCTTCTTGGCCACGATTCTTCGTGTTTCGTCAAGGTCATTGTACGGAAGCACAAGAGTATTCTCCAATGCACCCCGAGTCAATCCGCCGGAAGGTGGGATTTCGAAAGGAGGCTTAGTGGCGCAGTGGAGCGCGTCGTAGCCTCCGTGCCAACCTCCCTGGAATTTACCGATCAGTGAACGCTTTGTAAAAGTCCTTGCAAGCCTCACAGCATACATATTTGACTCAGTGCCGGAACTTGAGAATCTGATCATCTCCACACTCGGCACGAAGCGTGTGATCATTTCTGCGAAGCTGACCTCCTTTTCGTGTGCCAAGCCAAAGTGCCAGCCTTTCTCGAGCTGCTTTTCAAGAGCGTCCTTCACTCTGGGATTCGAATGCCCCAGAATCTTGGAGAAGTGAGTGCACCAGTAGTCGGTGTAGCAGTTGCCATCGACATCAACGACTTTGCTACCGTGCGCCGAGTTCACGTAGAATGGATAGGGTTCGAAGAGGCGAATTCTGTAGCTGACCCCTGCAGGTAGGACATGCAGCGCACGGTCGTGGAGTTCCCGTGACCTTGCTGTCCTCTCTTCGAATTTGGAACTCATCATTCAGCCGCCGGCTGAGTGCATTCAGTGGCGGGCGATAGCTTTTTCGCTCGTGCCCCCATCTATCATCTTGTCTCCAAGCACAATCCAGAAATATGCTTTTTCGGAGAACTAGGTCCAGTACTTACCCGAGAGAGGTAGTATTAACAGTTCGCATAAGAAAGTATTGGTAATTGGGGTTTTTTGAGGATCAACACTCCAAATGAGCCGCGTGGAAGGGTCTTGGTCCGAAGGGACCATCCACTCAAACATCAGGGCCACAGATATCTTAAGAGAAGACGCATCGGTCAATACCGGAGAGCACGTGGTGTCTCGGATCTTATGACGGTGGAAGGTCGGGTCGCACTCAGGTACTGGAAACCTCTGTGTGACGCCTTTCGAAACTACTTCTCCTTGATCTCATCCACGTTCCTAACTAAAAATCGCGGCCATTTCAATGACCAATGACAAGCACTCGGGGATGCGTTCTTAAGACTTCTCGACGCATATTGCCAGCAGCAAGATCAAGCATATCCTCGGAGGAATCGGCAAGCCCACGAACCGAACCTAAATCAAAGATAAGCACTCCAATATGGTCGTAGCGGTTTAGAGCCAAGATACCTTGACCGTCAGACTGTTGGTAAGCTTGTGAGCAAAGTTCTGCCAGAACCCTTTTCTTAGTTCCGCAGGACTCGGGCATATCACTGATGTCCTCAGGTACTCTCGGCTTGAGCGTTACCTCTTGATAGTCTGAGTCACATTCCGGATCAGAGAGCTAATTCTAGCGATGGGAGTTCTACGACCGGCGCTCCGCAGAAGACTGGGTCGCCCGCGGCAACTACGTGTTTGGGATAAATCATCATTACCGTGAAGGAGAAAGGGGCTGCGATTTCTTCGGTAATGTCTCCCTTCAGGTCTCGAACTTCTCCAAGGACCTGCCCCTCCTTGACATGATCACCCGGCTTCACTTTCAGGTATAGTAGCCCACCGCGATTCGTATTCAAAATCTGAAAACCAGCGCTCTCTGTTGAATCGAGTGCGCGTTCGGGCATCTCCGTTTTGAACATGAGCTGTCTACTTGGAAGGACCGGTTTGCCCTCAATCATGCCCAAGTATTGCATGATATTCCTGACTCCATTAACGTGTTTGGATATGTCTGATTCCTCGTATCTCCCGAGGCTTCCCACCTCGGCCAGAATAGCCGGAATGCTCTTCCCAATATTCATTATAGGCCGAGTTGTTCTTTCAATGAATTCAGTTCCATACAGCCTAGCCAGAATCTCACTCTGCTTGTCGAGTTTCTCGTTGCCCGTGACCATATATATGCACCAATGAACAATCCATTCCGGCAGATCGCCTCCGTGGAGATCGATGTAGAAATCTGCTTTCTTTATTACATTTTCAACCAGCGTGTATGCAATTCTGTGACTCATCGAACCTGTGCTCTTTCCGGGAAGCAAGTATGCCACATCCTTGTTATCAACAGAGCATACAAAGGGTGTTTGAGTATCAAATGAAGGAATGTTAGCAACGGGGACAGCAAGCAGTGCTCCCCGCAGTTCTTCCGCATCGGTCTCTTTGTACAATCTGATTACGGCGTCTATGCCCACATATTCTACCGCATGCTTTCCCGCTGTAAGACATAGGATTGGCCCTGGCTTCGAGCCGTTCACAATGCCAACAGGCATCTGTACAGTTGAACCTGGGCGTTCCGCCACGTCCAAGAAACCGAACGTCTTTGAGCCTGGCTTGGCGGTAACTCCTCTAATCGAGATCGCTTCATTCATGTTTCACACTGTTCTATCCACTATGATGTGTCCCGGAGGTCTCTGAAGTATACGTCTGCAGGGTATAGATAGCCTATTCCTTGATGTGGACGCTCGTAGTTCCAGTAGTTCACGAATTCTTTGTGAGTTGGATAGATTGAGGCTTCAATGGTGTAGGCCTTGTGGAAGGCCTCGATCTTACCGATCGTGGATGGCCTCCGCACGCTTGCGACGATATGCTGGATGCCGTTTCCACTGCAGAACTCCGTGAACTCTGAGATGCCTCCTCGTGCGGGATAGAATTGGGTTTCCCGATCCGTCAAGATCTGATCAGGCTTCCCGTATTGTTTCACGGACTCCTCTAGGAGCCTGATGGCATGCTTGGCTGTTGGGTTATGGTGGATTCTTGAGCCTGGAATGAAGCGTGAATGGTCGTCTAGGTAGCTGATCATCCACTCGTCGTGTTCTGTGAGTTTGAAGTCTGCCTGCCAGAGGCTGTTGCTATGCGCACGCTCGAATCTGTGCTTACCTCAGACCTTTCTCGGCTGGGGGATTGGATTGTTCAGTCCAGCTTGGTTGAGGATCTTGTGGATGGTTGTGTGGCTTATGGATGTGGAGTGGTAGTTGCGGAGATATCCTTCGATGCGGCATGGTCCCCAGTTTCTCGTCCTTCGGAGCTGAAGTATGAGGTTGACGGTGGATTGTGGGGTGCGATGGATCGTGTGGGGTTTGTGGGATTTGACTTGTAGGCCCGCCCACCCATGTTTCCTGTAGACGCGCCACGAGCGATAGACTGTTCTCTCGTCGATTCGTGGAGCTGTCGCGATCTCTTTGCTTTTCCAGTTTCCAAGTTTCCTGTGAATGATCCATCTTCTTCGCGGTAGTTCTCTATCCACCGCTGCCTCGCCGCCTTCCATTCAACTGTAAACATTCTTATCACTGACACATCAGGGTGGATAGCTCAGAGACAACAATGGGCTATTATATGCTAATCATCCATCTGGCCGGATGCTGACCAGGTGAAAAGGCATGCAGACCCACCCGTACATACCGAACAGTGGACCTGAAATCAAAAAGGAGATGCTTGAAGCGATTGGAGTGAAGAGTGCAAAGGAGCTTTTCGTTGACATTCCCGAAAGACTGAGATTCAAGGGAAGCCTTCAGCTTCCGCACTCGAGCTCTGAGCTCGAAGTAAGGAGATGCCTCGACGCACTCCTGTCAAGAAACGAGGCTTCCGGCTCACTTCTTTCATTCTTAGGTGCCGGTTGCTGGCCACACTACGTTCCAGCAGTCTGCGAGGAAATCAATTCTCGATCGGAGTTTCTTACCGCATATGCGGGAGACGTATATTCAGATCTGGGAAGGTATCAGGCTCTCTTCGAGTTTCAGAGCATGCTGGGTGACCTCATTGGAATGGATGTGGTGAGTTTTCCCTGGTACGACTGGGCAAGCGTCGCTGGTGACGCTGCACGGATGGCGGTAGTACTTACCGGCAGACACGAACTCTTGGTCCCAAGGACCATCAGTCCCGAGAGGTTATCCATTTTGCAAGCGTACTCTGAGCGCCTAGCCGACATCAAATTGATCAAGAACAACTGCGAGAGCGGACAACTCAATCTCGAAGACGTAGAAGCTCAGATTTCATCAGATACAGCCGCAGTCTACATTGAAAACCCAACGTATCATGGAGTTGTGGAGACACAAGGAGAAGAGATCTCTCGGTTGGTTCACAACCACGGAGGACTGTTCATTGTGGGCGTTGAACCTCTTTCGCTGGGTGTCCTGACTCCTCCTGGCGAATATGGCGCGGACATAGTCTGCGGCGAGGGGCAGCCCCTGGGGATGCATCTAAGTTTCGGTGGGTCGCTCCTAGGGTTTCTTGCGTGCAGAGACACTGAGCAATTAGTATCTGCAGTTCCGCACAGGTTGATAACATTGACCACGACTGAGGAGAAAGACCAGTGGGGATTTACTTACGTCTTACCTCAAAGAACCATGTTTGCTGCGAGAGAGAAAGCCAGATCACTAACCGGCACTGGCACTGCACTATGGGCAATAACCGCTGCCGTCTACATGTCTCTTCTGGGACCCCAGGGTATGCGAGAGCTTGCTGAAGCCATCGTGCAGAAATCGCACTACGCAATGAAAAGGATCTCTGAAATAGACGGCTTGAAAGTGCCCGTATTCGATTCCTTTCATTTCCAAGAATTCACTGTGAACTTTGATGGTGCTAGGAAGACCGTTCGAGACATCAATGAAGCTCTTCTGAAGTCTGGGATAGTCGGAGGCAAAGACATCACAGCAGAGTTCCCTGAATTGGGTAACACTGGATTATACTGTGTTACCGAGATCCACTCAAAGACTGACATAGATAGACTTGCTGCGACACTGGAGGAGACTCTGCAATGATGTCAGGCAAGGACACCGGTTACCATGCGGTCGCCTGGAAAGAGCCCATCATATACCAATTGGGAAGGAAGTCTCGGAGAGGCTATCGAGTGCCTACAGTTGAGGACGAAATCGCAGCACAGATTGGTGATGTTGAACGCCTAATACCCGCTAACATGCGAAGAAAGGAGCCCCCCAAGCTTCCGGAGCTCTCTGAACCGGAGGTCGTAAGGCATTACATCCGGCTCTCACAGCAGACCTATGGGGTTGATTCAGGGATCCACATCCACGGAACTTGTACTATGAAATACAGTCCCAAAGTAAACGAGATGATAGCAAGATCACCCAAGATAGCTGACCTACACCCACTTCAACCGGTTGAGACTGTTCAAGGCGTATTGAAGGTAATGTTCGATTTCGGGCGATGGCTGTGTGAACTCTCTGGAATGGACGCTTTCTCGCTGCAGCCACGTGGAGGGGCTCACGCAGTCTTCTGCAATGCCCGCATAATTAGAGCGTACCACAGGTCCAACGGAGAGGATAGAAATGAGATAATTACGACAGTTCTGTCACACCCGTGCAATGCGGGTTCACCCTCAGCAGCAGGCTTTAGGATTGTAACCCTTTACCCAAACGAAGAGACTGGCTACCCAGACGTAGAGGCCCTGAAGGCTGCAGTTGGTAGGCAAACCGCCGGTCTGATGATGACGGATCCGTATGACACAGGGGTCTTTGACGGCAACATAGAGGAATACATCAAGATCGTCCACGAAGCAGGCGGACTCGTGGCTATCGATCAAGCTAATGCCAATTCTATACTAGGTAGGCTTAGGATTGGTGATATAGGTGCCGACCTGTGTCATTTCAACCTTCATAAGTCGTTTTCAACTCCTCACGGGTCCACAGGACCCGGAAGTGCAGCAATCGGCGTCAAGAAGGAGCTTTCCGAGTTTCTTCCCATACCCACCGTAGAGTTCGACGGAAGCAGATACTATCTCGACTACAATAGACCACATAGCATTGGGAAGGCCGGAGAATTCTACGGCGTTGTACCGAATGTTCTGAAGGCCTATGCATGGATGATGACGATGGGTGCAGAAGGTTTGCTCGAAGCTTCAGAAGTGGCCGTGATAAACAACAACTATCTCATCAAGAAACTCTTGGAGGTGCGTGGAGTAAGCTTGCCGTGGCACAAGGCTCATCCCCTGAGACTGCAGGAAGGCAGGTTTAGTCTAGAGAAGATGAAAGAAGAGACAGGAATTGGAATTGATGATGTCAACCGCAGGATTATCGACTATGGGCTTCAGGATTTAGAGACGAGCCATGAACCTTGGATAATCCCAGAGCCCTTCACACCTGAACCACCCGAGACTACGTCAAAAGAGGACTTGGACCGGCTCGCTCGGGTCCTACACGCCATATCACACGAGGCCTACACGAACCCTGATATTATCAAGACGGCTCCGCACAACGCTGCGATATCGAAGATTGATCGTACTCCTTCATCGGACCCTAAGAAATGGGCGATGACTTGGAGAGCTTACCTCAAAAAGACAGGGGGCGAAAACCATGGTGAAGCTAGCAGGTAAAGTAGCAATCGTAACTGGTGCAAGACAGGGAATAGGGGCGGGCATAGCGAAAGTATTGGCGAGACACGATGCAGACGTGGTTTTTGACAGACGATTCCGTGGCTAAGATAGCGCAGGAGCTGTCGAAAGACGGCAATTTGGCGCTGAAGGTTAGCTGGTCAGTAACGTCGGGTCGAAAGTCTATATGTAGCCGTACGCTGTCCAGCCGCCATCTACGAGGATCGTTTCTCCAGTTACGTAGCTGGATTCGTCAGAAGCTAGGAAGAGAGCCACTTTGGCGACTTCACTTGGATCTGCCATTCTGTGCATCGGGCATCGTCTTTTGATATCTTCTTCGTTGAACAGTCCATGATCTATAAGCCCTTTAACAATATCCGTTTTCGTGTAGCCGGGCGCTATCGTGTTGACTTCGTCTGTCCACACCTCATTAGTAATGATGCAAAGCTTCACAAGTTTCATCCCCTGTAATATGGCGAGAGCCCTGTTACGAATCAACTCGATTGCTTTGTTATGCAGCTTGCCAGTCACTTCGATGAAAACAATGCCCGGACCGCCGCCGTACTCCTCGATAAGGCACATCTCGACAAAGAGTCTGAGAGTTTGGGTGAGCTGGAAGAGCCTCGCACCTTGTGCGGCTTCGCTCTTCCGAGTCTCATCGTAATGAGTCAGGTAATTCCTCGTCTTTGCTGCCTTGTCGATGAAGCTTCTCTTGTCCTTGATAGATCCTTCAACGATGCTCCAATATCTGGCAACGATTTCCTCTAGTCTTGTGGGCAGACTGGGTTCATTGCTCCATTGGAGCCTGTAGTCCAACCAATTTCTGTGCTCCTTGGGAACGGCGTCCAGAATCTCGGCTTTTCGCTTCTCGTGCTCGCTTTCATCGATCTCGCTATTCCTGACAAATCTTCTATGGTACACTTCCAATGCGCGAATGACGCTTAAGAATTCGTGCTCCAGATACGTCTCAGGATTTTCTAGAGTGGCGAAATATTCGCCACAAACCGGTTCCAGTTTGTCGCTCTTCTCAAGCCAGTTCCTCAGCAGTGCCGGAAAGCTCGATAGCTGGAAAACGTCCGCAAGGGTGAATAGCATCAATCGGGGATCTAATCGGTCGACTTCTCTTGGAACAGCCGACTGTCTGTAATACACCTCGACCATATTGGCAACAGGATCACCATCCGCTGACCCTTCCATCGATAATACGTGAACCCGCTTTGTCACTCCGAGAGTAAGGAAGTTCTGTACCCTATCAGCAATCTTCAGGTACTCTTCGAATGGTTTCCCGTTCGCGGCCTCGATGACTATGTACGAGTGTTGCTTTATTCTGGCTGTCGTTTGCACACGAGTGAAAGCTGGGAGTTCTGCCGCGAAATCTATGAACACTCCGTAGTCGTTCAGAATAGTGCCATCGACTTTGTGGGGTCTTCTGTATTTTATGACCCATTCTGCTTCGTCGTCACGCGGGAGGTCGATGTGGATTCCAGATACTTCTGTCCACTGATCGAGATGGGAATAGCGAATCACCATTCTCTTGAATCTGACATCTTCTCGACTCGCAAAGTGCGCTCCTACGAAGACAATCTCGACGGAGAATGAGGAGTAAACCTGCGGTGAGACGGCACCGACGTCTTCGCGGTTTATCTCTAAGCAGTTGTGTAGAGTTATGTTCCTGCCTTGACAAGCACCCAATATCACGTCGAACTGGCATGGGTCCTCACCAAACTTCACGTCACGGAAGTGACCAACCAAATTTAATCGTGCGCCTTCTTCTGGCGTCAATGTGAGATCGCCAGTGACTTGCATATCCTTCTGCTCAGGGAGCCACCAGCACCCTTTGAATTCAATCCTTTGGATTATGGCTTGTCACTGTTCAAACGCCGTAGTTGTCTTCGTCTTATTACGCTATCGCGCGATTCGCTTTGGCCCGTATCAAAAGCATACGGAGATGTATTCAGGCATAATCGCATTCTAGCATGAAGAATGTGGTTGTTAGAGAATTCCTCCCAAAAGCAGCCGTTCGTCGTCGTATTCGCGTCATAGGTCGGGCGGCGGCGCGGAGGCCAACACGTGTGGTGTGTGGGTCTCATGGTGCGGGCGTTCGAATTTGAACCCTTGATTTTGTGTGTGTGAAAGGATGAAAAGCTTCAAGTCCCAGTGTGAGTCATTTCTCGTGGTTGGCAAGCCCGAAGAGACCCTGACCAATATCGGCCGGGTGTGTGAATGGGCAGCCTTCCAGAGCGGCTCA
>Ga0315281_10002506_pt1 | contig 27246 bp, 25 predicted proteins | sample YL17G07_0_MG_FD_204540 | JGI IMG/M metagenome (GOLD analysis project Ga0315281, IMG submission 204540) | Sediment microbial communities from Yellowstone Lake, YNP, Wyoming, USA - YL17G07_0 | ecosystem: Environmental > Aquatic > Freshwater > Lake > Sediment | place: USA: Wyoming | collected...
ATATTGCCCTTCACCTTGTACGCGTCGGCGCCGGGGGTGCCGGATTTTGAATCCGGGAGGTAGTTGCAGCGCACGGCGGTGATGTTGCCGTCCGCATCCTTGTCGCAGGCGGTGCATTCGACCACGAACCCGTAGCGCAGCCGCACCTTGTTTCCGGCGTAGAGGCGGAAATAGCCCTTCGGGGGCGTTTCCATGAAGTCGTCGCGTTCGATCCAGAGTTCGCGGGAAAAGGGGATGGTCCGCTTGCCCGATTCGGGCTTCTGCGGGTGGTTGGGCGCGAAGCACGCCTCTTCCTGGCCTTCGGGGTAATTCTCGACGATCAGCTTGACCGGATCGAGTACGGCCATGCGGCGCGGCGCCATCTCGTTCAGGTGCTCGCGCATGCAGTCCTCGAGGACCGAATATTCGATCCAGGAGTCGGCCTTGGATACGCCGATGCGCTCCGCAAACAGGCGCAAGCCCTCGGGCGTATAGCCGCGCCGGCGGGCGCCGACCAGCGTTGGCATGCGCGGGTCGTCCCAGCCTTCGACGTGTTTCTCGTCGACGAGCTGGATCAATCTGCGCTTGGACAGGACCACGTAGGTGAGGTTGAGGCGCGCGAACTCGATCTGCTGCGGCAGCGGCCGCTGCAGAAGATTACCCACGACGCGTCCGTCGGACAGCGCGGTCGCTTCGGCAAGCCGCTCCAGCAGCCAGTCGTAGAACGGGCGCTGGTCCTCGAACTCCAGCGTGCAGATCGAGTGGGTGATGCACTCCAGCGCGTCCTCGATCGGGTGCGCATAGGTGTACATGGGGTAGATGCACCACTTGTCCCCGGTGCGGTGGTGCGCCGCCTTGCGGATGCGGTAGATGGCCGGGTCGCGCAGGTTCATGTTGGGCGAGGCCATGTCGATCTTTGCGCGCAGCACCATGCTGCCTTCGGCGTGCCTGCCGTCACGCATTTCGCGCAGCAGGCGCAGCGATTCCTCCGCCGGGCGGCCGCGGCAGGGCGAGTCCCGGCCGCGTTCGGTGAGGGTGCCGCGGTTGGCGCGCGTCTGTTCCGCAGTCTGCTCATCGACATAGGCGTGGCCGGTGGCAATCAGCGTCTCCGCCGCCTCGTACATGAAGTCGAAGTAGTCGCTGGCGAAGTACAGGTTCGAGGACCCGGCGCCTTCCCAACTAAAACCCAGCCACCTCACTGCATCGATGATCGAATCGACGTATTCCTGCTCTTCCTTCTCCGGGTTGGTGTCATCGAAGCGCAGGTGGCACTCGCCGCCGTAGTCGCGCGCCAGGCCGAAATTGAGGCAGATCGACTTGGCGTGCCCGAAGTGCAGGTAGCCGTTGGGTTCGGGGGGGAAGCGGGTGCGGATGCGTGCCGGGTCGGCGGGCGCAGCCGCGTGTGCGCTGGCCGGACCCGGCCGGCCGGCCCAGCGGCGATCGGCGTACCTGCCGAATTTCAGGTCGCCTTCGACGATGGCGCGGATGAAATTGCTCACCACCGGCGCACCGGTTGGTTGGGCAGGCCTCTTGGGGGCGGCTTGGGTCATTCGAATTCGGTGGTGGGGGATAGAGGCTTGGACTGACTCCAATATTATCGCACCCCGGTCGGCGTGGGCGGGTTCTGACCTTGATCAAAGTCTCCCGGCGCGGAACGGCGATCCTAGTCAAAACGCGTTTCAACACGGAGTTCTCATGGCCACGGTTCGTCCCATCAACACGGTTCCACGGTTCTACGCCCACGCGATTGCAATCGAGCACGAAGCCGCCGAACGCTATATGGAGTTCGCGGACCACATGAAAGACCTTTCGTGGGATGCGGCCGTACTGTTCGAGCAGCTCGCGCGCGATGGTTTCGATCACGCACGTGAGTTGACAAACGGGGTTCAAGGCGCTCGTCTCCCGCGGCTCAGGCCCGGCGCCCATGCCTGGCTGGACAAGGGATCGCCGCTGATGGCTGCGCACGAATGGGTGTTTCGCCTCCTTTCGCCGCGCGACGCGCTCAAAGTTGCGATGCATGCGGAGCAGCGCGCAAAGCGGTTTTTCGACCACGTGGTCCAGACAACCGGTGACGAAGGGGTGAAGGCGCTTGCCGGGGCCTTTCTGACGGAGGAAGGCGAACACATCGCGCGGATGAAGCGCGCGTTCCTGAAGCTGCCCAACCCGGTGATCAACTGGGAAAGGATTTACGACCATGGTGGCCCGGTGAAGCCGCCCAAGCCGTCGAAAACCAGGGCCACGGTCAAGGCAAAGGCCGGCAAGCCCGCTGTTCGAACGCCGCCGCCGAAGAAAAAGGCCGAGGCGAAAAAAAGGCGTTAGCAGCAGGCCGTCGATCATTTGCCCCCCCGCCCGGCGGGCGTGCTTGGGGGTGCCGCGCTTCGGCGGCGTGCGGTTTTTGCGCATCTGCGTAATCTGCATCACGTTGGTATGCATCGTGAAGGTGGACGATAGGAGCCGTTTCATCCGCAAGGATTGGAATGGCGAGCACGAAGCCCAGAGGGTCAGGGAGGGCAGGGTCCCGCAAGGCAACGCAAGTCCGCCGCCGGCGCGCAAGCCCGGTGCCGGAAAAACGGCGCTTCGGGCCTGTGGAGGTGTTCTACGCGAAGGCAATCGCTATCGAGCGTGAGGCCGCGGCACGCTATCGCGAGTTCGCCCACCAGATGGCCGGCTACGGCAACGCGCGCACGGCCGAGTTGTTCCTGCGCTTAGCGCGCTTCGAAAGCGAGCACGCCGAGCGGCTGCTGGAGAAAACCGCCGGCATGAAACTACCCTCGATCGAGCAGATGCGGCGTGGCCTGATCGAGGGCAACTGTTCGGAGGTCGCCACCTACGAATTCCTGTATCGCCGCGTGCTGCCGCACCATGCGCTGCTGATGGCACTCGCCGCGGAGCGGCGGGCGAAAGCGTACTTCGAGCGCGCGCGCAAAGCCTCGGCAGATCCCGAGATCAGGAAGCTCTCGGCGGCGTTTGCGCGCGAGGAAGCCGAGCACATCGCATGGATAGAGGAGGCGCTCGCCGCGGAGCCGCAGACCGTGCACCGGTTTGACGACCTCGCGGATTAGTTCACTGCGCCGTTGCGCCGGCCGGGACTGCCTGCAGGTTCCGGACCGGAAACACCTCGCGATGCTGCGCTCGGCAATGGCAGGCCGCGATCGCCGAGTGTCTCGCGCAGAAGGTCGGGATAGTCGGTGATGATGCCGTCCACGTTCCATTCGATCAGCCGTTCCATCTCGGCGCGGTCATTCACGGTCCAGGCGACGACTTTCAGGCCGAGCGACTTCGCCTCGGCGATCAGATCGCGTGTGAGATCACCGAAGTACGGCGACCAGACCCGTCCCCCGGCTGCCTTGACCATGCGCGGTACCGAGCCGTGATCGGAATACTGCACGCCCGCGGTCCAGGGTGAGCCGGCTGCCTGACCGACGCCGATGTTGTCGAGCCAATCGCGCTGCGCAGAGAGGTATACCGTGCCGATCTCGGGCGCCTCGTGCTGCACCGTGGCAAGCGTGCGCCAGTCGAACGATTGCACCGTAACACGCTCCTGCATACCGGCGGCGCGCACCGCCCCGATCAGCGCCCGGGCGAACGCGTCGGGCGGCAGCGTGTCCGCGGGGGCGAGCGGCGAGATTTTGGTCTCAATGTTGAAGCGCACGCCCGGGTGGCCGGCGTGGCGCGAGAGATCGAACAGGCTGTCCAGCGCCGGGATCCGCACGCCGTCCATCCGGCGTTGTCGCGGAAAGCGCCGCGAATAGTCGCTTCCCGGCCGAATCCGGCCCACGTCGTAGCGCTGCAGATTGTGGAAGCTGAGCTCATGAATCGCGGGCGTCGGCGCCCGCAGCCAGCGGCCGTCGGGTCCGCGCGCGATGTCCGGATTGAGGCGCAAGTCGTGGTGAACGACGACGATGCCGTCGCGCGTCACGCCCACGTCGAGCTCCAGCGTCGAGACGCCGATCTGCAGCGCGCGCGCGAACCCCGGCAGCGTGTTTTCCGGGGCGAGGCCCCGCGCGCCGCGGTGGCCCTGCAGGTCGAAGCCACTCGCTGGCACGGCCGATAGGGCAAGCAGGATGACCAAGAATGCGAGAGCGGCGCGGCGCAGAAGCTCATCGCCGCGATGGACCTGCAGGTCGAATGCAACCGGTGGCATAACCGATAGGCCGAACAGGATGGAATACTCAGTTTAAACTGCCAAACCGGGCCGCGCTTGATCGAAGGCTCACCAGGAAATAAGCCGATAATGTCCTGACTTGAGCGGAAGTGCGCGCACCGCTCGGACCTGCTCCGTCGCAACATGAGGTCATGTCAAAGCCATGCAAACAAATGCGACTGAACAGCACAGCCGGAAAATTCACCCCGTAGCCATTTTTTGGGCTTTTCTCAAGCTTGGATGCTCATCGTTCGGGGGGCCGATCGCCCACATAGGCTATTTTCGCAGCGAATTCGTGGCGAAGCGCAATTGGTTGGACGACAACGCCTACACCGACCTGGTGGCGCTCTGCAATTTTCTGCCGGGGCCGGCGAGCAGCCAGATCGGGATCGCTTTGGGTGCGCTCAAGGCAGGACTTCCCGGGGGCGTCGCCGCCTGGTTGGGATTCACGGCACCCTCCGCTTTGGCGTTGCTGCTTTTCGCCTATGGATTCACCACCCTCGGGCTATCGGCTGATGCCGGCTGGATACACGGTCTGAAAATCGTCGCCGTCGCTGTAGTCGCGCAAGCGGTCTGGGGAATGGGGAAGACGCTGTGTCCTGACCGGCTCCGGGCGACGCTCGCCATAGCGGCGACTCTCGTCGTGTTCGCATGGCCATCGGAGTGGGGTCAGATATCGGCAATCGCCCTCGGCGCCCTGGTTGGCTTGCGCTACCTGCAACCGGTGGCGCTGCACCAACCTGAAAATACGCGTTTCATGGTGTCGAAAGCCGCCGCCATTACAGCGTGGGTCCTCTTCTTTGGGCTCCTGTTCGCACTCCCGGCATTGAGGCATCTGACGGGAATCCAGGCACTCGCGATATTCGACAGTTTCTATCGCACCGGATCATTGGTATTCGGTGGCGGGCACGTCGTGTTGCCGCTGCTGCGAAACGAGATTGTGCTAGCGGGGTGGGTCGATGACGGCGTGTTTCTGGCTGGCTATGGAGCTGCACAGGCTGTTCCCGGGCCGCTGTTCACCTTCGCTGCCTACCTGGGTAGCGTCATGTCGGTTACCCCGAACGGGTTCGCCGGCGGATTGCTCGCACTCATCGCCATTTTTCTTCCCGCGTTCCTCCTGATCATCGGGGCGCTCCCGTTCTGGGACGCGCTGCGACAGAAGACGCATGTGCAGTCGGCATTGCGGGGCGTCAGTGCAGCCGTCGTCGGATTGTTGCTGGCCGCGCTCTACGACCCCGTGTGGACCAGTTCCATCAGGTCGACGGGCGACATGGCTTTGGCCCTGGTGTCATTTGGACTGTTGATGTTCTGGAAATGGTCGCCGCTCCAGGTCGTGGTGTTTGCGGCGATAGGCGGTGCGGTGACGGCGATGCTTTAGCCGAAAGGCCGAACAGAATGGGGTGCCATGCTTGAACGGCCGAACCGAGCCGCGTGCGCCAAGGCTCATCAGGAAAACAGGCCGGCATCGCCGGCCTGTTTTCTTCCCGATGCTGTCGCGGCCGTATTATTTCTTGTAGTACTCCGGTTCGCCGGTCGCCGTGAGCTGCGGCGGATGCAACTGGCTCTTGTTGAACGTAGCATCACGCCCAGGGGCAGGCTTTCCGCCTTACTCTCTTTGAGAGATTGTTCGCGACGGTGGGGCGGGTCAAACCGCTACAAATTCGCGCTCGGCGCCTGCTGTGTCGGGTACGATCTCTGTCGCAGCAACTCTAACTCCATTGTCAGTAAAGTGACCACGCCTTCCAACTCTGCAATCTTCCGCTCGTAGTCGAGGAATAGTTTTCGGCGACTGCGTTTTTCGGCAAGTTTCCTCGGCTCGTACTTCCCTGCCCAGAGCAAAATTAAATTTCGCCCTATGCCATGCCTACGCGATAGCTCACGGAGGGAGACTCTGTCCTCGACGTAATCCGCCACGACCTTTAGCTTGAAATCTTCGCCATATCTGTGATATTTGCGCATAACCCAATCCCCAGCACACTTTGTGCATGATTGAAGTTGCGCGATAGATGTTCCTATAGGACTACTCAAAGCTCACGTAGGATTTGGTCAGCGCATCTACCGCGCCACCGGCGCAAGGGCCGGGGGTTTGCTACTTTTTAGCGGCATCGGTGGCGGCGCCGGCTGGGCCATTGGTTCGAACAAGGTAGTCCAACATCTCGGCCATCTTCCCCTTCGGCACCTCGGAACCGTAGCCCTTCATCCGTTCGATCGCCTCGTTCCACTGCTCCCGGGTCAGGTGCTTGTTGTCGAGCGGTTGCCTTTTTGGCGTATGGCATTGCGTACACACCTCCTCGAAGGTCTTTGCTCCTTCATCAGCTGCAAGTGTGGTCTGCGGTGTAGTCAAAACGAACAGTGTCGAGCACAGAAACGGCAATGTCCTATGAATTCGCATCATTTCGTCCTTTCATAAGCACCGCGACAGGAGGGGTGACTCGCCACCCTTCCTGCCCGCCGGCTGCTGACATACCAATCGACTGCGACTCAAAACCCGAACATCACGCGCATCGTGAATCCATTGTCGGTGAGTCGTGCCGAGGTCGGTGTGGCTTTGTCCTCGAAGACGTGATGGCGAACCTCGGCGATCAGCTTGACGTTCTGATTCACAAGGTGCTGCCACCCGAGGATGACGTCGCTTTCGCTCGGTTTCGAATTCGTGAAGCCATTGACACCGTTTGCAGTCAACCCCGTGTCGTTAAAGGCGTCACCCTTGATCCAGTCGTAACGAGCGTACGTAATCGTATTTTTCGAGACCTGCCAGTTGAGTTGGTGGAAACCGCCTCTCCATTTGAATGGCGTAGCGAATCCGGTAGGACTGCTCTCGTCGTTGGACATGTATTGGTTCTCGAGCCACACGGGAACCCCGGCCGGCAAAAGGCTCAGCGTCATATCGACCCCGACCCGGTTGGACCGGTTGGCATCATGCCTTCCGGACATGATACCGACACCCGGGTTCGCCGCCTGCGAGGCAAACGTCCGCAGAGTGTCATCGTAGTTATCGGCGCTATGGTAGGCGAAGAATCCGAGTGACTGGTTGAAATAGCGCATGACCCAGCGCCCATACACGTCCTTCTGGGTGTTGTTGTCGGTCTTCCCATTGCTGCCGTTCGTCATGCCGAGGTGGTACTCGGCCCAGAACGTGTCTCTCTTCGCGATATCCGTGACCGGCTTGCCGAAAGTCAGCATGCCGTTGACCTCGGCCATGATCTGCGGTTCGCCCAACCGGAATGCATATTCATCGGCGTCCCCGAGTAACGTGCTTACCTTTGTCGGGCTGATCAGGTCCAACGCGCGTCGTTCGTAGATGAGGTACTGGTTGACGGAGAGCCGTACCTTGCCGGACGCGTAGCCCAGCGGAAGGTGGGTGATGCCGGCCAGGAGGTTGACGCTATCACGCGGTGCGCTGTCTCCCAGGAGGTTGTTCCACCAAAACTTCGCCACCTCGAAAGTTGGGCTTTCGGCGCTGAACTTAAGGTGGCGTGCCGCAGTCTTGTCATTCGCTTCAAACTTGCCTGTCGGCGTGAACTCCCACGCCTTGGTTTCGTACATCGGGAACTCGACGAAGGCGGACAGGTGCTTTCCGAGAGCCGACGTCATGAAGATACTTGCATCCTCGAGTGAGATGCTGGACCCTCTCGAAGTAGTGGTGGTGCCGTCGGATGCGCGGCGCGTCTCCGTACGGGAATCGAGTCCGACGCCGGTGATGAACGACAGCGGCAGCGTTGACGGGAGACTCACGTCTTTCGAGATTTCGATGTCCGGCGAAACCGGCTTGAGATCTCTTCCGAAGATCGCGCGATAACCACTGAGCCTGAAGCTCACGCCAGCGCCGTTTAACGCGCCCCACATGGTGTGACAGGTTGAGCATTCATTGCCGAACTGGCGCGAATAGGACGGCACCGCCTGGGCACTCTGCATAGGTAGCATTGACAGTGTTGCGCCCGTAACAGCGAGGGCCACCACTGTCCGCGCAGCCGAGGCTGCGGATAACAGCTGCTTCATTTTCATATTCTTCCCCTTCGGTTGAACACATTAGGCTGCTGGTCCAATGCGACGGATCGGCTTCCAAGATCGGCTGTCCCCGCTTCGCAGAACGCTTCAACTCGTCGGCAATCCTGTCGCCTTGGGCGACGCCCACATTTGAACCACACGCAAATGTTCGCAAGCCCTATGCCAGACCAGGACTCACGAAATACTTTCTAGGGAACAGCAGGTTAGCGGCCGCCTGATTTAACCAGGGGAAAAAGCTGTCGTCTCGATAACGAGACAAGTGTTACGAGCGCGATGCAAGTCCAAGCCGCTCGATATGGTTGTAGAAATTCTGCCGCGCCAGGCCCGATAGTCGCGCGGCTTCCGACACGTTGCCATTCGCCAATTGAAGTAGATTTGCGAAGTATTCCCGATCGAAGCCGTCCCTCGCCTCGCGAAATGGCAGCGGCTGCGAGGTCGAAGGAGCCAGATGAACCCTGCCGCCTGCAATGCCTAAGTCCAAGGGCGTGATGGGTCCTCCGGTATTGATGACGACGGCGCGCTCCACGGCGTGCCGAAGTTCTCGCACATTGCCGGCCCAGTACGCCGTTTCCATAGCCACGACAGCCTCCGGCGTAAATGGGCCCACTTTCTTCCCAAATGCTTTGCTGAAGTGTTCAACGAAAAGCAGCGCAAGCGGGAGAATATCCTCCTTGCGCTCACGTAGCGGCGGAATGCGAATTACAAGGACTTTGATGCGGTAGAAGAGGTCGGCGCGGAAAGTTCCCGCCTTCACCTCGTCTTCCAGAGACTTGTTGGTGGCACAGATCAGTCGAAAATCGCTGGGCCGCTGGACTGTGCTTCCGACGCGCGCAAAGGTGCTCTCTTGCAGCACGCGCAACAGATTTGCCTGAAGCTTGGGGCTCATATCGGTAATTTCGTCCAAGAGAAGTGTGCCGCCGTCCGCCTCCTCGAAATAGCCCGGGGTCGCCTTTGCTGCCCCGGTGAAGGCACCCTTTTCATAACCGAACAGTGCGGCCTCAAGCAAAGACTCCGACAGCGCACCACAGTTCACTTCCAGAAGCGGTCCCCTGGCCCGGGTGCTTAGTGCGTGAATCCGCTTGGCCACCACCTCCTTGCCGGTGCCGCTCTCGCCTTCGATTAGGACCTTGGTATCGAGCGGCGCCGCCTGGCGCACCTGTGCAAGAAGCCGTTCCATGACTGCGGAACGGCTGACCAAAATTGGACTGTCTGTGCTCGTTCCCAGAGTTTCGCGCAGATTGACAATCTCGCGGTAGGCTCGGTCCATCTCAAGCGCTCTGCCGATTACCGCTCTGAGCTCGTCCAGGTTCTTAAAGGGCTTGGTCAAATAATCAAACAACCCTTCCCGTACGGCCCGCATGGCATCCCGCACCTCGGCGAAACCGGTGATAAGCATGGCCACCTGCTGGGGGCGTTCTGAGCGCATTTCCGCGAAGAGATCCAGACCATTGCCGTCCGGAAGCCGCTGGTCGAGGATGACGAGATTAAAGTCAGTTGCGCGGAACAACGGTCGCGCCTGGGCCACGTTGGCAGCCGTTTGTAGCGTCACTTCCCCTTCGCGTAGCAAGCCCTCGAAGAGCCGTCGAGTGTAGGGATCATCATCAACAAGCAGTATTTCCGCTTTCATACGTTCACCTTGACGCTGGAAGCCAGATGATAAATCGCGCTCCGCCTTCAGGCCTGTTTTCGCCGTTGATACTGCCGCCGTGCATCACTACGATATGCTGGGCCACCGAAAGCCCGAGACCCGTGCCACTCGATCGTGTCGTAAAGAATGGAGTAAATAGTTTGGCCGCCACTTCGGGCTTGATTCCCGGCCCAGAGTCCGACACTGTGATCCGATACCCCGCGACACCTTGACGCTCATCGGGCGCAAGTGACACCACCACTGGCCCTGCGGCTCCAGCGAGGGTTGCGTTATGAATCAAGTTAAACAGCGCATGGCGAATCAGCACCGGGTCCACCTGGAGTATGGAGGGGTGATCCGGCGCCTCTAAGGTAACAGCGGGGTGTCCAGGCATGCTCTGCTGAAAAAAAACGATGGTTTCGCGCACTAGCTCGACCATCTTGGTTGCCTGTGGCTCAGACCGAGAGACTTCGTTGAACTGCAGCATGCGTTGAACGAACTCGCGGCAGTGTTCCCCTGCCTTACGAACATCGCCGAGCAATTCCCTGACCCGCTGCGGGTTGTCGGATTCGTTCTCAGCGAGTTCCGCCAAATTGACGACGCCGACCAGTGGATTGTTGAGCTGATGCGCGATCTCGCTCACCATCTGGCCAAGAGCCGAAAGTCTTTCAACCTGAATGATGCGCTTATGCTCGGCACTTAACTTGACGAAACGTGATTCTGCCTCGCGTTGCCGGTGGTAGACCGACTGGAACAGCTTATAGAGCGAAACAAACAGGATCGTGCCTCCCAGCCCGGTGACCAGCCACAGGAGCAGCAGACCGTGGCGTATGGTGGCATTCAGTTCATCGGGGGAACGGTAAATTGCCGCGACTCCGCTGACTGTCCTGGATTCGGTGCCGGGCGCTGCCATCGAAAATGGCACATAAAACTCGATCAACGACGTGAATGGAAGTCCCTGTATTGGAATAAAGGGATTATCGGCGGGAATGATCACGGCCCGCACCTCGCCGTTCATGGCGCGTGCCAGATCTGCCGCGTGAAAGGACCCTTTAGTGCCGATTAACATCGGTTCGTCAGACCACGCTACTCTCTCGCCGGTGTCAAATATCTTGATCCGCGATACGCCCGAGAGGTTTTTCAGCGCTTTGAAACTACGCGCCAGATGTTCCTGACTGGACGCCTCGGTGTAGCGATCCAAGTCCGACAGCGAAAGCTCATGTTTCAAAATGTCATCGACAACGATCGCGTTCACTATGTCGCGAATAATGACCGACTCACGGTCGATGATTTCCTGGCGGTAGAAGGTTGATTGTGTGACGCTAATGGCCACCGCCGTCGCCGCGATCAATAGCAGGCTGCTGACCACAAATACACGCGGCGGCGTCATTCGAAGATATCTAAACTGCATGTTGTCGCGCCCTTCTAGTACCTATTGGCCGGACTTGCACGTATCGGCAGGATTCGAACCCGGTGAACGGCACACTTCGCCGATTCGACGATGAATTCTTGAAGGTCGACGGCTGTCTACGTAACTTCTAGTCGAGCCATGCCGGTCGCCAAAAAAAGAGGTCTTGCAGGCGCCTGAAATATAGTGCTGGCGAGAGGATTCGAACCTTCAACTTACTGATTACAAAACCCCTCAACTTCAACCAACGCTTGTCAGCTTGATCATATACGCAATGGACGGCCAGGCAAGAGGCGACGAAGGCATTCGCGGAACAGCTTAGGCTATCGCAGTTCGCGCGCGCCATGGCTCCCCGGCCACGGCAAAGGTGGGCACTTCTGGCGTTTAGGGGTACAGGTCGAGCCGAAAGAACGATCAGAATGGAGTGCTGAGTTCGAACGACTAAACCGAGCCGCGTTTTAGCGAACGTTCACCAAAAAATAAGCCGGCGTCGCCGGCCTATTTCCTCCCTGCTGCTGTCACTAACGGGCTATTTCTTGTTGTACTCCGGCTCACCGGTCGCCGTGAGCTGCGGCGGGCGCGACTGGTTCTTGTTGAACGTGTGGGTTCGCAGGAACAGGCCCGCCGCCGTGGATCCCGTGCCGGGCATGTACTTCTCGACCGTGAAGGACGCGTCGTGGCATCCCTTGCAGGTGTCCTTGGCCACGATCATCGGCTTCTTCCCGGCGTGGGAGGAATGGCAGTCCGAGCAGCTCGCCAGGTTCTTCTGATAGTGCTTGGATTGCAGAAACTCCTGGTACTGCTGGTGGTGCTTGCCGGCGTCGTAGAAGCCGTTCTGCTTGGAGACATCGTCGAGCTTGAACATGCCGGCCAGGTCACCCTTGTAAAGGGTGTCCATCTTGTCCTCGGCGTGCACGCCCGGGATGATTGCCTCCGAGGCGTACCACTTGGTCCAGTCGTCGCCCGGATGCCAGGTCTTGCCGATTTCTGGATGCGGGAGATACTCGGCCGGGTTGCCTTGGGCGGTCTTGAACTTCTCGTTCTCCAGCCGGATATGGCAGTAGCCGCAGACGCGGGTCTGCTCGGCCTTCGACTTGCCCGCAAAGACGTAGATATCGGCCTTCTTCCTGCTCTTCACGTGCTTTGCGCCGGCGCCGTGGCAGGCTTCGCAGGCGATGTTTATTTCCGCCATCGACCACTTCTGCGCCGCCGGATTCTTGTCGTCATACGAGGTCAGGCGGAAGCCGGTGGAGTGGCAGGTTGCGCAGTTGGTATCCCAGTCGTTTTTCTGACCGTAGTTCTCCCACTTCTTGGTCATGCGGTTCCACTGCTTGTCGAGGAACAGGTGGCCGCCGGTTGCGGCATTCTTCACCAGGAAGCGCTGCTTCCAGTAGGAGCCGACGACATAGACCACGTCATCGAGTTTGGCGGGCGCATCCGTCAGGTTGATCTTGGTCGGGCCGCCATTGCCCCACTGCTCGACCACGTCCTTGAGTATGGCCTCGTCTTTCGGGCGCACCATCTTGGCGTGGTTGGACTGTTTCCAGGTCTTGTAGGCGTCCTGGTGGCACTTGCCGCATGCCTGTGAACCGGCGAATTCCGGGTCGGCGGCAGCGGCGGCGCCCAGCAGGCCGAATGAGGCGAGCGCGGCCACGGCAAACTTCGACATTCGTGCAGGAAGCTTCATGATTTTCCTCTCAAAGAATTGTTATTCCAGGACCTCATCGACCAGCTCTTGAATTTTCTTGCGCACTTCCACGAGTGCGCGCCGTCCTCTGGCGGTTGCGGCGTAGTACTTGCGGCGTTTCCCGTTCACCACTTCCTGTCTCGAGCGCAGGCATCCTGCCTTCTGCAGGCCGTGAAGGATCGGGTAGATCGTTCCCGGGCTTATCGCATACCCGTGGCGCCGCAACTCGTCGATCATCTCGAGCCCGAAAATCGGCCCTTCCGCCGCATGGTGCAGGACATGCACCCGCACGAACGCCAGGAACACATCGCGTGTAATTATGTTGTGCACCGTTATCGAGGGCCGATAGAATACCGAGCACAGCCGCAACTATAATTTCCGCCGATCATCTACTCTTGATTTAAGTCAAGCCTTGCCTTGAAACCTTCTCCCGCCATTCCGCGCAGCGTCTGGATGCTCGGATTCGTGAGTCTGTTCATGGACGTTTCGTCCGAACTGATTCACAGCCTGCTGCCCGTGTTCATGGTTTCGAGCCTCGGCGCAAGCGCCTTCGCCGTGGGCGTCATCGAAGGCATCGCCGAGTCGACGGCGCTGATCGTGAAAGTCTTTTCCGGTGCGATCAGCGATTACCTCGGAAAGCGAAAATCCCTGGCGGTGATCGGTTATGGATTGGGCGCCCTCTCCAAGCCCCTGTTCGCGCTCGCGTTGTCGGTGAACTGGGTTCTCGCCGCCCGTTTCATGGACCGGATCGGCAAGGGGATACGCGGCGCCCCGCGTGACGCGCTCATCGCAGATCTGACGCCCCCGGAGATACGCGGCGCTGCATACGGCCTGCGCCAGGCGCTGGATACGGTCGGCGCTGTCGCCGGCCCGCTGCTCGGTGTACTGCTCATGCTGCTTTGGGCGGGAGACTTCAGAACGGTGTTCTGGTTCGCGGTCATCCCGGCCTTCATCGCTGTTCTTCTACTGGTACTTGGCGTGGAGGAACCCCGCGCGGGCTCGATCCAGCGCAGGCCGGCTTCTCCAATACAGTGGAAAACGCTGAGCGAGCTCGGCCGTGCGTACTGGTTCGTGGTCACAGTCGGCGGCGTGTTCACGTTGGCGCGTTTCAGCGAGGCGTTCCTGATATTGCGCGCCCAGCAGCAGGGGCTGCCCGATACCTACGCGCCGCTGGTCCTGGCGGTGATGAGCATCGTCTTTGCGTTGTCCGCGTATCCGGTTGGAAAACTTGCCGACCGCATGAGCCATATGCTTCTGCTTTCGGCCGGGCTGATCACGCTGATCATCGCCGACGTCGTGCTGGCTCAGGCGCAGGGGCTGGGCGCGGTCGCCCTGGGCGTGGCCTTATGGGGTCTGCACATGGGTATGACCCAGGGACTGCTGGCAACCATGGTCGCCGACACCGCCCCAGCGAATTACCGGGGCACGGCGTTTGGCTTTTTCAGTCTGGCGAGCGGCGTCGCGATGCTGATCGCCAGTGTTCTGGCGGGCCTGCTCTGGGACAAGCTCGGTGCGGCCGTGACGTTTTACGCCGGCGCCGCTTTTTCCGCGGCGGCCTTGATCATGCTCGTGCTGGGAAGCCGGCGCACGTCTACCGCCTGACCCGGAATCAAGATCGTGCCGGCCGTGCCCGGAGGACGCAAGTGGATCGGGAGCGGAATGCTCAGAATCCGGCGCGCGCGCGGACCGGTTGTCCCGCAAAGCAGTCGTGGTCGTGGAGGGCGCGGAGGACAGCCGCTATCGGTCTCAAATCGTCTCCACCGGAAGTCCCTTGGTTCGCCATTCGGGCAATCCCGCCTCCAGGCGACGCGCCTTGAAGCCGCGCTCGCGCAGGAGTTTGACGGCTTCAAAGGCGAGCACGCAATAGGGTCCGCGGCAATAGGCGACGACCTCCTTGTTCTTCGGCAGCTTACTTAGGCGACCTTCAATCTCGGAAAGGGGGATGTTCACTGCCCCCGGAAGATGCCCGGCCCGGTACTCTTCCGAAGGGCGAACATCCAGTACGGTGACGAGCCCCTTGCGCACCCGGCCGAGCAACTCCTTGGCTGCGATCGGTTCAAGGGCATCCTTCGTCGTGAGATAGGTACGGACGAGCTTCTGCACCTCGGCTATCCGGTCCTCCGCGACCCGCCGAATGATGTCGAGCAGCTCGATAATGTCGTCGCCCGAAAGTTCGTAGTACACGCGCAGACCCTCTTTACGTGCGGTCACGAGCCCCGCCTGCCGGAGTTCCTGAAGGTGCTGCGAAGCGTTCGCGACACTCAAGCCGGATACCTTGGCGAGCTGCTCCACGCTGCGCGCGCCTTGGGCGACCAACTCCAGCAGCGCGAGGCGGTTGGCGTTGCTGAGGGCCTTGCCGACGCGCGCAAACTGCACGAAGAGGTCGTGCTTGAATCTGTTTTTGGACACGGTATGCCTCGCCTCCTTGTATTCAACGAACTCATTGAATAGTATAGCGGATGAGCATTCACTCTGCCGCAACCCGCGGCGTGCCCATCCTGGGGAGGAGTTTGCGTGAGGCTACCCGTCTATCTCGATTACAACGCGACTACGCCGGTCGCACCTGAAGTCGCCGATGCGATCGTGCCGTTCCTGCGTGAGCAGTTCGGCAACCCGTCCTCATCGCACGTCTATGGGCAGCGCGCGATGGAAGCGATCGTCGAGGCGCGCGGGCAGGTGGCCATGCTGCTCGGCGCCGCAGCCGAGGAAATTGTTTTCACCGGCTCGGCTACGGAGGCGAACAACCTGGCGCTGCTCGGCGTGGCCCGCGCGCTGTCCGGCAAGAAACGGCATCTGGTGACATCGGCCATCGAGCATCCGGCGGTGGAGCAGCCACTGCGGCGGCTGCGCGAAGAGGGCTGGGACCTGACGGTCGTCCCGGTCGATGGCGCCGGACGCGTCGATCCCGATGCGGTCCGCCGCGCGCTGCGCCGCGACACGGCGCTGGTGTCGATCATGCATGCCAACAATGAAATCGGCACGATCCAGCCGGTTGCAGAAATCTCGGCGATCACGCGCCAGGCCGGGGTCCTGCTGCACACCGATGCGGCGCAGTCGGCCGGCAAGATCGCAGTCGACGTGAGTGCATTGGGAGTGGATCTGCTGACGCTCGCCGGCCACAAGTTCTACGCGACCAAAGGCGTTGGTGTGCTCTACGTGCGTCGCGGCACGCCGATCGCCGCCGTCCTGGCGGGCGCCGAACAAGAGCACGGACTGCGTCCGGGTACCGAATGCGTGCCACTGGTGGTCGGTTTGGGCGTGGCGGCGCGACTGGCGCGGGAACGGCTGCCGAAAGCGCAAGAGCACCTGCGACGCATGCGCGACCAGATGCACGAACTTCTGCAACGAGAAATTCCTGATCTGCGACTGAACGGCCATGCGTCCCAGCGGCTGCCCAACACGCTGCATGTGTCATTTCCCGGGGTAAGCGGCGACGAACTGCTGCGGGTTGCGGCGGCGGACGTCGCCGCGTCGGTCGGCTCGGCCTGCCATGCCGGCAGCACCGCGGTGAGCGGCGTACTGGCGGCGCTGGGGGTCGAACCGGCTGTCGCAGCCGGGGCCGTGCGCCTGTCGGTCGGGGTACCCACCATGGAGAACGAGATCAAGCATGCCGCCGCGGCACTCACGGCGGCCTGGCTGCGCCTGCGCCAAACCCATTAGGCGCAGTAGTTCCAGAACTCGTCACAGTCGCCCGCGCCGGCCTTGCCTCCATCACAGTAGTGCGACTCTCCGCCATTATTGACACGCCGGCGTAACAGCTCTACTATTCAACTACTCAGTTGAATAGTAAGGCCGTACCTCGCGGCGTTGATACTGCTCGGGGTGCCGGTGGCGATTGTGACAGGACACGACCACGACCGTGACCAAGACCCTGTTTATTCTCAATGACCCCCCCTACGGGACCGAACGTAGCTATAACGCCTTGCGGCTCGCGGGTTCGCTTGTCAAAGCCGAAGGCGAGGAGGTACGGATGTTCCTGATGGGTGATGCGGCATCGTGCGGCAAGTCGGGCCAGAAGGTGCCCGAAGGGTTCTACAACATTCAGCTCATGCTGAATCGGGTGACACGAAGCGGCGGCAAGGTCGGTGTGTGCGGGACCTGCATGGATGCACGCGGCATTTCCGAGGCCGAGCTGATCGAAGGCACGCAGAAAAGCACGCTCGCCGAACTGACTGCCTGGACGCAATGGGCCGACAAAGTGCTGGTTTTCTGAGGCTGTCATGACATCCGGGAAAACGGTTCTGATTCTCGGTGGCGGTGTTGGCGGCATTGTTGCCGCGATACGGCTGCGTAAGCTGCTTGCCCGCGAGCACCGGGTGGTGCTCGTGGAGAAGGAGGCAGAGCACGTCTTCGCGCCGTCCTTTCTATGGCTGATGATCGGGGAGCGCAGGCCCGGGGAGATCTCCCGGCCGCTCGCAGCACTTGTAAAACGCGGGATAGAGCTCGTCCGTGGTCCGATCGAACGCATCGATCCGGCCACGCGTACGATCCGCGTGAATGGCATGGACATCACCGGCGACCATATGGTTGTTGCGCTGGGTGCCGACCTCGCTCCGGAACTCGTTCCAGGCCTTGCAGAGGCGGGGCACAACTTCTACACGCTTGCGGGCGCGCAATCGTTGCACGCCGCGCTTGCGCAGCTAGAAAATGGCCGCCTCACCGTCCTGATCGCATCCATGCCCTTCAAATGCCCGGCTGCGCCCAACGAGGCGGCGATGCTGCTCGAATACGATTGCCGCAGACGCGGCGTACGGAAAAACGTCCAGATCGACCTCTACACGCCGGAACCGGGGCCCATGGCCGTAGCCGGACCCGAGGTGTCCGCGGCATTGCGGCAAATGGTGGAAGCGAAAGGCATCAGCTATCACCCTGGTCACACCGTGACGAGTGTCGATGCCGCCAGGCGTCGGCTCGCTTTTGCGAATGGTGCCGAAGCCGATTTCGATCTGCTCGCCTACGTGCCGCCGCATCGCGCGCCCAAAGTTGTACTGGATGCGGGCATGTGCGGTGAAAGCGGCTGGGTCCCCGTAGACCGGGGCACGCTCGAAACCAAATTTCCCGGCGTCTATGCAATCGGTGACGTCGCAGGGATCATGCTTACGTCTATCGGGAAGCCGCTGCCCAAAGCGGGAGTGCTTGCCCACAACCAGGCGGAAGTGGTGGCGCACAACATCTCGGTGGCCATTACCGGCCGCGGCGCAACGCGGCGGTTCGGCGGCGAGGGGGAGTGCTTCGTGGAGACCGGCGACGGCAGAGCCGGATTCGGAAGCGGAAACTTCTACGCCGACCCGGCGCCGCAAATCGAACTCAAGTCATCGAGCAGACCCCGGCACTGGGGCAAGGTGGCCTACGAGAAATACTGGCTGTGGAGCCGGTTCTGACACGTAGGCCGGCGAAGCCGGAACCAAAAGACGCCGACGGAGTGCCAGGGAATTCGCTGGCGCGAACGTCAACGCGGCGGTAACTGCATGCAACAAGCGATATTGCAGCATGAACCGGTGATTCGGCTCGGCTTTTTCCTGGCCGTGCTCGCGCTCGTGGCGCTTGCGGAACACATCGCCCCGCGGCGGGCGCTCACGGTTTCTAGATTCCGGCGCTGGACGAGTAACCTTGCTATCGTGTTCCTGAACAGCGCTCTGGTCAGAGTACTGTTCCCGATGGCGGCGGCGGGGTTCGCCGGTCTTGCGAGCGCGCGCGGTTGGGGCCTTTTCAACAACTCCGTGCTCCCGTTCTGGGTGGCGTTTCTCGCCTCGGTCGTGCTGCTCGATCTGGCGATCTACCTGCAGCACGTGATGTTTCACGCTGTTCCGGCACTGTGGCGTCTGCACCGCATGCACCACGCCGACCTCGATTTCGACGTGACCACCGGCGCGCGATTTCATCCGATCGAGATCGCGCTTTCGATGCTGATCAAGTTTGCCGTGATTGCCGCTCTTGGCGCACCGGCTGTGGCCGTGGGGTGGTGTTCGAGGTCCTGATTAATGCGACGGCAATGTTCAACCACGGCAACGTGCGCTTGCCCTCTTCACTGGACCGCGTCCTGCGCATCTTCGTCGTCACGCCCGACATGCACCGCGTACACCACTCGGTCGAGGACCATGAAGTGAACAGCAATTTCGGTTTCAATCTCGCGATCTGGGACCGGCTGCTGGGCACCTACAGGGATCAGCCGGACGAGGGGCATGAGCGCATGGTGCTCGGCATCCGCGACTATCGCGAGCCAAAGCTCGTGACAGACCTCCCGGGGATGCTGGCGCTCCCGTTCATCGGGCGTGTCACCGGATACGCCATCAATCGTCGGGTATGGAAGGGCAGTGCGTGAAACGCATAACCCTGTCGCGCATCGTCCTCTTCGCCGCACTGGCCGCGGCGATCGCGCTCGCCCTGGCCTACCGCGATCGGCTCAATGTGGCGGCCCTCGAGGCCTGGATCGCCTCCGCGGGCCCGCTCGGCCCGCTGCTCTACATGGCGATCTACGCGGTCGCGACGGTGCTTTTCCTGCCGGGTTCGGTGCTCACGCTCGCGGGAGGCGCGCTCTTTGGTCCCGTGTGGGGCACGTTCTACAGCCTCACCGGCGCAACCGTCGGCGCCGTCGCTGCGTTCGTCATCGCGCGCTATCTCGCCTCGGACTGGGTGAGTCGCAAGGCGAGCGGCTGGACCCGGCAGCTCATCGAAGGCGTGGAGAGCGAGGACTGGCGCTTCGTCGCGTTCGTGCGGCTTGTGCCGCTTTTTCCCTTCAACCTGCTCAACTACGCGCTCGGGCTGACTCGAATCGGCATTTCTGCATACGTCGTGGCCTCTTACGTTTTCATGCTGCCGGGTGCGCTCGCCTACACCTACCTCGGTTATGTCGGTCGCGAGGCGGTGGCAGGCGGCGAAGGACTGATCCGCAAGGGCCTCGTCGCGCTTGCGCTCTTCGCCGCAGTCGCATTCCTCCCGCGACTCGTGAAGCGCCTGCGCCGCGGCAAGCGGATGGCGCTCTCGATCGCCGAGCTCAGGGCGCGACTGGCGAGCAAGGAGGAAATCACGGTGCTCGACGTTCGTCCCCTCAGGGATTACAACGGCGAACTGGGGCACGTCCCGGGTTCGCTCAATATCCCGTTCGACGAGTTGCCGCGGCGGATGTCCGAGATCGAAGCGCACCGCGAGCGGCCGCTCGCCGTGATCTGCCGCACCAACCGCATGTCCGGAAAGGCAGTCCAGTGGTTGCGCGGCGCGGGGTTCAAGCAGGCGCTGCTCGTGGAGGACGGCATGCTCGGCTGGCACAAGCAAAGCGGCGATGCGCCACTGCTCGTGCGCAACCCGGTTCCGTGAGGGCGGTCGCGACCCGACTCGGAACATAGCGGCATCCTGCCACTCCCCTGAGCGCGCACCATGTGCGAAATGTTCGGAATTAGCAGCGCGGGGCCGACACGGCCGCGGGAGCTGCTCTGCAGCTTCGCGGCACGCGGTGGCGAGAGCGCCGACAATCCGGACGGCTGGGGCCTTGCCGCGATGGTCGACAACGCTTTCCGCATCACCAAGGAGCCGCAGCCGGCCGCGCACAGCCCCCGCTTCCGTGCGCTTTGCCATGAGACGCGCTCTGCGCTCATCCTCGCCCACGTGCGCAAAGCCAACCCGCCTACCGCGCGGGTGCTCGCCAATACGCACCCCTTCAGCCACGTTTGCTGCGGGCGGGAATGGGTTTTCGCGCATAACGGCAGACTCGCCGAGACAGATGATCGGCAGAAAAGCGCGGCGAACTTGTGTACGCCGGCCGGCGATACCGACTCCGAGTACGCGTTTTGCCTCCTGTTGGAGCGCATCGCCGCGGCGTTTGCACCGACCGGGAGCGGAGAAGCCGGCTGGTTCGACGCCCTCGCGCAGGTGGCCGAAACGCTCGCCTCGCACGGGCGGTTCAATTTCCTAATGTCCGACGGCACGCACCTCATCGCCTATGGACATGACCGGCTGCACGCGCTCGAGGACGCTGAGGTGCTCACCGGGATCACATTGGGGCCGACGGTCGTGCTCGCCACCGAGCCGCTCACGGAATGTTCGGCCTGGAGTGCTTTCGCACCGGGCGAGCTACGCGTGTACCGCAGCGGAAGCCGGGTCTTGCGCCTCCTCACCCACCCGCGCGCGTCGCAGTCCGCGCTTGCAGAATAAACCGAACCTGCGGCGACGCCGGCTCGTCACGGCGCGCGGCTTCGCCAAGCCCGATGCCGACCAACGTCCGCCGCTCGTTCACCTGATGCTGGTGCTGCTCAAACAGCCCGCACCCAGGATTGTCTCGAACCACCCTGTTCCCGCCGTCGCATCGATGCCGATGTAGTGCAGAATCTTGAGAACCACCTCGCCCGCAATCAATGCGTTACCTCCTTCTCACCCCGTCAGATCGTGAAGTCGCGCTAGAATCCACTTTCGCCCCCCCGTAACCCAAGAATGCCTCATGACCAAAGTCTATTCGATCGACGGTATCACGCCCGTCGTCCACCCGAGCGCCTACGTTCATCCGAGTGCGGTGCTGATCGGCGACGTGATCGTCGGCCCCGGCGTCTATATCGGTCCGCTGGCCAGCCTGCGCGGCGACTTCGGGCGGATCGTGGTCGAGAAGGGCGCGAACGTCCAGGACTGCTGCGTGCTGCACGGGTTCCCGGGCACCGACACCCTCATCGAGGAGGACGGCCACATCGGCCACGGCGCAGTGATCCACGGTGCGCGCATTCGCAGGAACGCGATGGTCGGAATGAGCGCGGTGATCGGCGACAATGCCGAGATCGGCGATTCGGCGATCGTCGCCTCTCTGGCGTTCGTCAAGGCGGATATGGTCGTTCCGCCCCGCACGCTGGTCGCGGGCGTCCCGGGGCGCGTGGTGCGCAAGCTCACGCAGATCGAGCTCGACTGGAAAATCCAGGGGACGGACATGTACAAGATGCTCACCGTCCGTTCGCTCGGCACCTTGCGTCGCACGACAGCGCGCACGAAGGTGGAGGCGAGGCGCAAACGTTTCGACCTGCCCGAGACACTGCCTCTACGCGCATATCGCAGAAAGCTGACACCGTGAAATGGTGAAACCGGCAAAGGGCATCAGGGTCATCGACGTCGTGCTCCAATCACACCGTGCGGCCGGCGGAGGCGCAGCGCCGCGGCACCGATCCACCCATCATCCATTCCAGACAACAGACTAGAGGTCCATCCATGGCTTACGAACATATCATCGTCGAAACCCGGGGCCGCGTCGGTCTGATCACCCTCAACCGTCCCAAGGCCCTGAACGCCCTGAACGATGCGCTGATGGACGAGCTGGGCGGGGCGCTGGCCGGATTTGACGCCGACGAGGGCATCGGCGCCATCGTGCTCACGGGAAGCGAGAAGGCCTTCGCCGCCGGCGCGGACATCGGCGCGATGAAGGACTGGTCCTACATGGACGTCTACAAGAGCGACTACATCACCCGCAACTGGGAGCGGCTGAGGTCGGTGAGAAAGCCCGTGATCGCGGCGGTGGCGGGATTCGCGCTCGGCGGGGGCTGCGAACTGGCGATGATGTGCGATTTCATCATTGCGGCCGACACGGCAAAGTTCGGGCAGCCGGAGATCAAGATCGGCGTAATCCCCGGTGCGGGCGGCACGCAGCGTCTGCCGCGAGCCGTCGGCAAGGCCAAGGCCATGGACCTGGTGCTCACCGGGCGGATGATGGACGCGGCGGAGGCCGAGCGCGCGGGCCTGGTGTCGCGCGTCGTGCCGGCGGCGCAGCTGCTCGAGGAGGCACTCGCGGCTGCGACGCAGATTTCCGGGTGCTCGCTGCCCTCGGTCATGGCGGCCAAGGAAGCGATCAATCGCGCCTTTGAAACCCCGCTCACCGAAGGCATCCTGTTCGAGCGCCGCACGTTTCACTCGCTGTTCGCCACCGAAGACCAGAAGGAAGGCATGATTGCGTTCGTCGAGAAGCGCAAGGCCAACTTCAAGCACCGCTGACCATGACCAGCCGGGCTGCCGGCGGCTCGGCTGCGCGCCACATCGCCTGGATGTGCGCGGCGCACGTGATCAGCATGCCCGGCTTCGCCACGTATGCGACGCTGCTGCCCGGCCTGCAGCAGGAGTGGAGGATCAACAATTCGCAGGCGGGCCTGGTCTCGGGCGCCTTCTTCGCAGGCTACATGGCGGCCGTTCCGCTGCTCATGGGCCTCACCGACCGCGTCGATGCCCGCCGGGTCTATCTGTTCTCCTGCCTGACGCTGACGGCCGCACTGGGCGCGTTTGCGCTGCTGGCGCAGGGATTCGTTACCGCCGCGCTGTGCCAGGCCGCGGTCGGTGCCGGGATCGCCGGCACCTACATGCCGGGCCTGCGCGTTCTCACCGATAACATTTCCGGCCCGGCCCAGAGCCGTGCGGTGTCGTTCTATACCGCGATCTTCGGGCTCGCGACCAGCGTATCGATCCTGGTTTCGGGTCAGGTCGCGGACCTGTGGGGCTGGCGCGGCGCCTTCGCGGCCGCGGCGATCGGACCCGCAATCGCCGCGGCCATGGTCACCCTCGGCATGCCGCCGTCGCAATCTCACGCCGGGCACGCCGCGCCCCTGCTCGATTTCCGGCCGGTGCTGCGCGCGCGCCAGGTCTGGCCCTACATGCTTGGGTACACGGTGCACTGCTGGGAGTTGTTCGGCTCGCGTTCGTGGCTGGTTGCGTTCTGTTTTTTCGCGCAGGGCGCGCAGGCCCAGATCGGCCCCTGGGCCTGGTCGCCGGTTGCGATCGCCGCCGTCGCCAACCTGTTCGGCCCGCCGGCGAGCGTCCTGGGCAATGAATTCGCGCTGCGTTTCGGCAGGGGGCGCCTGATCGCCATTGCGATGATCGTCTCGGGCCTCCTCACCTGCATGCTCGGATTTGCTTCGTGGCTGCCGTGGTTTGCGATCGCCGGCCTGACGATGCTGCACATGGCGCTGCTCATGGGGGATTCGTCGGCGCTGACCGCGGGCATGGTCATGCATTCGCCACCCGAGGCGCGCGGTGCGACCATGGCGATACACTCGATGCTCGGGTTCGGAGCCGGTTTCATAGCGCCCCTGGTCTTCGGCGCAGTGCTTGACCTCGCCGGCGGCAACGAGAGCGCATCGGCCTGGGGCGCTGCCTACATGACGCTCGGAGTGGGGGCGGTGGTCGCTCCGTGGCTGCTCGGATTCGCGCGCCGCAAGGCCTGACCTGTCGCGCGCCCCCACGGCCGGCATTTGATTCATAATCCTGCCGAGGGGAGCCGCAAGGCATAGCGGCCACGGTTCCGGAGGAGAGGCGAATGGAAAAGATCTGGCTAAAGAGCTACCCCCCTGGTGTTCCCGCCGAGATCGATTACCGGCAGCACGCATCGATCGGGGCGCTGTTCGAGGCGAGCGCGGCGAAATTCCGTGACCGCCCTGCCTATCACAACATGGGCAGGACGATCAGCTTCGGGGAACTGGACCGGTTGTCGCGCGCGTTCGGTGCCTGGCTGCAGGCGCGGGGCATCGCGAAGGGCGGGCGCGTGGCCGTGATGATGCCCAACTGTCTTCAGTATCCGGTGTGCATTTTCGGCGCCCTGCGGGCGGGCTGCACGGTGGTCAACGTCAACCCCCTCTATACCGCCCGGGAGCTGGAATACCAGCTGAAGGACTCCGGGGCCGAGGTCATCGTCATCCTGGAGAACTTCGCCCATGTGCTGCAGGAAGTGATCGCCAGGACTCCTATCAAGCACGTTGTGGTCGCGGCGCTGGGCGACCTGCTCGGGCCCAAGGGGCTGCTGGTGAATTTCGTCCTGCGCAACCTGAAAAAAATGGTGCCGGCCTACGAACTGCCGGATACACAGCGATTCAACGCCATGATCGCCGAGGGCGAGCGCGGGGCGCTGCGTGCCGTCGATGTGGGCCATGAGGACGTCGCTTTCCTGCAGTACACCGGCGGGACCACCGGCGTTTCCAAGGGCGCAGCGCTGGTCCACCGCAACATTCTCGCAAACCTGGAACAGGCCGCAGCCTGGCTCATGCCGTTCCTGGGCGAGCAGCCCCAGATCATCATCACGGCGCTGCCGCTGTATCACATCTTTTCGCTCACCGCGAACTGCCTGATCATGACCAAGCTGGGCGGATGCAACATCCTGATCACCAACCCGCGCGACATCCCGGGTTTCGTGAAGGAATTGGCCAAACACAAGTTCACCATGATTACCGGCGTGAACACCTTGTTCAACGGCTTGCTCAATCATCCGGACTTCGCCAGTTTGGATTTTTCGAACCTGCGGGTTGCGCTCGGCGGCGGCATGGCGGTGCAGCAGGCGGTGGCGGACCGCTGGAAAAAGGTGACTGGGGTGACGCTGGTGGAGGCCTACGGTCTTTCCGAGACCTCGCCCGCTGCAACCATCAATCCTCTCGACTTGAAGGAATACAACGGCGCGATCGGGCTACCCATATCGTCGACGGAAGTTTCGATCCGGGGTGATGACGGAAAGGAAGTGCCGCTCGCGCAGGCCGGCGAGGTCTGCATCCGCGGACCGCAGGTGATGTCGGGCTATTGGCACCGGCCGGACGAGACCGCCAAGGTGATGACACCCGACGGATTCTTCTGCACCGGAGACATCGGCATCATGGATGACAGGGGTTTTGTCCGCATTGTCGACCGCAAGAAGGACATGGTCCTGGTGTCCGGCTTCAACGTCTATCCGAACGAGGTCGAAAACGTGGTTGCGATGCACCCGGGCGTGCTCGAGTGCGCCGTAATCGGCGTGCCCGATGCGAATTCCGGCGAGGCGGTGAAGCTGTTCGTCGTCAAGCGCGACCCGTCACTGACCGAGGCCGATCTGCGCAAGCACTGCGAGGAAAACCTGACCGGCTACAAGCGCCCGAAACTCATCGAGTTTCGCGCCGATCTGCCGAAGACGAATGTGGGCAAGATACTGAGGCGCGAACTGCGCGACAAGGCCAAGTGAACAGGGCTGCCGGGCACGCCGGGGCGCCGGGCGCCGCCTAATTGAGGGGGCGGAGGTCGGCGTTGGGGCGCGATTTTTTCAGCGCCTTGTCGATCGCGGAGAGTAAGTCCTCGACCTGAATCGGTTTGGTAAGGAAATCGTCCACGCCCAGCTGGTGTGCCTTGACCAGGGTGTCGTCATCGTCGCGCCCGGTAAGGAAAATCACCGGGATGCGCATGGTCATCGGGTCGGAGCGCAACGCACGCAGCAGCTCCATGCCATCCAGGTAGGGCATGGCAATATCCGACAGGATCAGATCGGGCATTTCGGCAAGGATGTAGCGAATGCCGTCGGCGGCGTCAGACGCCACGCGCACTGCATGGCCCGCTTGCTTCAGGTGCACGCGCAGCAGTTCGAGCATGGAGACGTCGTCTTCGATCAGTAACAGCTTGGCCAAACTGCCTCCGCGACGAAAACCGCAAAACCGCTATTCCACTCTTTAATATTAACATACGCTCCCGCGCCGATGGGCGAGCGTACTGGAACGCTCCGTGCGACCTTGCCGCAGTCAATCGGTCAATTACGGCGGCCCGCCCGCGGTACGATGAAGCGGTAACTCGCCAACACGCCCAGTGAGCACAGCGCGATCCCCACTGTCATCGGCACCGGCGTGCCGTCGTGCAGTCTGCCGACGAGAAATCCGATCAACGCGCCGCTGGCGAGTTGCAGGAACCCCAGCAATGCCGAGGAGGTGCCGGCCATCCGCGGGAATGGTCTGAGCGCTCCGGCCATGGCGCTTGGCTGGTTCAGTCCGGTCGCGACGAGGAAGAAAAAGTACGGCACGATGATGGCGGTCACCGAGTGAATGCCGGAAAGCGCGAACCCGGCCATGACCAGCCCGGCCGCGGCGCCCAGCGCCGTGCCGATCCGCATCAGGCGCTCGATGCCCATGCGGGTCACGAACCGCGCGGTTACCAGGCTGCCCAGGATGAAACCGGAAATCGCCATTCCGAGCATCAGCCCGAACTGCCAGGCCGCCAGGCCGAGCGTGCCCATGAGCACGAAGGAGGCGCTGGAAAGGAATGCCATGATTGCGCCGAAGGTGAACGCATTGCACATGGCGTAGCCGATGAAGCCGCGATCCGCAAGCAGCACGCGGTAGCTGGCGAAGCTGTGCGTGATTCCGGTGGCGGCGGGGTTCAGTTCGCGGTTCGACTCGGTGAGCAAGACCGATACGGCGAGCAGCACACTGCCGCCCGCGAACGCCTGCAGGGCGAATACCGCCCGCCAGCCGAACTGCTGCTCGAGCTGGCCGCCGAGCATCGGCCACGCACAGATCAGCAGCGACATGCCGGCGCTGATGTAACCCATCATCCGTGCGGTACCTTCGGCGCCGTGTACGTCGCGTACGATGGCGCGGCCGATGACGGTGGGTGCGCAGCAGCCCAGGGCCTGAAAGAACCGGGCGACGATCAGGGACTCG
>Ga0315281_10002507_pt1 | contig 27244 bp, 22 predicted proteins | sample YL17G07_0_MG_FD_204540 | JGI IMG/M metagenome (GOLD analysis project Ga0315281, IMG submission 204540) | Sediment microbial communities from Yellowstone Lake, YNP, Wyoming, USA - YL17G07_0 | ecosystem: Environmental > Aquatic > Freshwater > Lake > Sediment | place: USA: Wyoming | collected...
CGGGCAGAAGTTGGTCGGGCTCCACCACCTTGAGCGCGATGCCGAGCTCCCGCGCCTCGTCGGCCTCCACCACGCGCGCGGTGAAGGTCATTTCCGCCGCCCGCTGATAGCCGATCTGGCGGGTGAGGAACCACGAGCCGCCGTCCCCGGGGATCAGCCCCAGGTTGAGGAAGGTCTCGCCGAACTTGGCCTGGGTGGAGGCGATGCGAATGTCGGCCATCATGGCCAAATCGCACCCGGCGCCGATGGCCGGGCCGTTCACCGCCGCGATGATGGGCACGTCCAGGCCGTCCAGGGCCATGGGGATGCGCTGGATGCCGCGCCGGTAAGCCTCCTCCGCCAGCACGATCGGCCCGCCCTGGAACTCCTGGGCGCGCTGCTTCATGTCCTTCACGTTGCCGCCGGCGGAGAAGGCCTTGCCCGCCCCGGTGAAAATCAGCACGGACACCTCGTCGTCGTACTGAATGCGGCGGCAGGCGTCCTCGATCTCGCCGATGATGGTCTTGCCGCTGATCGGATTGCGGGAATCCGGCAGGTTCAGGGTCAGCACCGCGATGCGGTCCTTCACCTCCAGGAGGATTTCCTTGTAGTCGGCCATGCGCGCTCCGGGCATCGGCTTAAGGCCGGGCTCCCGCCCTGGGAGGCCCCGGCACGGTGAGGGGCCTAGCGGCCCTTCCAGTTGGGCTTGCGCTTCTCGGCGAAGGCCTTGGGGCCCTCCACCCGGTCGGCCGACTGGAGGAAGGTCTCGCTCAGGGGCGTCGGGGTGTGCATCGCCTTGGCGACGGACAGGTGCAGCTGGCTCAGGGCGACCTGCTTGGTCAGGCGCACGGAGAGGGGCGCGCATTCCAGGATCTCCCGCGCCCAGCGCCGCGCGGTGTCCATCAGATCCGCCAGCGGCACGACCTCGTTGACCAGGCCCAGCTTCTCCGCCTGGCGGGCCGTGATGGGCTTGGCGCGCAGCAGCATGCCCATGGCGATCTTCATGGGGATCATGCGGGGCAGGCGCTGCATGCCGCCCGCCCCCGCCACCAGCCCCACGCGGGGCTCGGGCAGGCCCAGCGTGGCGTGCTCGGCGGCGATGAGGATGTCGCAGGCCAGGGCCATCTCGAAGCCCCCGCCCAGCGCCACGCCGTTGACCGCCGCGATCACCGGCTTGAACAGGTCGTGCCGGTCGGTGATGCCGCCGAAGCCGCCGCTGAAGTCGGACACGGAGAAGCGCACCCCGGCGGCCTCGGACTTGAGGTCGTTGCCGGCGCAGAAGGCGCGCTCGCCGCTGCCGGTGAGGATCGCCAGCCAGGCGTCGCCGTCGGCCGCGAAGGCGTCGAAGGCCCGCGCCAACTCCTCGTTGGCGGCGGGATGGAGGGCGTTCATCACCTCCGGGCGATTAAGCGTGACGGTGGTGATGTGATCCGCCGTAGCGACCGTGATGAACTGGTAGGCCATGCGGGCTTGCTCAGGGGTGTGCGGGCCGGCGCGCCGTTGGGCCGGGCCGGCCAAGGGGTTCTGCCGCGCCGTCAGGCTTTGCCTTCGTCCGCCTTGATCTGGTCCAAGGTGCGGGCGCTGGGCAGTTGCTCCTTCTTGGTGGAGAGCGTCGGGTACTTGACGGCGCCGTCACGGTTCATTGCGGTGTAGGACTGCCACTTCTCGGGAACCTGGTCTTCCGGGTAGATGGCTTCCACCGGGCACTGGGCCACGCAGACGTCGCAGTCAATGCACGTCTCCGGGTTGATGTAGAGAATGGTCGGGCCCTCGTGGAAGGCCTCCACGGGGCAGACTTCCACGCAGTCGGTGTACTTGCAGCCGTCGCAGTAGGCTGTCACGACGTAGGTCATTTGCGATTCTCCTTCAGTTGGCGGACGTGGACACGGGGGGCGCGCCCAAGGGGGGCTGTTGCCCCGGCCCTTCCTTGGCCCGGGCAAGCTGATTCTCATTCCTGCCTCAAGGCGTTACCTGCTTGGGGTACCGCCGTCAAGCGTGAAAGTCACACGGCGCCCGGCCCGGCGCGTGGCGCGGCCGGGCTTGACTTGCGCCGGGTGGACGGCAAGAATCGGCGCAGGGTGGCCAGCGCCGCGAGGGCGCCGCCCCCGCATCGCTGCAACCGATTCGACGGCGGGCGACATGTCCGGCTTGGGCACGAATTCCGCGGGCCGTGTGCTGGGGGACAGCGCCGTCCTGGAGCGCCTGGAGCGCCTGGGGCGGCAGCCCCGCATCTTCCCCAACCTGACCCACGCCGGCTTTCCGCCGGAGCAGTTGAGCACCGCCGGCGCCTGGTTCATGCGCGACGCCCAATCGGCGGTGGAGCGGCACGCCTGCCAGCAGGTGGCGCGGGGCTTCTTCGAGGACGAGACCCTCCTGCGGCTGTTCTGCCGCTACTTCGAATGCACGGACTGGAAGCTGGAGAAGAGCCCGTGGTTCTTCTCCCGCGCCGACTACCAGCGCTTCTTCGCCGCGCTGATCCGGCCCGTCGCGTTCGAGACCGCCCAGATCGAGGCCGGGCTGGGGGAGGAGCGCTGGGGCGAGTACTTCCTCAAGCTGCCCTTCGATCTGGGGATGGAGCAGGCCAAGCGCGCGCTGTGGACGGCCATCTGCCGGCAGGAGCACTACTGGAAGCCGCTGGCGGACTACACGCATTGGCGCGCGGCGCAGCTGCTCCATTACCTCCAGCGCACGCTGGACATCGTCCACTTCACTCCGGACCAGTTCCACTATCATTGGGAGCGGGAGTTCCGGCGCCAGCTGTACGCGGCGCTGCGCGGCTTCTCCGAGGCGCTGGAGGGCGCCGCGCGCCGCTGGCAGGAGCAGCGCAAGGAACGGGCGCGGGGCTTCACCCAAGGCGCGTTCAGTGGGTCGGACCTGCCCGTGCTGCACCTGGAGGTGCTGCAAGCGCTGAGCTATTTGGAGCTGGACGTGGCCACGGCCGACGCCGCCCGGGTGCGCGCCGCCTTCCGGCGCCGCTCCAAGCGCAGCCACCCGGACCACGGGGGCGACCCCGCCGAATTCCTCAAGCTGTCCCGCTACCGCGACGTGCTGGAGGGCTGGCTGAAGTCCCGCGCGCGGGGGTAAGCCTGCGCTCGCGGTCCATTGGCCCGCCCGGCGGCCTCCCCCGCGACCGGCGCCGCCCTTATTCCAATTCTCATTCGAACATGGATGAATCGAAAAACAGCAATGTGGGGGAACAAGTCCCCCCACGCCCCCCTTTTAGGTTTTCTTGGCGAACCTTCCGCCAAGAAAGTTAAACCATTCAATGGGGTGCAGGGGGCGTGCTCCCTGCCGCCGCGCTCGGCGCGTCCGCGCCGAGCGCGGCGGTAGAGCGGGGTGGAACCCCCAATTTCGCTGACACAAGAGCCTCTTGCTTCCAATTATTAACCTTTGATTTGTGAATGGAATTACTGCATGGGCGAGAACGCCGAGGGCAGCAGGATCTTGTTGTTCATCTCGATCAGGAACTCCTGCCCGCCGGGCGGCCACACGCCCGTCTCCACCGCCTTGGCGCGCACCGCCGCCCGCTCGTTCAGGCTCGCGTACGGCCAGATGTGGATGAACTGGTTGGCCGTGCCGAACTCGCTGTATCCCACGAACGCCAGCGGCGAGAGCTTGAGCCGGTCGGGCAGCTTGGCTTCCCAGCGCTTGCGGATCTCCGGCAGCGTCCCCGCGCGGAACGTGTAGTAGCGCAGTTCGTAGACCGGCCCATGCTTGCCCGGCTTGAGTTCCGGGGAGAAGGGGAACGGAATCAGCACCTCCGAGCGCATCGCGACGATGAACTCCTGGATCTTGGGCGGCCAGTTGGGGTCCTTCATCGCCTCGGCGCGGATGCGCTCCCGCTCGGCCAGGTCCTGGTAGGGCCAGACGTGCGTGATCTCGTTGAGCGGCCCCAACTCCGTGTGCCAGAAGGCGGCCAGCTCGGAGTACTTGCGGCGGGACTGATAGGCCTCGCCGTAGCGCTTCTCCACCTCCGGCAGGCTGCCGGGCTTCAGGCGGTACGTGCGGAATTCGTAGATCATGGCGGGTCCTTTCCGGGGCGGCCGCGGCGGCGGTTCGGGATGGGAGGCTCCAAGGCGCTCGGTATTCGCGCCCACACAGGCTGCCCTCGTCTACCACTTCGCGCCGGCCGGGGTCAACGCGCGGCGGCGGCGAAAGGGCTGGATGCGTCGAGGGTCGCAGCGTGGACGAACTGCCGCCCCTATCTCCCGGCCTCTTTCCCCCTGCGGGGAAAGAGGGGCAGCAACGCCAGCGGGTTTCATGTTTGTGTGGAGGGTTGCGGTGTGTCCGAACTGCCGCCCCTATCTCCCGGCCTCTTTCCCCTGGGGAAAGGGCCGGGGATAGGGGCCTCCGGAGGGGAAAGGGCCGGGGATAGGGGCCACCCCGGCCGGCGAAAGCGCTGGATGTGTGGAGGGTCGCAGCGTGGACGAACTGCCGCCCCTATCTCCCGGCCTCTTTCCCCCTGCGGGGAAAGAGGGGCGGCTACACCGACGGGGTTCATGCTTGTGTGGAGGGGCGCAGAGCGCCCAACGCCAGCCTGTGCATGTGCGTAACCTCGCTCCCTTTCCCCAGAGGGGAAAGGGCCGGGGATAGGGGCCTCCCGAGGGGAAAGGGCCGGGGATAGGGGCCACCTCGGCGAGCAAACTCCCGCCATCCACAAACCCCGAGCATCCGATGGCCCATCCGCCCGCGCCCTACGCAACCACCAGGGCGTGCGTCCCCCGCGGCAGCACCTCGCCGATCCGCACCGCACGGCTCACGCCGCGCTCCAGCAGGCCGCGCAACAGGGGCTCGGCCTGCTCCGGGGCCACGGCGAAGAGCAGCGGTCCGGCGGTCTGGGGATCGTAGACGATCTCCCGGTGCCAGAGCGGCAGGTCGGACTCGAAGCGCAACTGGTCCTCCACCAGCGCGCGGTTGGCCGCGTTGACGCCCGTGGTCACGCCCCGGCGGTACATCTCCAGCGCCTCGTCCAGCACGGGCACGCGGGGCAGCTCCAGGCGGAAGGTGACCCCGGCGCTGTGCGCCATGCGGAAGGCGTGGCCGGCCAGGCCGAAGCCCGTGATGTCCGTGCAGGCGTGCGGCGCATGGTCCTGGGCCACCTCCGCCGGCACGCGGTTGAGCGTGGTGCACGACGCCAGGCAGGCGTCCATGGCCTGCGCCGAGACCCAGCCCTTGCGGTTGGCGTTGAACAGCACGCCGCTGCCGATGGGCTTGGTGAGGATCAACTGGTCCCCCGCGCGGGCCGTGGAGTTGCGCCAGATGCGGTCCGGATGCACCAAGCCGGTGACCGACAGGCCGAACTTGGGCTCCTCGTCGTCGGTGGAGTGTCCCCCCACCAGCACCGCCCCGGCCTCCTGGATCTTCTGCAGCGCCCCGGCGATGATGCCCTTGAGCGTCTCCAGGGGCAGGTCCTTGGAGGGGAACCCCACCAGGTTCATGGCGGTCAGCGGGCGTCCGCCCATGGCGTACACGTCGGACAGGGCGTTGGTGGCGGCCACCTGCCCAAAGAGGTAGGGGTCGTCCACCGGCGGCGTGATGAAGTCCACCGTCTGCACCAGGGCCGTGTCCGCGCTCAGGCGGTACACCCCGGCGTCGTCGGAGGTCTCGATGCCCACCAACAGATTGGGGTCGTGCTGATGCGGCAGCGAATCCAGCAGGTCCGATAACCCGATCGGACTAAGCTTGGCCGCTCACCCACAGGTGCGGGACAGGCCGGTCAGGGTCTTCTTCTTGAACATCGCCATCGGGTCGGATTCCTTCCTGGGTTGGTGCTGCGCGTGATGCCGCTATCGGTCCGTAGGTTCCCCCGCCGCGGACGCTGGGTCGGTAGTCCCCGCTACAAGGGAGCCTCATGCCCCGGCTCTACCAACGCGGACACCTTGTCCGCCCAACTGCCGGGCAGCGCCTCGATCCGCAGCGCCGCGCCGGTGAAGGGGTGCTCCATCTCCAGCGCCGCGCAGTGCAGCGCCTGGCGCGGCAGCCAGAGCCGCTCCCGCAGCCGCGCGAAGTCCCGGTGCGCCAGCCAGTCCAGGAACACGCCCTCGTCCGGGTGGTACTTCTTGTCCCCGACGATGGCGTGCCCGACATGCGCCAGGTGGACGCGGATCTGGTTGGTCTTGCCGGTCACCGGCTCCAGCTCCAGCTCGCTGCAAGGGCCGCGGGGCGTCTCGTGGCGCGTCACGCGCAGCACGCGGGTGAGGGAGTCCTGCGCCGTGCCCGGCGCCAGCCGCAGCTTGGTGAGGATGGCGCTGCCCTCATCCGGCACGATGCGCCCGGCGATCTCCCGGATTTCCTCCGGAAAGGCGCCGTAGACCAGCGCCCGGTAGGTCTTGCGCAGGGTCTTGCGCGTGAACAGGGTGTGCAGGCGCTTCAGGTCGCGCGCGCGCCGGGCAAAGATCAGCGGGCCGTCGGTCTCCAGGTCCAGGCGGTGGATGGGCGTCAGTTCCGGGTTGCCGGACTCCTCGCGCGCCCGCACGGCCAGGCTGGTGAAGTAATAGATGCCGGACGGGCTGACCGGGTAGGAGTCCGGCTTGTGCAGCACCCGCATCCACTCGTCCTCGTACAGCACCGCCAGGGGTTCCGCCGGCGCGGGTTCGTCCGTGCGCTGGTGCAGGTAGGCGATGCGGTCACCGGGCCGCACGACCGTTGCTTCGTCCACCGGGGCGCCGTTCAGCCGCACGCGCGGCGGAAAGAAGTGCTCGCGCCAGTCCGCGCCGCGCCCGAAGCCGTAGCGCTCCAGCAGGTAGGGCTTGAGCGGCCGGGGCGCGCCCTCGTATTCGAAGTGGAACACCTTGGCGGCGGCGGAGGAGACCAGCGGCGGCGGCGCGGGCGGCTCCAGGGCCGCGAGCGGGAGGGGCGGGGTCGTCACGGCGCTAGACCGCGGCCGACTGCGCCCTGCCCGCGGCGCGCTCCTTGCGCCCCAGGTGGGCCTTCAGGCTGGCGCTGGTGAGGGGATGGCCCAGCACCCCCTGAATCCACGCGCCCACCTCCAGCAACTTCTCCAGGTCCACGCCCGTGTGGATGCCCATGCCCTCGAACATGTACACCAGGTTCTCCGTCGGCACGTTGCCGGACGCGCCCGGGGCGTAGGGGCAGCCGCCCAGCCCGCCCACGGCGCCGTCGAAGTTCGTGATGCCCAGTTCCAGCGCCGCCAGCGTGTTGGCCAGCGCCGTGCCCTGGGTATCGTGCAAGTGTACGCCCACGCGCTGGGCCGGGGCGATCTTCAGCACCTGCTCCAGCAGGTCTTGGGTCTGGGTGGGCGTGCCCACCCCGATGGTGTCCGCGATCGAGAGGCTGTCCGCGCCGGCGTCCAGCAACTGCCGGGCGATGCGCGTCACCTGCTCGGGTTTGACCGCGCCCTCGAACGGGCAGCCGAAGGCCACGCTCACCGACCCGATGACCCGGATGCCATTGCGCTTGATGGTCGGAATCAGTTCCCCAAGCTCCTTCAGGGTCTCGCCGATGGAGCGGTTGAGGTTGGACTTGTTGTGGCTCTCGCTGGCGGAGAGGAACACGCACACCTCCTTCATGCCCGCCCGTTCCGCGCCCTCCAGGCCCTTCATGTTGGGCACCAGGGCGCTCGTCCCGACGGGGCCGAAGTCCGCGAAGGCGGCTCCGATCTCCGCGCTGTCCGCCAGCGCCGGAATCCACTTGGGATGCACGAAGGAGGTGATCTCGATGTGGGGCAGCCCGGCATCCGCCAGCTTGCGGATGAACTCCTGCTTGACCGGCGTGGGCACGAACACCGCCTCGTTCTGCAGGCCGTCGCGGGGCCCGACCTCCCGCAGGTGGACGCGCTCGGGCAGATGGTTGAACACGGTGGACTCCGGTCCTGGAGGGTTGCGGCGAGACGAACGCTTTTCCGGCAGGATAGCCCAGGCCGGCGGGTGGCACAAGCGCGCGCCGGCCACGGACCCCCGGGGGGCGCGTGGATTTCCTCAACCCGGCGCCAGGGCTGGAAAAGCGTTGTTTCGGCCCGCCACCTCTAGTAGGATCGCCGCAAATACCGGTGTGCCAACCGTCAACTTTTTCAGAGGAGCGTTCCCATGCGCTGGATTATCGCGGTAGCGGCCGTTGCCGGCCTGGTGCTGGGCGCGGCCGGGGTGCGGGCCGAGCCCATCAAGATCAAGTTCAGCCATGTGGTGGCGGAGAAGACCCCCAAGGGCCAGGGCGCCCTGTTGTTCAAGAAGCTGGTGGAGGAGCGGCTGCCCGGCAAGGTGGTGGTGGAGGTCTATCCCAACTCCCAACTCTTCGGGGATCAGCAGGAGATGGAGGCCCTGCTGCTGGGCGACGTGCAATTGCTGGCCACCTCGATGTCCAAGTTCGACAAATACACCAAGAAGCTGCAAGTGTTCGACCTCCCCTTCCTGTTCGACGACATTGGCGCCGCCGGCCGCTTCGAGCGGAGCCCGGTGGGCCGCGGCCTGCTCAGCGCGCTATCGTCCAAGGGCTACACCGGGCTGGGCTATTGGCACAACGGCATGAAGCAGATGACGGCGAACAAGCCGCTGGTCGCGCCGGCGGACGCCAAGGGCCTCAAGTTCCGCATCCAGCAATCCAACGTGCTGGAGGCGCAGTTCCGGGCCGTGGGCGCCAATCCCCAGAAGATGGCCTTCTCCGAGGTGTACCAGGCGCTCCAGACCGGCGTCGTGGACGCCCAGGAGAACACCTGGTCCAACATCTACTCCCAGAAGTTCAACGAGGTGCAGAAGTACGCCACGGAAACCAACCACGGTGTCATTGACTATCTGGTCGTCACCAACGCCAAGTTCTGGAGCGGCCTGCCCGCGGACATCCGGCAAGTGCTGGAAAAGACGATGGACGAGGTCACCCAGGCGGTGAACACCCATTCCGAGCAGCTCAACCAGGGCGACAAGGAACGCATCGTGGCATCCGGCACGACGAAGATCATCACGCTGACCCGGCCCCAAATGCTGGCCTGGCGCGAGGCGATGCTGCCGGTGTACAAGCAGTTCGAGGGAGAGATCGGCAAGGACGTGATTGACGCCGCGCTGGCCGCCAACAAGCAATAGCCTCCATCCGGCGGACCTCCCCGTGCTCAATTGGACCCGCATCGCCAATGGACTGGAAGAAGGGCTGATCGCCCTTCTTCTGGCCGCCATGACGCTGATCACCTTCGTTCAGATCGTGCTGCGCTACGTCTTCAACAGCGGGCTGAACTGGGCGATGGAGGGCACGACCTTCCTGTTCGGCTGGATGGTGCTGCTGGGCATCTCCTACGGGGTGAAGAAGGGCTCGCACATCGGCGTGGATGTGTGGGTCAAGCAGCTCTCGCCGCGGCTCTATCGCATCGCGAGCATCGCGGCCGGCCTGGCCTGTATCGCCTACGCGGTGCTGATGCTGGTGGCGTCGTGGAACTACGAGCGCTCCATGTACGCCGTCGGCATCCACGCGGACGACATCGCCGTCCCGCGCTGGGTGCTGCTGCTGGCGCTGCCCATCGGCTTCGGGCTGCTGCTGTGGCGGCTGTCCCAGGCCACTTGGCGCATCTGGACCCGGCGCCAGACGAGCCTGCTGCCGGAAAGCGAGGCCTCGCAGATCATCGAGGAGTTGCGCCCAAGCGGGTTGGGCGGCCCGGAGGCGCGCCCGTGACCACCCTCTTCCTGTTCGTCGTCCTGTTCGTGTTGCTGTTCCTGGGCATGCCCATCGCCATCGCCCTGGGCCTGTCCAGCGTCGTGACGCTGCTGTTCTTCGCGCCGGACTCCCTGGCTTCGATGGCGATCAAGCTCTTTGCGACCATGCAGAGCTACACGCTGCTGGCGATCCCGTTCTTCATCCTCTCCGGCGCGTTCCTGACCACCGGCGGGGTGGCGCGGCGGCTGATCGCCTTCGCCAACGCCTGCGTGGGCCACCTGCGGGGCGGGCTGGCGATGGGCTCGGTGCTGGCGTGCATGTTCTTCGCCGCCATCTCCGGCTCCTCCCCCGCGACCGTGGTGGCGATCGGCTCGATCGTGATCGGCGGCATGATCCGCAACGGCTACACCAAGGAGTTCGCCGCCGGGGTGATCGCCAACGCCGGGACGCTGGGCATCCTCATCCCGCCCTCGATCCCCATGGTCGTCTACGCCGCGGCGACCGAGACGTCCGTCGGCAAGCTGTTCGCGGCGGGCTTCCTGCCGGGCCTGGTGCTGGGGCTGATGCTGATGGCCGCCATCTTCGTGGCCGCCACCCACCTGAAGATCCCGCGCCTGCCGCGCGCCCCGCTGCGCGAGGTGCTGCGCACCGGCCGGGACGCCATCTGGGGCCTGCTGCTGATGGTCGTGATCCTGGGCGGCATCTACGGCGGGGTGTTCACCCCCACCGAGGCCGCCGCCGTCGCGGTGGTCTATGCCTTCATCGTCGCGGTCTGGGTCTACGGGGACCTGAAGCTCGCGCAAGTCCCCACGGTGCTGGTCAACGCGGGCAAGGTGACGGTGATGCTGATGTTCATCATCGCCAACGCCATGCTCTTCGCCCACGTCCTCACCACCGAGCGCATCCCGCAGACCATGGCCCAGGCGATCATCGCGGCCCAGATGTCCCCGTGGGTGTTCCTGCTGGTGATCAACCTGGTGCTGATCCTGGCGGGGGACTTCATGGAACCCTCCGCCATCATCCTGATCCTGGCCCCGATCTTCCTGCCCATCGCCGTCCAACTGGGGATTGACCCGATCCACCTGGGCGTCACCATCGTGGTGAACATGGAGATCGGGATGATCACCCCGCCCGTGGGCCTCAACCTGTTCGTCACCTCCGGCATCACGGGCATGAGCCTGTGGGAGGTGCTGCGCGCCTCGGCGCCGTGGGTCATCATCCTGGTGTTGTTCCTGATCCTGATTACCTACGTTCCCTGGATCTCCCTGGTCGTCCCCAATTGGCTGTACGGCACGCGGTAGGGCGGCGGAGGCTCCTCCCGCCGGTTAACATCGCCGCGCCGGTGTGCTACCCCTGAGCGTGGGCCAAGCCGGATGCGCGGTCCGCCGCGGCCGCCGTCCGCGCGCCCCGGGGGAGGGAACCTGCTGGAGACTGGACATGTCGCGCCCTGGCCGATTCCCGTCCAAGCCCGCACGGGTTTCCATCAATTGCTTCACCTGCCAGAACCGCGACCGCTCGGAGTGGTGCAACCTCGACCCATCCGACGTGAAGGTGCTCAATGAGCGCAAGCTGTGCCTGGCCTACGCCCCCGGCCAGATGCTCTACGAGCAGGGGGAGGCGTGCGAGGGCATCTTCGTGATCGAGCAGGGGACGGTGGCCGTGCGCAAGGCCGACAAGTTCGGCAACACCGTGCTGTTGCGGCTTTGCCACGCCGGAGAGACGGTCGGGTATCGGGACTTCCTGGCCGGCGGCTCGCATACCACCAGCGCGGACGCGCTCGTCAACTCCACCGTCTGCCGCATCGGCCGCGGGGAGGTGCGGGCGCTGCTGGACCGCAATCCCGCGCTGGGGCTGCGGTTCGTGCAGCGCATGGCGCAGGACCTGGAGACGGCGGAGGACGCCATCCTGCAAACCAGCGCGCTGCCGGTGCGCATGCGCCTGGCCCATCTGCTGCTGATGTTGAAGGATCGCTACGGGACGATGGGCGACGACGGCGTGCTGAAGCTGGAACTGCCCCTGGCGCGCCAGGACATCGCGGCCATCCTGGGCGCCCGGCCAGAGACCATCGCCCGCACGCTGCACGCCCTGGAGAACGACGGCGTGGCCCGCTTCTCCGGCCGCACGGTCATCATTCCCGATCTGGATCTGCTGCTGGACGAGGTGGAGCGCCTCCCCGGCCCCTGACCGCGCGCGCGGCCCCACACTGGCGCCGCGGACGGGGTTAGCGGCCCCGGAACTGCTTCTTCAGCCGGATGCGCTGCTTGCGCCGGACGATGGGCTTGAGCAGCCCCTTGACGCGCTTGTCGCGCTTGCGGCACTTGGCGCGGCGGCTGGCCTTGCGCCGCGCGGTAACTCCCTTGCTCATCGCTTTCGCTCCTGACCCATTCCGTGAACCCTCGGACGGACCCGCCTGGGGGCCGCGCTCAATCTGCTACCGTGCCCGATTTGAGTGGGAAAGGAAAGCGCGAAAAGTTGCCGCGCCAAGACGAGCGCTAAGTCGCTTCGCAGCCGGATGGTATGTATCGTGGCAGACGTTCCCCCGCCCCCGAGACCTCTCCCCCCGTCCCCCTCCCCCTGGGGGGAGGGGGTGCCCGCAGGGCGGGGGAGAGGTCGCTGGGGGTGCCCGCAGGGCGGATGAGGCCCGCCGCAGGCGGGCGCGGACCAACGACCTTCCATGGGCAGCGACAACGCGGGTGCCGGGCCTGCCGCATCGCCGGCGCGCGAGCGAACCGCCGGCTCGGTCAGGCCTGGCCGACGGTGGCCCCCTGGCCGGACGCCTCCCCGGCACGGACTCGGTCCAACGCGCGCCGCACGGCCCGCGCCAGATCGCCCCGGTCGGTGGGCTTGAGCAGGAAGTCGTCCGCCCCCAGCGCCCGCGCCTGCTCGGCGGAGACGGTCTCGCTGAAGCCGCTGCAGAGGATCACCGGCAACTCCGGCCGGATGCGGCGCAACTCGGCCAGCAGCCGGTCGCCGGACAGATCGGGCATGGTCTGGTCGCTGATGACCAGATCGAAAGCCTCGGGCCGGTCCCGGAACAGATCGAGGGCCGCGACCGAATCGACGCAGGTATGGACCCGGTACCCCAGTTGGCCCAACACCTTCCGCAAGAGCTCCACGATGGCCGGCTCGTCGTCCACCACCAGGATGGACTCGCTCCCGCCCACCAGCGGCGCCGCAGGCTCCTGCGCCGGCGCGGGCCGGTCCGTGACCGCGGGCAGGTACACGTCGAAGGTCGTGCCCTGCCCCGGGGTGCTGGCGACGTCAATGCTCCCGCCGTGCTGCTTGACGATGCCGAACACCGTGGACAGCCCCAGCCCCGTCCCCTTGCCGACCGGCTTGGTGGTGAAGAACGGCTCGAAGATGTGGGCCAGCACCTCCCCGTTCATGCCGGTCCCGGTGTCCGCCACCGTCAGCCGGACATGGGCGCCGGAGAGCACCTGGCCCAGGAAGGTCTTGTGCTCGCGCAACTCCACGTTGCAGGCGGACACGACCAAGGTGCCACCCTGATCCATCGCCTGCACGGCGTTGACGCAGAGGTTCATCAACACCTGGTAGATCTGGGTGGTGTCGGCGTTGACCACGGCCAGGTCCGCGTCCACTTGCTCGCGGATGCGCACCGAGGAGGGCAGGGTGGAGCGCAGCAGCGCCAGCGCGTCGTCCACGATGGGCGGCAGCCGCACCGGCGCCATGGGGGTCTCCGTGCGCCGGCCAAAGAGCAGGATCTGGGACACCATGCCCTTGGCGCGCATGGCGGCGTCCAGGATCGTGCGCAGGTAGGCGCGGTGCGGGCTCCCCTCCGGCGTGTCGGCCAGCATCAGTTCGTTGAAGCCCAGGATGGGCGTCAGGATGTTGTTGAAGTCGTGGGCGATGCCCCCGGCCAGGGTACCGATGGCCTCCATGCGCTGCGAACGCCGCAGTTGCTCCTCCAGCCGCGCCTGCTGGGTCACGTCCTTCTGCACCGACACGAAGTGCGTGACCTGGCCCTGGGCGTCGCGGATCGGGGACTGGGTGGCCTCGATCTCGTAGAGGTGACCGTCCTGGTGGCGGTTCTTGTAGCGGGCCTTCCACACCTCGCCGCGCCGGAGGGTCTCCCACAGCCCGCGGTAGAAATCCCGATCATACAGGCCGCTTCTGAGGAAGCGGGGGGTCTGGCCCAGGGCTTCCTGCCGGCTGTAGCCGCTGATGCGCTCGAAGGCCAGGTTGGCGTAGAGGATTTCGCCCTGGGCGTTGGTGATGAAGATGGAGTCCCCAGCCTGCTCCAGGGCGGCGGCCATGCGGGCCAACTCGGCCTCCGCGCGCTTGCGCTCCGTGATGTCCTCGGAGATGCCCACCACGCCCACCACGGCGCCGGAGGCGTCCCGCAGCGGGTATTTCACGTGACTGCGGATAGCGGTGCCGCCATCGGCCTCGGCCACCCGCAACTCCCCGATCCGCAGCGGCTCGCCCGTCTCGAACACCCTCCGATCCTGCGCTCCCCAATCCTCGGGCGTGGACGGCAGGTCCGGGACGACCCGCCCCACCAGCTCCCGCGGCCGCAGCCCGTGGATGCGGGCCAGGGCTTGGTTGACCATCAACATGCGGCCGTCGCGGTCCTTGACGAACAGGGCATGGGGCACCGTGTCCACCACGGTCTGCAAAATCCGCCGGCTGGCCTTGAGGTCCTCATCCAACCGCACCCGCTCCGTGACATCCTCGGAAAGCACGACGATGCCGGTGACGTTGCCCTGCTCATCCTTGAGGGGGATCTTGCTCAGGTTGCGGACGGTTTCCGCTTCCTGCCAGTCCATCCGCAATTCCTGCCAGTCCACCGTTTTGCCGGTGCTCAACACCAGCCGGTCCTGCTCCTCCAGCAGCCGGATCGTCTCCTGCTTGGTATAGGGCAGTTGGGCGATGCTCCTCCCCACCAGCGCCTCGGGGGAAGTGTGCAACGACTCGGCGAACGCCCGATTGGTCGTCAGGTAGCGCCCGGCGGTGTCCTTGACCACGATGTGGTGCGGAATGGCATCCAGCATGCCCCTCAGCAGGGCCCGTTCCGCGCGCACCTGTTCCTCCAGGCGCTTGCGCGCCGTGATGTCGTGGAACACGCGCTGAGTCACCAGCCCGCCCTCCCAGTCAATGACCCGGGCGTGGCCCTCCAGCCAGATGCGGGTGCCGTCGCGCCGCAGGCCCTGGAACTCGTAGTGCGTGGGGGCCGGGCCGCCGGAGAGGGGAGCCTGCGCATAGCCCCTCAGCCGTTCCCGGTCCTCGGGGGCCACCAAGGCGTCGAAGGAACCCAGCGCCAAGATCTCCGCCGCGGAGCCGTACCCGAAGCTCTCCACCAGGGCCGGGTTGGCCAGGAGCAAGGCGTGACCATTCAGGATCACGATGGGTTGGGGCGATGACGCCACCCATTGGGCATGCCAACTCTCGCTGGGCCCCGGTCCCACGCCCATGTGGCGGCCGGTCCTCCAGGCGCGCAAGGCCAGGAGCGCCGCCAACCCCACGGCGCACAGCGCGAGCGCCATGTTCAGGGCCGTGGCGGCCGCAACCCAGCGCGGCACCCCGGCCGAGGGGTTCCCGTCCGCCGGGTACGCCGCCAGCAACAGACCGCCCAGCAACGCCGCCAAGCCCAGCGCGGCACTGGCGTACGCGACCACCGGCAGGACAGGGCGAACACTTTCCGGCGCTGGGTACAGTCCCGGCTTCATGGATCCCCCCTCCTCGTTACGTGCGCAACCAGGGTATGCACTGGGACGCACCGGCCATAGAGGCGGACCGCGTCCATAAATTCACGCATCCGGCAACGGTATAACGCAACTGGCCTGGAATTGGCCACATGCGTTGGAATCCGGGTGGGACTCCCGACCGGCGCCGCGGTTGCCGGCGGGCCGCCATTCTCCTTGAACAACAAAGCCATCGCCCCAGCGGGAGTCGCAATTCAGGGGTTTGAACAAATTTGGAGGTGGATTCGCGCCTCGCCAGTGGAGGCACGCGGGGAGGAAACTACTGCCGGGCCCGTCCCCATCTATTATCTATTCCCTGGGCGGCCACGACCCAACGGCGCGTGAAAAGGGAATTTTCCCCGACATTGGAACCATGCTAGTCTCATCTACGTTTCTAGGGCGGGGCGCGGAACGGCATGCACCTGCGACCTCCCACGGCAAACCCATTGGAGACTATGGCCGACCAGACGTTGCAGACGGTACGATTCGATGGACTCGAGCCCGGAATGACGATCCGGGAGGTAACGGAGCTTTCCCTGGACTATGCCACGCTGGACGACCAGCGCTTGCAGTTCCTGCGTGCGCAATTCACCGGCGCCAAGGCGGCCTTGCACACCGAGCAGGGCCGCAAGGTCGTGCCGCTGGCGGACTTGAAGTCGAAGGACAGCCTGGCCGCCATTCTGGAGATCCCGCCGACCCTGAAGATCGCCCGCGTGGTGCAGGGCCTGGGTCCGTACATGGAGAAGCACGGGCTGCTGGGGTTCAGGGTGGAGACGCCCCTGGAGCCACCCATGATCGGCTTCGGCGCCAAGGGCAAGCCGGATCCCAAGGGGGCGGAGGCCGCGCAGCCGGGGACTCCGGAGGCCAAGGCCCAGAGCCAAGTCAAGATGGCCGAGGTGCGCAAGTTCCTGGACACCGTCGCGGTGGCGTCCAGCAACCGCCTCCAGGCGTCCTCCATGGTGGAGGAGATGCTCGACCTGGGCCGCGCGGGCCAGTTCACGTCGAAGGGCGTGGAGAAGGCCGTGGACGAGATCGTCGGCAACGATTCCGCCACGGCCATCAAGGCCATCGCCGGGTTGAAGAGCAGCGACCAGACCTACGCCCACTGCACCGACATGTCGGTGATCCTGCAGGAATGCTACGGCGACATCATGGCGCGCACGGGCAAGCCCACCACGGAGGCCAACCGGCGCTTCGTGCTCATCTCCGGATTCATGCACGATATCGGCAAGAGCGAGGTTCCCAAGCAGATCCTGGAAAGCACCGAGCGCTTCCCCGCCGACAGCGAGGAAATGCAGATCATGCGCAACCACACCATCTACGGCGCGCGCATCCTGACCGAGATGGGCATGCACAAGGCGGTGATCAACGTCGCCCACTACCACCACGTGAAGAAGGACTCCACCCTCTACGCCAGCTATCCCGACGTCTCCTACGCGGACGTGCTGCCCATCACGCGCCTGGCGTCCATCGTGGACGTCTACCAGGCCCTGATCGGACGCCGCCGCTACAAGCGCAACTGGGTGCCGGGCAAGGCCATCGAATACATCTCGAACCTGAAAGGCTCGGAATTCGACGACGCAATGCTCGAGCACTTCGTCGAGTCCATGGGCAAGTATCCCGTCGGCTCCCTGGTCAAGCTGACCACGGGCGATCTGGCCTTCGTGCTGATGATCGCCCCCAGGCGCCACACGGACCGCCCCATCGTGGCGGTGGTGGAGAGCGCCAAGGGCGAATTGTTGACCCACCATGCCATGCTGGACCTGATGCTGGAGCCCGAGATTCGCGTCCAGGAGGTGGTGGATCACTATGAGCACTTCAACAAGTCCGAGGACCAGGCCTACCAGATTTTCCAGTCCATCCAGGTCGGCCCCTAGGTGGGAGCGCGGGAACACGCGCCCGGCCCCCGGTTGCGCCTGCCGGTGTGCTGGCTGGCGGCGGGAACCCGGGCCGGTGAACGTGCGCACCACGGCCTGGCGTGCCGGCAAAGCGGCTTGCAGGATGCGATTGCGTAGGGCGGAACCCATGCGGAACGGTCCGGAGGCCACAACCCACCCTGGCTGCGGGGAGCCGTGCGCCCCGCTGGGGACGCGCGGGTGCAGCCCCCGCGATTCCCGCTCCGGCTGTCTCGCCCCGGCCGCCTAGATGGACCCGGCGACCCAGGAGCGGGTGCGGCAGGCCGCCGACTACGCCGTGGCCGGCGGACTGCTGAAGTACACACCCCAGGGGCGGCTGGAGCACGCGCCCTTCGCCCTCAATCCCTGCCCCATTCATCCCGCGGCCCTGCTGGCCATCACGGAGCTCACGCCGCTGTTCAACCGCCTGGCCCTGGCGGTGAGCCGCGCGCCGGACTTCCTGCGCGAGGCGCTGGCCCCGGCGGCGGCCGTGGACGGCTTCACGCGCCTGCTGCTGGAGCGCCTGGCGGCCGCGGAAGGCAACCAGCCGCTCCAGGCGCTTGTCTCCCGCAGCGACTACTTTCTCGTGCAGCCGCCCGCGGGCGGACCGCCCCAGGCGCGCCAGGTGGAGCTGAACACCATCGCCGCCAGCTACCCCGCGCTGGCCGGCTGCGCCTACCGGCTGCACCGGCGGCTCTGGGCGGACCGGCCCTGGGCGCAGGCCCTGGTGCCCAACGACCCGGCCCCGGTCCTGGCGGACGTCCTGGCCGATGCCTTTGCCCGCTACGGCGATCCCCAAGCCTGCCTGCTGATGGTGGTTCAGCCGGGGGAGGCCAACGTGTTCGACCAGCGCCTGCTGGAGCTGGCCCTGCGGGAGCGGGGCGTGTTCACGCGGCGCATGACCCTGCCGGAGCTCGCCGCCGCCGCGACCCTCAAGGGCGGCCACTTGCGGGTGGACGGCCAGACCGCCGCCGTGACCTACCTCCGCGCCGGGTACACCCCGGACGATCTGGCCAGCCCGGAGGCCCGCCGGGCGCTGGAGGTGATGGACCGCTCCTCCACCGTGGCCGTGCCGAACGTCGCGCTGCACCTTGCGGGCGCCAAGCGGGTGCAGCAAGTGCTGACGCAGCCCGCGCTGCTGCGGCGCTTCGCCGATGAAGCCGCGGCGGCCCGCCTGGAGGCGACCTTCGTGGGTCAATACGCGCTCGACGACGAGATCGCGGGCCCGGCGGGAGCGCTGCCAGCCTGGCGGGCGGCCCAGGCCGCGCCGGAGCGCTGGGTGCTCAAGCCGCAGCGCGAGGGCGGCGGCAACAACCTGTACGGCGCGGACCTGGCGGCCCGGCTCGCCCGCGCCACCGCGGAGGAGCGCCGCGCCTACGTCCTGATGGAGCGCATCGTCCCCCTGACGCATCGGGCAACGCTCGTGCGGGAGCGGGAGGCCAGCGAGGCCCTCTGCGTGAGCGAAATCGGCCGTTTCGGCGCGCTGCTCGCCGACGGGGCGGCGATCCTGCGCAACGAGGATGCCGGCTACCTGGCGCGCACCCGCCCGGAGCACCTGCGCGAGGGCGGCGTCTCCGCCGGCTTCGGGGTTCTGGACAGCCTCGTCGTCACCCCGGAGGGGGGCGCGCCGGTCTGACCGGCGCCGGGGCCGAACCCGCCATTCGCCGCCGCACGGGGCGTTTATGGATCTTACATTGTATTTCTTGATGATTTACGCAATAACGAGGCGGGGGAAGAAGAACGCGCAGTTCTCTGGCCGCTGGCCGGCCGCGACGAGACGACACGCTCTGGAGAGGGTTCATGGCCCGGGATTACGAAGTCCGCGAGGAGTATAAAGACCGGTCGCTTGCCGAACTTCTGGAAGCGTCCGTGCTCTGCTTCCAAGGGGTGGGGGACATCCAGGCGGAACTGTTGCGCCAATACTTCAACATCTCCACGGTCAAGGATCTCGCCAACTGGCAGTACTTCCTCTGGGCGCTGTCCATCCAGGAACTGGCGGTGAATTCGCCCCAGTGGGCCGCCGTCCCGGTCAGCGATATCGCGGCCCGGCAGGAACTAGGGTTCGAGGTGACCCCGCGGGCGCAGGCTTCCACGCCGATCCAGTTGATGAACTCGCCGATCCACGTGCTGTCTGGGCTGACGCCCGCGCAAGACCTGGCGCTCTACGACTGCTTCCGCATCACGAACATCATTCAACTTTCGCATAACCGCATCATGCTGGAAGCGCGGGTGATCCAGTACCTGAAGGGCCAGGAGGACGCCCGCCCGCAAGGGGCGGGGGCCGAACAGGACGGCCTGGACTCCGTGCTGGGCCGCAGCGTGGGGCGGACCTCCGCTGCGCAGCGCATCGCGCAGGAGCGCGAGGGCGCCCAGGACGCGCGCCTGGCCGCGCTGGCCAAGGAGACCACCGCCCACGTCGCCGGCAGGTTGGAGAGTCTGCGGGAGCGCGCCAAGGAGCGCGCCGGGTCGGTCCCGGAGCGTGAGGAGGAGGCGCGCCGCGCCGGCAACGCCCGCCTGGCCACGATTCGCGACTCGCGCAGCCGCGCGGAAACCGGCGGGCGCCTCGATTCCTTGCGGCAGGCCCGCGACCAGGGCGACGCCACGGCCGGACGGCACGTGGCAGTGGCCAGCCGGCGCGAGCCTGTGATGGGCTCGGTGTCGCGTCCCGGCGGTCAGGCCCCGGCGCGCGGGGCGCCGATGGCCAGCCGCGCGGCGGCGGTGCTGGCGTCGCGCGGAGGCACGGCGCGCCCCGCCACGGAATTGGACGCCCGTTCCGCCACCTTGCGGGCCGCCCATGGCGGTGCCCCCGCTTTGCATCGCGGCGGAGGGGGCGGTGGCGGTGGCGGTGGCGGTGGCGGAGCCACGGCGATCACCACCACCCGCGCGACCATGTCCACCACCGCGGCGCGGCAGCCCGCGGGCGCGCCCGGCGCGCCCGGCGCGGAAGCCACGGCGGTGCGGCAGGCCGCCGGCATTGCGGCCGGAGCCGAGGCGGCAGCTGCAACCTCGGCCGCGCGCAGGCAGCGGCCCGCACCAGCGGTCTGGCTGGCGGCCGCGGCCGCGGCGATCGTGGTGCTGGCCGGCTTGCTCTGGCTGGCGCTGCGGCAACCCTCCCACGCGCCCGCCCCGGCAGGCTCCCAGGCCCAGAGCGGCCCGGCGGACTCCTCCGCGGGCAGCGCCGGGCAGCCGGGCGTCGCCGGACAAGCGGGCAGCGCCGGGCAGTCCACCCCCGGCGCGGGCCCCGCCGCTGGCGCCCAATCCACGCAGGCCACGGCAGGCCAGGGCCCGGCCGCTGCGGTCAAGACCATCCATGAGGTGCGCCGCGGGCAGTCCCTGTGGCGCATCAGCCGCAGGTACTATGAAGAGGGCAGCGATTGGCCCCGCATCTACGAGGAAAACCAGGACCAGATCAAGATTCCCGACCTGATCTTTCCCAAGCAGAAATTCAAGATCCCCGAAGCGCCTTGATGCGCCGGGATTCCCCCGTCCCCTGGCCGGCGGGGCGGCGGGGCGCCCCGGTGGCGCGCGCGGCGCGCGCAGGCTGTGCGCCGTGACCGCCGCCCGTGCGGCCGCGCTGGCCGCGCTGTTCAGCGCCTATGACGAGGCCGCCCGCCGTGCCTTCGGGCGCGTGACGGCGGAGGCCAAGGGCGACGGCAGCGCCGTCACCGCCTTCGACCGCCAGGCGTCCCGCATGGTGCTGGAGGCGCTGCAACGCCTGACGCCCGGCCACGGCATCGTGTCCGAGGAGGAGGCCGAGCCCTACCTGCCCGGCGCGGAATGGCAGTGGGTGGTGGACCCGCTGGACGGCACCGCCTCCTTTGCCCGCGGCTACCCCATGTGGGGTCTGGGGATTGGGCTGCTGCGGGGCGGCGTGCCCCAGGAGGGCTACCTGCGCTTCCCGGCGCTGGACGAGACCCTGGTGGCCGCCGACGGCCGGATGCTGCACAACGCCCGCCCCTTCCCGCCCGCGCCCGGCCCGGCCCTGCCGGACACCCGCAATGCCCTGGTGGGCTCCAGCTTCAACAACGAAATCTCCTATGACCGCCTGCGCGGCTACAAGCTGCGCAACATGGGCTCCAACCTGTATCACCTGGCCTGCCTGGCGCTGGGCCGGGCGGAGGTGGTGCTGAGCGCGTCCTGCTACCTGTGGGACCTCGCCGCGGCGCTGCCCTTCACGCGCGCGCGCGGGATGGTGGAGGTGTACCTGGACGGGCGGCCTTTCTCCCTGGCCAAGCTCCTGCAGCCCGGCGCGGGCTTCCGCACCGAGGGCGCCCTGGCGATCGGCCCCCCGGCCGAGGTGGAGGCCGTGCTCCGGATGGTGGCGTAGTCCCGTTTGGATTCATCCAAGTTGCGATGCGCGTCGGACCTATGCGGCGCCCGCCCGGGTGGAGAGCCGCAGGCGGGCGCGCAGGGCGCGCGAGCCGGAATCCACGGCGATGTTGAGCGCCGCCGTGGCCAGGATCAGCACCAGGGCGCGGTCGAAGCGCAGTTCGGCGAAGGCGCTGTCCACATAGAAGCCCAGCGTGCGCACCCCCAGGATGCCCAGGATCGCGGTCTCCCGCAGGATGATCTCCCAGCGGTAGAAGAGGAAGGCCAGGAACTGCCCGTAGACCCGGGGCAGAATCTCGTAGCCGTACAGGTTGACGCCGCGGGGCGCGTCAGGGCGCAGCGGCAGGCTGTCGGCGTGACGGCCGGTGAGGGTGGCGATGATGCCGGCGTTGTGGAGCGCCAGCGCCAGAATCGCCGGCAGCATGGACGGCCCCCAGAGTTGGAGAAACAGGTAGGCCAGCACGAACTCCGGGGTGGAGCGCAGCACCACCAACAGCCCATGGCCCAGCTTCTGTCCGCCCCAGCCGACGAAGCGGCGCGAGGCCAGGGGGAAGAGCAGCAGCGTCAGGCCGCCCGTAACCGCCAGCGCGATCTGGGCCAGCAGCCAGGTGGCCACCAGCCCCGGCAGGGCCTGCTCCCGCAGCAGCCGCAGCAGCCACGCCCCCAATGCCTCCAGCGCGCCGGGCGCCGGGCCGGCCCGCAGGGGATAGGGCAGCAAGTCGTGGAGCAGGAAGCGGGCGGCGTTGTCCCATGACACGTCCACGGGCGACCAAAGGAAGGCCAGGGCCGCGGCGCCGTAGAGGAGCAGCAGCCGGGGCCGCGCCCACCCGCGCAGCGTGGCGATCAGCAGGTAGAACAGCAGCAGCAGCGCCGCCGCGTGGGAATAGCGGCCCTGGCGGAAGAAGGTCTCCAGGTGAAAGCCCAGCGTGGGCAGGCCAATGAAGCCCAGCACGGCGCTGGAGCGCAGTCCGCACTCCAACCGGTAGCTGCCGTAGCTGCGCATCAGCCGCCAGACGCCGGGCAGCCGCCCGTAGAAGAAGCCGGCCAGCCTCCCCGCGCCCGCCGGGAGCGCCCGCAGCGGCGCCGGGTCGGCCTCCTCCAGGAACTCCGCGAACACCTTGGCGAAGACGCCCGCATAGGGCAGGGCGATGGCCAGCACCCCCGTGACGGCGCCCAGCCCCAGCGCCTGCATGAACAGCAGCGCCCAGAAGATCTCGTGGATGGAGCGCAGCCCGGCCGCGCCCCAGCGCACGGCCCGGCGGTGGAACGCCAGCGCCAGGGCGAAGCCCGCCGCCGCGCCCAGCCCCACGCCCAACAGGGCGAAGGCCACCGTCTTGGCGAGCGCGTCCAGCAGTTCCGGGGCGGCCATGAACCGGGGCGTGAGCAAGCCCCAGGCCATGCGGCCCAGCTCCGCCCACGGGTCCACCGTGCCGATCCGCAGGTCCGCGAAGGGCAGGCACAGCAGCGCCAGCAGCACCACCGCCACGCTGGCCTTGAAGGCCGGGGAGTGGGACATGCTCAGCCGTAGAGCGGGTTGAGGTCGGCCACGGTCAGGCCGGCGGTGGCGGCGTCCAGCACGATCCGCCCATCCTTCAGTCCGACGATGCGCGTCGTGAAATCCAGCGCCAGGGCGACGTCGTGCAGGGCCAGCACGACCGTGGCGTAGGCCTCGTTGATCGCCCCCAGCACGGCGCGGGCCTGCACGCCGTCCACGGCGGAGACCGGCTCGTCGCCCAGCAGCGCCTCTCCCCCCTGATACAAGGCGCGGGCCACAGCCGTGCGCTGCTGCTGGCCGCCGGAGAGCTCGCCCACCGGCGTGAACAGCTTGTCCTCCAGCCCCAGCGGGCGCAGCAGCCGGGCCACCTCCGCCACCGGCCGCCGGAACGGGCGCAGCAGATTGACCAGATTGTAGGCGGCCGAGTGGCGGTGCAGCCGCCCGATGTACACGTTGTGATACACGGAAAGCTGCTTCACCAGGGCGCTCTCCTGGGGCACCAGCGCCGCGCGGGCCTTCTGCTGTTCGTACAGGCAGGCCAACAGGGTAGACTTGCCCGCGCCGCTGGCGCCCACCAGCGCGACGCGCTCCCCCGCGCCGATGGTGAGCGAGAGATCGCGCAGCACGGGCCGGCCGTTGTAGCCCAGATTGGCGTTGCGCAACTCGAACAGGGTCATGGATCCATGAGGCCGATGGACTTGGCCACGTCCTCGATCGGTTGAAAGTCGCTGTTGCGCGCCGGCACCATGCGCCGCCGGGGGAAGGCCGCCAGCAGGGCCGGGTCGTGCATGGCCAGCAGCGCCTTCGTCAGCCGTTCCGTGAAGCCCGCTCCGTAGGCCGCGTCCACGTCCCCGCGCACCGTGAATTGGTAGTCCGGGTAGGGCGGCGTCTTCCAGATGACGCGCACCTTGGCCGGGTCAATCTTGCCCTCCTTCAGCTCCAGGTCCCACACGGTGAAGTTCACCGCGCCCACCTGATAGGCGCCGGACTGCACCAGGGCGATGGTCTTGGAGTGATCGCCGCTGAAGCCCACGCGCGCGAACACTTCCTCCGGCGCCTTGCCGAAGCGGCGGCGCACATGGAACTCGGGCATCAGCCGCCCGGAGGTGGAGCCCTTGGCCCCGAAGGTGAACGTCTTGCCCGCGACGCCCGCGGGGAGGTCCTTCTCCTCCTGCAAGCCGGTGGACGTGTTGGCGATGAAGTAAGTTACAAATTCCCGATCTTCGTCGCCCTGGACGATCGCGCGCGACCCCGGCACTCCGGCCCGGGCCTGCACGCCGGAGAGGCCCCCAAACCAGGCCATCTGCACCTGATCGTTCTTGAAGGCCGAGACGGAAGCCTCGTAGGTCTTCACGGGGATGTACTTGACCTCCGCCGACAATGCAGCGGAGAGGTAGCGCGCCACTCCGTCAAAGCGCTGCTGCAAGCGCGTCTGGTCGTCGTCCGGGACGGCCGTGAACACGAACGGCTTGGCCCAGGCCGCGCCGTGGAGGGCGAACAGGGTCAACAAGATCGGCATCAGCCTGCGTGAGATCATGGGCCCCCACAGAATTGAGGTTGCCCCGGCGCGGATACGGATCCGCCCCAGGGGGGCTGCATTGCCAACGGGAGCGCCGGGGAATGGGGTGGGCGAACCTACGCGCTGGGGAAGAATGACGACCGGACCCGGCCGTGAGCAGGCGGTCACCATCGCTGCCTCCTCCGGCAGTCGTCTAGCCGTACCCTCAGCGGCATGGTCGTCTCACGCAAAGCTGGACAGGGCGCCCGCCCAGGACTGGGCCGCTGGACTCAGCGAGGAAAGCATTCGGCGCCCTCAATCTTTCTACGCCAACATTCGCTGTATATGCTACGGCAACTCATTCGCCCGTGCAAGCCGCAATGAGCGGCGCGCAGGGTACGCGAGCCGGAAGCCGCGGCGCCGTTGAATGCCGCCACGGCCCTCCCCAGCCGCGCTACGCCTGTGGCGCCGCACTCCGACATGACGTTGATCATGGCGCACCCTGCGGGACTCATGCTCTATTCGTCAGTAGCTGGCGCAATCCCGGCCGCGGAGCGCGGCTGGGCGAACCGCCGGGGGAGTGTAACCCAATTCGGCAAGTGCTTCAGGCCAGCACCGCGGGTCGCCTTGCGGCCTGAGAGCAATCGCGTGAGATGCCTATTTCCCCAAGGCGTCTTGCGGGGAATGCTTTACTCTCGATCGCGGGGAGGGGCACATGGACATGTTGTTCAATCGGCTTGCCGGGCTTGCCCGCGCGGAGGGATCACTGGGCGGCTGGCGCGCGCGGGTGTTGGAGTTGTGCGACCCCGCGCTCCGCGCCCACAAGCCCCAGCACGAGGCCGCGCTGGACCTGATGGCGGCGGCGCGCATCCTCCACGAAGCGCACGTGCTGCCGCAGGAGGCCCTGTTCTACCTGGCCAGCTGGGTGACCGAGCACCTGGCCGAACTGGAGATCACGAACCTGTACGGCCGCCACTTCGCGCCGCGCTTCGACGAGATCCGCCGGTCGCACCGCATCCAGGAGCACTTCGACTTTGCGCGCGGCAAGGAACCCTCCGAATACGTTGACCTGGCCAAGGAGTTTGACTCGACCATCGGCCGCGTGACCGTGGAGACCTTTCACCGACTGGGCGAAGGAGAGATGGCGCGGCTGTATCAGGAGGATCGGGACCAGTTCATCCGGCTGCGGGACAGCGGGCACGCCTTCTTCTTCGGCAAGGACATTTCCCGGCGGTCGCCCTTCCTGGGCGACGCCAAGTAGCAACCCCGTCGCGCTACAGCACATGCCGCAGGTGCACCTTCGTGGTGGAGCCGTCGGGATTGGTGACCGTCACCTCTCCGCAGGTCGTCCCGAACGCGACGGTCTCGGTCTTCCCGTTGGCGGCGCCGCCGGAGATGGCGCTGGCGGCGCTCCCGCTGACCGGGAACGGGCAGCCCGCCTGGTGCGTCATCGGACCGTTGAGCGTGGTCGTCGTGGTCACCTTGGCCAGGTTGTGCTCGGTGACGATGACCCCGCTCTTGATCACCCGGCCCGACCCGGTGCCGTCCACGACGACCGGCGTTGTCGTGTACACGGTGGCGTCCCAATGCGCCGAGCCGTCAATGCTGCCGGTGATGTGCGTCCCCAGCATGTCGATGGAGCGGGTGCCGGTGGCGCTGCCACTGGCCGGGCAGGCGCTGACGCAGGTGACCGTCACGCCGCCGGAGTGGGTGTTGCCCGTGGCAAAGCCGGCGCCGGCGGACGTATTCTGCGTCAAATCGTAAACGTGAATGCCGGCGAGCGCCACACGGTCAATGGCAGCCACGGTGGTGCGGGTCACGGTGCTGTTCGCGGCGCACCCGGAATCCACCAGGAATCCCGCGGCCGCCGCGCAGCCGCCGCCGAAAGTCAGCAGCCAGGGGCCGCCCGTCCAACTGCTGGTGGCGGTACTGGCGTCCGGCAGCGTCCACTGGCAGGTGGGTGGCAGGTAGGTGACCGTGGTGGCCGTGGGCGTCCCCCAGGTGGCCGGAAGGCAGACCATGCCCGCCGCGTGGGCCGTGCGCACGAAGGACGCCGCCTGGAGCACCCGCGCGGCGAAGGACTGGGGCGCGCCGGGCGGCAGAAAGGCCACGCCCGCGCTGATGTCGCCCATGGAAGCGGCTCCGGCGGTGGTGCTGATGGCAAATTCGGCCAGCGCCGCGGGGTCGCTGGTGGAGCCCGGTTTGGGTGCAGTGTCCGCCACCCTACAGGCTGCCAGCCCGCCGGCGAGAATCCCAGCGAGCAATACCCAAACGGTCCTCTCCGCGAGCGATCCCATGCCATGATCCTTTCTGTCCGGTGTGAGGGTCCAGCCGACGACCGGGCGCGAACGGCCCTGGGGTGCTTAACGTACCGTATGCTCCCGGCAGGGTGCAACTTGCAGGCCGGGCAGGCAAGCCAAAGTAACGGCCGTCATATCATACGGTTGACGAGTGGCTGGCTGGCGCGGGAGCACCCGGGTAGCGATTCCGACACCGGGAAATGGCAATTCCGCCACGCCCGCCACACCTGGCCGGTGGGATCGCCAAGGGTTGACCCCGCGCAGGCCCATCGGCGTGTTCATCGGGATGGCATTGCGGCGGGATGGCAAGCGGTATATGCATAGCGGCGGCCGGGTGGCCGGGGGGAGTCTCACCGCTTGGGAAGGGCCAAACGCCGGGCGGGGGCCGCCGCAGAACGCGAACCATGGCCAAGGGGCGGTTATGGAATGGACCATACACCAGACGGTGCTGA
>Ga0315281_10002508_pt1 | contig 27241 bp, 21 predicted proteins | sample YL17G07_0_MG_FD_204540 | JGI IMG/M metagenome (GOLD analysis project Ga0315281, IMG submission 204540) | Sediment microbial communities from Yellowstone Lake, YNP, Wyoming, USA - YL17G07_0 | ecosystem: Environmental > Aquatic > Freshwater > Lake > Sediment | place: USA: Wyoming | collected...
CCGCTCCTCCTCTGAGACTTCCAGCGCGGACTTCTCGTTGGCTGCCCTGGAGATGATGCCGCCGTGCGACTCGCGGGCCAGGCGCCGGATCTCGGTGTAGTGCTCCGTCATCGTCCGCTCGTAGTCGGGGTCGATGGGCGCGTTGTGGGCGGGGACGCTGAAGTTCGCCGTGCGCTGGAACACCGTGAGGTGCGCGGCCTGGGCGGCGATGATCGGGATCGACTGGATCGCGGACGAGCCCGTGCCGATGATGCCGACGCGCTTGCCGGTGAAGTCGACGCCCTCGTGCGGCCAGTAGCCGGTGTGGTACCAGTCGCCCTTGAACGAGTCGAGGCCCTTGAAATCGGGCCGGCGCGGCGCGGAGAGGCAGCCGGTCGCCATGATGCAGTACTTCGCGGACAGGCGGTCGCCGCGGTCGGTCTGTACAGTCCAGCGATTCGTCGACTCGTCGAAGACGGCTTCGGTGACGCGCGTCTCGAACTGGATGTCCGGGCGGAGCTCGAACCGGTCTGCGAAGTGATTGATGTAGCGCAGGATCTCCGGCTGGGAGGCGTAGCGTTCGGTCCACTTCCACTCCCGCGGCAGGTCGTCGTCGAAGCCGTACTGGTACTCCAGGCTCTCGACGTCGCAGCGCGCGCCGGGATAGCGGTTCCAGTACCAGGTGCCGCCGACGCCGTCGCCGGCTTCGATCACGCGCGCGGAGAGTCCGAGCCCGCGCAGGCGGTGCAGCATGTAGAGTCCCGCGAACCCGGCGCCGACGATGACGGCGTCGATGGTGGTATGGCTGGCGGTATCGTTCCTCGACTCCATCGACCTGTTGCTCCTCGCCACATTGCAGGGGTGTGTCAGGGCGCCGTTCACGATGGCCTCCGGCTCGCGTGTTCCCGGACGAACAACGAAGCAGAAGGAGCCCGGTAAAGAATACCGCGCTCCTCCTGCTCCGTCTCATCCGCGTTGCGGGGCGGTTAGCTGCGCTTGAATCGCAGTGCTGCTCTCAATGCTCCCGCTCCGGCCAGCAGCAACACCGATGAAACCAGCAAAGCTGACATCGGACTGCTGTTGCCGTCGGGGCCGGTGCCCGTGTTGGGAGCCCGGATCACGCCGAGCACTGCGCTGCTTGAGGGCACGGCCGTCGGCGCGGGCGGCGCCGTCGGTGCGGGCCGCACCGTTGCGACCGCAGTCGCGATAGGCACGGGGGACCCGGCTGCGGGTGTCACGTTACTCCCCCCGCCGCCCCCGCCGCCTCTCCCGCAGCGCGGGTTCAACGGGGAACGGTCGCATGAGACCGGCGTGGCCGCATCTGCCGTCGGCTCCGGGGCGAATGTCACCTTTGATCCGCCAATGATCACGGCCGCGTCCTGACCTGTCGAGTCGTGTATTTCCGAAGAGCGAACCAACACCTTCAGGCCGCCCAGGTCGCCCTCGAAGTGGTTGTGCCAGGGCCCGGCGTTGATGTCACCCGTGGTGAGCGCGGGCAGATCGGTCAGGCCGTCCGGCGTAAAGTACAGGTTTTCCTCACAGACATCGCAACCGCCGTTCACCGTCGTGGCGCCGGGAAGCAGGGCAGTCAGCCAGTCGTAGTAGGTGCCGTGAGACATCAGGCCGCCACCCGAACTTACGAAGCCGGCGATGGCCGTCGCGTGCGTCGTGATTGCCGCTTCCTCACCGGGGATTCCGTCGCTGAGGTCGTTGCGAGCGTCGTCGCCCGCGATCCAGATGATCGCCGGCTTCGCTGAACCGCTCGCCAGGTCCGCAAAGAACCCGTCGATTGCGGTCGGACCCTCGAAATAGGCGACTGAGCGGCTGACCTTCGCGCCGGCCAATCCAATCGCTGCGCCCGCGTCATTGCTCGTCGCGTCCGAAGGCGTCGAACCGAGTGCGGCTATCGAGCCGTCATTGCCGCTCCGTGTCACGCTCGGTCCGATGTTCTCCAGCGCCCGCTGGATATACAGCCAACCGGTGAATAGATCGCCGCCCGAATCGACACCGCCATGCTGCGTGAGATCATCGCCGCCGAGTATGACGGGGCCTCCCACCGTCGCGTGCGTCGGCGTCGCCAGAGCCCATGTACCCAAACTCGCGACGATGAACGCCACCACGATCGGTGCGATCACGTGCCGCATCAGCCTATTCCTCCATTGCATCGCTGTCTCCTTCCCCATCGTTTACCCCTGCTTGTTGCGAAACGGGCGCTCCGGAGATCCAGGAGCGATCGATCCACCCTTCAACGAGCATAGTCTCTGAAGTCGCGCGGCACATCACTCTATCGAGTGATACAGAGGCTCAACTTGTCAAGGGACTCAACTTGTCAAGCACCCCTCGACCGGGCCCTGGCTGCAGCGTGCGTGCGGGAGGCACGGGTCGGGCGTGACGACGACGATATGGATGCGATGTTGCACTGAACGGGAGCTAGTCCCGCGGCGCAGAGGTTTTGATCGGTCGGAGAATGTCACCGCGGACGACGCATTGCCGCCGGACGTACCGTTGCGGCAACGGCGGCGCGCACGGCCCACGCCGCGTGCCGTCCTTGTCGCGCCGCCGCGGGTCACGTGGAACTGGCGGGCATCTCCACTGCGATCGCGTCGAGACGGAATCCGGCGATGGTGCCGCCGCCGGGCGCGGCCTCGACCCAGACGCTGCCGCCGTGCGCCTCGATGATCTGCTTGACGATCGCCAGTCCCAGGCCGGAGCCGGGCTTCGACCGCGCCGCCTCTGCGCGGTAGAAGCGGTCGAAGACGTGGTCGCGGTCCGACCCCGCGATCCCGGGGCCATGGTCGCGCACCTGGAACAGCCCGCCGGCCGCTGTCACCTCGATCGGCGCGTCCGGCGGGCTCCACTTGCAGGCGTTGTCGAGGAGGTTGCCGGCGGCTCGCTCCAGCAACCCGTAATTCCCGACGACGAGCGTGGGCTTCGCGTCGAGGGCGATGCGCAGGCCGCTGCGCCGCGCCGCCCGCTCGACCACCGATGCCGCCAGCACGTCCAGCCGCACGTCTTCGAACTCATGCAGCTCCGTGCGCGTGTCCGACGCCAGTTCGACGAGTTCGCCGACCAGCTTCGTCAATTCCTCCAGCTCGAAGGTGGCGTCGCTCAACACCTGCCGCCGTTCGGCCTCCGGGAGGTCGTCTGCGCGCGCGAGCAACTCGATGTTCGTGCGCAGGCTCGTGAGCGGCGTGCGCAGCTCGTGGCCGGCATCCGTCACCAGCTGATGCTGCTGCAGGCGCGACTCGTGGAGGGCACTGAGCATGGCGTTGAAGCTGCCGGCGAGCCGGCCGATCTCGTCGTTCCGGTGCACTTCTATGGAAGCGTCCAGGTTCTGCGTCGCGGCGACGTGTTCGGCCGCGGCGGTCAGCCGCGCGACCGGCCGCAACGACCGGTGCGCGACGAGCAGGCCGAAGAGCGCCGACACGGCGATGCCGCCGCCGCCGACGAACAGCAGCACATCGCGGAGGCCGGCCAGCGATGCATCGACTTCCTCCAGCGAACGCGCGACCTGCACGGCCTCGCCCTCCCTGCCGGGGCTCGTGATCAGGCGCAGGTGCAGCCCGCCGGAAGTGACGTCGCGCATGAACGAGGCGTGGGCGCCGTTGGCCACCGCGATGTCGTCGCTGTTCACGGGGACCTGCGTCTGCTGGTCGGTCGGCGCCGCGACGATCTTCCCGCTTGAGTCGATGACCTGAAAGAAGGTCTCGGTCTGGCCGAACGGGTTCCGCGGGCGCGGGTCGCCCGGCGGCTCGGCGGCGTCGCGGCGGGGCAGCCCGCGCGCGTCCTCGACGATCCGGGCGCGCGCGCGCAGTGCGTCGTCGACTTGCCCGCGCAGGCGATCCTGCGCCGCGAAGTACGCAACGAGTGAGACGACCACAACGGCGATCGCGACCGACAGAGCGGTGAGCAGCGTCAGTTGCGTCCGCAGGCTCATGGCGCGCGCGCCACGTAGCCGACGCCTCGGACGGTGTGGATCAGGCGCGGAAGCTCGTGGACCTCGGTCTTGCGGCGCAGGTAGCCGATGTACACATCGAGGGAGTTCGAGTTGATGCCGAAGTCGTAGCCCCAGATGCGCTCGAAGATCAGCTCGCGCGTCAGGACCTGTCCCGGATTCCGCAGAAACAGCTCCAGGAGCTGGTACTCCGTCCGTGTCAGGTCGATGGGCTGTCCGGCGCGCGTGACGACGCGGGCGCCGGGATCGAGGATCAGGTCGCCGAGCGTGAGCAGCTGCGGACCGTCCGCGGGCGCGGCGCGCCGCATGATGGCGCGCAGACGGGCGAGCAGTTCTTCCAGCGCGAACGGCTTGGCAAGGTAGTCGTCGGCCCCCGCATCGAGGCCGGCGACGCGGTCGCCCAGGCTATGCCTCGCCGTTAGCACGAGGATGGGCAGGGGGTTGCCTTCCGACCGCAGGCGCCTGCACACCGACAGCCCGTCGAGCTTCGGCATCGAGACATCGAGGATCATCGCGTCCGGGGGCTCCTGCGCCACCGTCTCGAGTGCCGCCTCGCCGTCTGGCGCTGTTGTGACGACGTAGCCCTCGCGTCGCAACGCGCGCTGGAGCGAGTCACAGATGCCGGGATCATCGTCGACCACAAGAACATGCATCGATTCAAGCATAACAAGGCCCGGTCGCCGCTCCCGCGCTGGTAGTTACAGCCACCGTAATACTCGTTACTAAGAGGTTTCTGAGAACGCGACTCAACGGGGAGCGGGTCGCGCAGTTCTTAGACAACTCTTAGTTGTCTCTCAGCCGTGCCTTAGCCATACGACGGAAGATGCAGCGTTAGGTGAACAGCGAGGGCGATCATCGCCCGGACCAGATCCCGAGGAGGGCGTTCGATGGCGGCGACGACGGAAGCCCCGTTCAATTACGACGATCTGCTGGAGGGGACCGGGGGTTCGTGGCGCTCGCGGCTGATCTGGCTCGCCCTGCTGGGGACGCTGGTAGTCGCAGTGGCGACCGGCGCCTGGTGGGAGTTCCTGCGCGGCGGTTCGGCCGCAACCGCGACGATCCAGACGGCGACGGTGAGCCTGGGCAACGTCACCAAGAGCGTCAGCACGAGCGGGACGGTGGCAGCCCAGTCCACCAGCAACCTCAATTTCACGACGACGGGCGCAGGCTCCTCGCGTATCACCAAGGTCAATGTGACGTTGGGCCAGCAGGTGAAGCAGGGCGACGTGCTCGCCGAACTCGACGCGACTGACGCGCAAAGCGCGCTGGTTTCCGCGAAGCTCGGCCTTGCCACTGCGCAGTCGAAGCTCAATCAGCTACTGCAGGGCGGGACGGCGTCGGCGCTGGCGTCGGCGGACCAGAGCCTGCAGCAGTCGCAGGCAAACTACGACAAGGCTGTGCGAGCCTTGCAGGATCTGCAGAAGCCCGCCGATGCGACGACGATCGAGACGGCGCAGCAGGCGGTGACGACGGCGCAGGCGCAGCTTCAGCAGGCGAGGGACGCACGGGCGAAGATCGACACCGACAGCAGCGCGAGCGTGAAGACGGCGCAATCGGGCGTCACCAGGGCGCAGAACGCGCTGACAGCGGCGCAGCAGGCGCAGTCCAACGCGGCGGCGAGCATTACCACGGATCAGCAGATCCTGTACAACGCGGAGACGGCGTATTGCACGGCGCCACCCACGACTACCGCGTCGTTCTGCTCGTCGCTCACGGCGCCGATCTCATCCGGCGACCAGGTCGTGCTTTCTGCCGTAGCCGTAGCCTCCCCCGATCACGCTAATGCGTCGTCGGTGTTGACGGCGAATGGCTCGTACACGAAAGCCGTTTCGGACAAGCTGACGGCGGACAACACGGTGACGTCGGCGCACATCGCACTTTCGGACGCAAACGACGCGCTGGACAAGGCAGAGGCGGGCCCGGCGGCCGGCCAGATCGCCGTGGCGGATGCAGCGATAGGTTCCGCGCAGGCGCAGGTAGATGCGGCGCAGGCCAAACTCGCCACGCTGCAGGCGGGACCGACGCGGGAGGCCGTGACGGCGGCACAGGCGGACATCGACACCGCGGCGGCGTCTTTGGCCGCGGCGAAGGCGAAGCGCGATGAGACGTACGCAGGCGCGCTCCCCTCCGACATCCAACAGCAGCGGCAAAGCGTCAGCCAGGGGCAGAACGCGGTGGACACGGCGCAGAAGAACCTCGACAACACGAAGCTCATCGCACCGTTCGACGGCACCGTGGCCGCGCTGAACAACCAGGTGGGTGATCTCGCAGGCACGGGCACATCGTCGACCACGGCCGCCGTGGTGCTGAATACGCCGGATAGGGTGATCCTCAATCTGACGATCAGCGAGACCGACTATGGTTCGGTGAAGGTCGGCCAGTCCGGCACGGCGGTCTTCGCCGCGATCGCGGGCCGGACATTCCCCATCATCATCGACGCGATCGGGTCGAACCCGACGACGACGCAGGGCGTGGTGAACTACGTCGCCCGGGCGCACTTCGTCGCGGGCGGTCCGGGCTTCGGCGGTGCGAACGGCGCACCGGGGAGCGGCGCCTCGGGCACGCCCGGCGCACAAGGCCAGGGCGCCGGAACGTTTGGCACGCCGGGCGCCGGCGGACAGTTCGGCGGGCGCCGGGCGACGGCGGCGGCAGAGACCGCTGCGGCCGGCGGCGCGCCGACGACGCCGCAGGCGGGCGCCAACGCGGCGGGTACGCCCGCTGCGGGCGGAGGACGGCAGCGTGGCGGCGGCGCAGGCGCTTCGAACCAGCGGCCAGTGCCGGGCATGAACGCCACGATTACGATCATCACCGCGCAGAGCCAGAACGTGCTGCGCGTGCCGAACGCCGCGGTCCAGCGCGACGGGCAGAACCGCGTGGTCGAGGTCCAGCAGAATGACGGGACGACGCAGAAGGTCACGGTCCAGGTCGGGCTGAGCGACGCGACGAACACCGAGATCCAGTCGGGCCTCGACGAGGGGGCGACGGTGATCCTGCCCGGCGTCACCGCCGCGGCAGCCACGACGGGCACGGCGGCAGCGGGCCGAGGCGCGGGCGGCGCCGGTGGCGGCTTCGGCGGCTTTGGCGGCGGTGGTGGCGGCGGCCGCCCGGGGGGCGACTGATGATCCGTCTGCGCAACCTGAGCAAGATCTATCGCACCGGCGACGTCTTTGTGCCCGCATTGCAGAACGTGGACCTCGATATCGACCAGGGTGAATTCATCGCGATCGTCGGCGCATCGGGTTCAGGCAAGTCGACGCTGATGAACATCATCGGCTGCCTCGACCGCCCGACGCACGGCACGTACGAACTCGAGGGCCATGATGTCGGCAGGATGAACGACGTCCAGCGGGCAAAGGTGCGCAGCCGCCGCGTCGGCTTCGTCTTTCAGTCGTTCAACCTGCTTTCGCGCCCGTCTGCGCTCGCTCAGGTCGAACTGCCGCTGATCTACGCGGGATTAGGCGACCGCCGTAAGCGCGCGGCGCGCGCGCTGGCTGAGGTCGGCCTCGCGGACCGCATGCACCACAGGCCCTCGCAACTCTCGGGCGGGCAGCAGCAGCGGGTGGCGATCGCCCGCGCGCTGGTCACGAACCCGGCGCTGATCCTGGCAGACGAACCGACGGGCGCGCTCGATACGAAGACGACGGCGGGCATCGTCGACACGTTCGTGCGGCTGAACCGCGAACGCGGCATCACGATCATCTTCGTGACGCACGAGCCCGAGGTCGCGGCCTACACCCGCCGCATGATCACACTGCGTGACGGCCGCATCATCGCCGATGCGCCGACGGCCCGCACGACGCTGGTGCAGTTTCCGGGCACGGTCACGGCCGTAGGGCCGGCCAGCGAGGAGGCGCCGGCATGATCTTCATCGACACGCTGCGCATGGCGATCTTCGAGTTCACGTCGAACAAGCTTCGGACCGGCCTGACGATGCTGGGCATCGTCATCGGCGTCGGTGCTGTGATTGCGCTCATGGCCGCCGGCCAGGGCGCGCAGGCCGGCGTGACGAACAAGGTGCGCGGCCTCGGCAGCAACCTGGTCTTCGTCAAGCCAGCGACGACGGGATCGAGCGGCGGCGGATTGCGGAATCTCCGATCGCTGACCCTGACGACGGACGACGCTACGGCGCTGCGCGACAAGACGCAGTTCCCGGAGATCAGCGCGGTCGTGTCGCAGTTCGGCGGCTCCGATACGAGCGCCGACACCTCCCAGACGACGCTGCAGACGCAGCTCATCGGCAACGGCCGCAACACGTCGGCGATCATCACGGCCACGGAGCCGGACTTCGCCGTCGTCCGCGGGTACACCCTGTCGGCGGGCACCTTCATTGTCCAGGACGACATCGACCGGAAGTCGACGAACGTGGTGCTGGGGGCCAAGGTGGCGAGCGATCTCTTCGACACGCCGGCTAACGCCCTCGGGCAGGACGTCCGCATCAACTTCGGCCCGGCCAACCTCGACCTCACGGTGATCGGGGTGATGGTGCCGCGAGGCGGAACCGGCGCCGACGACACGCAGATCGTCGTGCCGCTGACGACGTTCGCCACGCGCCTGCCGTTCATCAGGAGCACGAACGGCAAGCAGAACGTCCAGCAGATCACCGTAAAGGTGACCGACGCCGGCAAGCTGAACCAGGCGAAGCTCAAGATCGAGAACACCATCACCACCAACCACAGCGGCACGCAGGACTTCACCGTCTCGACGCAGAACGACCTGCTGACGACGGCGAACCAGGTGAGCCGCACGCTGACGATCCTGCTCGGCGCCATCGCCGGCATCTCGCTGATCGTCGGTGGCATCGGCATCATGAACATCATGCTCGTGTCGGTCATCGAGCGGACGCGCGAGATCGGCATTCGCAAGGCGGTGGGCGCGAACAGCCGGATGATCCTGCTGCAGTTCGTCGTCGAAGCCGTGATCGTGACCGTTGCCGGCGGCGCGCTGGGTGTCATCATCGGCGTGCTCGCCGCGAGGCTCGCGAACGGCCAGGACTTCGGCACCGGCTCGGTGGTGAACACGCAAGTGACCGGGACCAGCATCATCGTGGCGTCGAGCGTGTCGGTGCTGATCGGCCTCTTCTTCGGCATCTATCCCGCATACCAGGCATCGCGCCTCGACCCGATCGAGGCGCTGAGGAAGGACTGATGCCGCCGCGCGTTGCGGCGACGCGGTCCTCCCGGTAGTGATGCAAGTTCTTAAGGCGCTCTTACTTCGTTCTCAGCCCGGGTTTAGCTCCGTCTCCGATCATGGCTCCGTCGGACATCCACGGAGAACGGAGCGAGCGGCATGTTGCAGATGAAGAAGAACACGAAGGCGAAGGCCGCGGCGATCCTGGCGAGCGCCGTCGCGCTCGGGTCCATATTCGGCGTCGTGCGCCAGACGGCGCCGGCTACGGCCGCCACGACGCAGGGGGTGCAGACCGCCAGCGCGAGCGTCGCGAGCAAGAGCGCAGCCACGACGAGTGCGCAGTCGTCTTCGCAGGTGAAGGCGGCGACGAAGGTCAACACGCGGACGCATGTCTCATAGCGGGAGCGAGTGCCGACGTTGCGCGGCCGGCGTGCGGATGACGATCACGGCGAACCTCGCGGCGGCGGATGAGCGCACGGTCACCGGCGCGCTGAGCGGGGAGATGACCCGCATGAGCTGACCCGGCTTCCGATCCGACGAGCACGATGAGCATAGAGAGCGAGCAATCCATTGAAACTGACCCACACATCACTCAAATCACGCGTCAGCGTCGCGGCGGCGGGGCTGATCGCTGCCGCTGTCGTTGCGGCCGCGTGCGGCGGCTCGAAGTCGCAGGCGAAGGCCGCACCGACCACGCCCGCGGCGTCCGGCACGGCCCAGGGAGGCCGCGGCTTCCGGGGCACACCACCGCCCGCCGTGCTCACCTCGATCGCGCAGGGGACGCCGCGGCCGTTCCGCGGCGGCACGCCGCCGCCCGCCGTATTGACGTCGATCGCCGAGGGGACGCCGCGCGCGTTTGGCGGCGGCACGCCGCCGCCGGCTATCCAGACCTCGATCGCCGAAGGGACGCCCGCGTCGTCGGTCCGGGGGGGCTTCGGCAGGGGGCGCGTGCTCCCGGCGGTGGCCGCGCTGCTTGGCATCGATGAAGCGCAGCTGCAGACCGAACTCGACGCGACGCCGGGCGCAACCATCGCCAGCGTCGCGGCGGTACACGGCTTCGACCGGGAGAGCGTCCGCCAGGCGCTGATCGATGCACAGGTCCAGCGGCTGAGTGACGCCGTCGCGAGCGGCCGCAGCACACAGGCTGACGCCGATGCCGCCCGGAGCCAGTTCGAAGCGAGCGTCGACAACCTGCTCGATAGCAATGGCAGCGGCCCGTCGGGTCAGCCCGCCCCCGCGCCGTAAGGGCGCCGGCTTGTGTCGCGCCCGGTCGCGGGTCGAGGCCGTGCGCGGATAGGCGCGCCCGGACGCGGCATAAGGGTTATCCCTGTCGGTCAGGCAGCGCTCGTCCGCCGATACTTCCGGGGGTTCGTCGCCTGTCGCGCCCGATCTTCAGGAGCAAGGCCAACTTCATGACAACGCCGCCGGCCGGGAGTGGCGCCTTCGACGAGGATGGCGTGAGTGACCGCGCGCTGCTCGATGCGCTGCACGTCGGAGTGGTGATTCACGACGCGCATGGGCGTGTGGTGAAGGTCAACCGTGCCGCCGCGAGCCTTCTGGGCGTCACCGACGACCAGCTGATGGGCGTGACGTCGTTCGACCCCGAGTGGACCGCCGTCTACGAAGATGGCTCCCCGTGCGACCCAGAGCGGCATCCGCTGACTGTCGCGCGCCTGACGCGTGAGCCGGTGGCCGGCGTAGTGCTCGGCGTGACCAGTTCGACGCTGCGGGAGCCGGCGTGGCTGCTCGTCAGCGCAGAGCCGATCCTGGACGCGAGCGGCGACGTGGTGCAGGTCGTCGCGTCGTTCACGGACGTGCGCGCGCACCGGGCGGCGCGAATGGCGCTGGCTGAGCGCGAAGCGCGCCTGCACAGCGTCGAAGACGCGGCGCAGGACGCGATCATGACCATCGACGAGCACGGCACGATTCTCACTGCCAACCGGGCCGCGGAACTGATGTATGGCTATGGTGAGGGCGAGCTGGCCGGGGTGCCGATCCGCAACCTCTCGCCGATGGAGCAGCGGCAGGTGATCGACCGCGCCTACGAGGGCATCCGAGCGGGCAAGGACGTGCTCAGCGGCCGCGAGTCGTTCGAAATGACGCGGCTGCGCCGAGACGGCACGCCGGTGCCCGTTGAGATGACGATCCGGATCGAGCGGATCGACGGGCGGGCGATCATCACGAATGTCTCGCACGACATCAGCCGCCGCAAGTACGCGGAGCAGCAGCTGCGAGAAAGCAAGGAGCGCTTCCAGTCACTGGTGGAGCACAGCGCCGACCTGTTGAGCGAATTCGACGCCGAAGGGCGCTTTACCTACGTGAGCCCGAACCATCGTGACATCCTGGGCTACGAGCCCGCCGAACTCCTGGGTGAGTTGGCGAGCACCTTCGTCCATCCCGAAGACATCGACGCGCTCCGCCAGCAGGTCCGCGTCGCCGTCGGTGGCGAAGGGGAATCCGGTGAGGTCCGTGTTCGATTCCGGCGCAAGGACGGCAGCTGGCGTTGGCTGGAGGCGTCCGCCAGCGGGCATCGAACGCGCGGAGACGCGATGATCGTCACGGTCGCGCGGGACGTCACGGAGCGAGTCGAGACGGAGAACGCACTCGCCGCGAGCGAGCGCCTGTTCCGTCAGCTGGCGGATGGGGCGCCGATTCTCGTCTACATGACGGATCAGCGGTTCCGAGCGGTGTTCGCGAACCGGGCGATGCTCGAGTTCACGGGTCGCACGCTGGAGGAGCAGCTGGCCGTTCCCCTGGGGGAGAATCAGCACCCCGACGATGCGGCGTCTCTGCGCGCGGTCAGCCAGCCGGCGATCCGGCGGCGGATGAAGTTCTCCGGTGAGGCGTGGTTCCGGAATGCCGCGGGCGAGTATCGGTGGCTGATCACCGCGGCGGTCCCGCGCTACGACCACGCGGGGAACTACGCCGGCTATATCGGTTACAGCGTCGACATCACCGAACGGCGCGAAGCGGAGGATGCCCTGCGCGAGAGCGAGGAGCGGCTGCGCGGCGCGTTGACCGCCGAGCACGAGCGCTCGCGCCGCGATCCGCTGACCAACGCGCTGAACCATGGCGCGATCGCCGAGGAGCTGAAGTGCCTGGTCGCGACGGGCAGTGATGGGCCGCAGGCCGCCGTCATCATGGTCGATGTCGACGGCATGAAGGCGGTGAATGACACCTTCGGGCACCCGGTCGGCGATGTCCTCCTGCAGGCCGTCGGTGCGGCGCTCGGGCACGCGTCCGCGGTGGTCGGCCGCTACGGCGGCGACGAGTTCGTCGCGATCCTGCCGGGAGCGGGCCGCCAACAGGCCGAGCAGTACCGGGACGACGTCGCGCAGCGGCTGGCGTCGGTGGATCTCCGTGATCCGGAGACCGGTGCGCGGGTGGTGGTGGCCGCGAGTATCGGCGTGGCGATCTACCCGACGGAGTCCGTGCAGGTCGAGGAGCTTGTGACGCTCGCGGACAATGAGATGTACGCCTCGAAGCGCGAGCGGACGCTCGACACGGCCTCAGCCGCGGGCCAGCGGGCCGTCGCCGCGGACCGGGCGGCGCGGATCGTCGGCGAACTCGTTCCGCTCCTCGCGCACGGCGGGACGTTGGATGAGAAGCTCCAGCTCGCCTCGCGGCATCTCTCCGTCGGTGCGGGTTATGAGGCCGTCACCTTCGACGTATTCGACGAAGGCAAGGCGCAGGTGCGCGACGAGAACACTACGATCGGCACCAATGCGTTCGTCGACGCGCCGCAAGAGGCGATTGAGAAGTGGCGGCAAGAGCAGCGCGAAGTGGTAGGCCATCCGATCGGGGCGATCCTTGAGCGGACGCAACGCCCCGTCATCATGGATGACATCGCCAGCAACGAACTTCTCACGCCCGGCCAGCGGGAGCTTCTTGCTTCGATCGGCATTCGATCCGGGATCGCCGTGCCGCTGCTCTGGCAGGGGGAGATGATCGGCACGATGTCCGTTGGCAGCAGATCAGCCGGCGCGTTCGGCGCGCGCGACGGGCAGTTCCTGACCGCGGTCGCGACACACGTCTCGGCGATCATCCGCATGGAGCGGATGGTGGCGCATTTGCAAATGGCCACGGACCGGCTCGCCGGCGCACGCGATGACACCGTCACATTGCTGGCGGCGTCGGTAGAGACGCACGATCCCACGACCGGCCTCCACCTCCGGAACGTGCGCGCGCTGACGGAATCGCTTGCGCGCGAGATGGGCTACGCGCCGGGCGATGCGGAGCAGCTCGGCATCGCGGCGGTGCTACACGACGTCGGGAAGATCCGCGTGCCGGACGCAATCCTCACGGGGTCGGGGCGCCTGACGGAAGAGGAATGGCTGGTGATGAAGCAGCACGCCGTGTGGGGCGCAGAGTTCCTCGCGGAACGCCCGGGGTTCGAGCTGGCCAGCGTAGTGGCGCGTGCTCACCATGAGCGCTGGGACGGGACCGGATACCCCTCCGGCCTCGCGGGCGCGGACATTCCAGAGGCGGCGACGATCGTCGCCGTCGCCGACGCGTTCGACGCGATCACCAGCGCTCGGACCTATCGCGAGCCGCGCCCCATGACGGTGGCCGCGCGAGAGATCGCTCGAGGGTCCGGCGCCCAGTTCAACCCGGCCGTCGTCGCCGCGTTCCTCCGTCTCTATCGCCGTCGCGCGCTCCCCGTCCGCGAGGCGGAGGACATCGACGCCGCGCGCGCCGCCTGAGCGTCCGAAGCGCACATCGACCACCTGCTCGACAGCAATGGCAGCGCGGCCCCGCGCCGTCAGCGCGCCGCAACGCGGCGGTGGGTTGCGTCTTTAGGCGCGTCGTTCGTGGATCTCCGCCTAGGTAGCCGGGCGCGCCACGGCACGAGCTCGAGCTTCTTCGATGCGCTTCAGAAGCCTGCGTAGGCTCTCATATTCGTCCTTGAAGCCCTCCAACTGTCCCGGGGGGAACCCCGACAGACTCCAGTCGAGTCGAGAGAGTACCGCCATACCTTGCTCCTGAGACTTCGCGCCGAGCGCGAACCAGCGCTGCATTGCGTCGACGTAGTCCGAGATGAAGGCGTCCGCAGCCGATTCGCGCTGCGGCCTAGCCATCAGGATCTCAATGACAGAGTCGTACCCAACTGGCTGCCAGCACGGATCGCTCTTTGGCGGATCAGCGTATCGTGTTAAGTAGATGTAGTGCGGCGTGTAGCCTTCGAGTTTGTCTTCATTCTCGAACCAAGTTCGGTAAGCCTTCAACTGATCGTCATGCTCGCCCGAGTACGTCTTTAGCTCGATAAGCCAGGCCACTTGCTGCTTCGGGAGCGTTGCCAGCACATCGATACGCCGCTTCTCGGGTTTTCCCTTGACCGTAACCACAATCTCCTTCTCGCGCCTGACTTTCAGCGACGAGAAGTCTGCACTAGCACGCTGCGGAGGCAGGAGCCCCTGAGCGAAGAAGTCGCCGAGGTTGTGGCTTCCATGCGGATCGAGCAACCACGCCAGCATTCGGTTGTGTGTCTCCTCCAGGCGCGCGCTGCCCAGGACTATGAACGGATTGAATACATTCCGCAGTCTCCGGAACTCTGTGAGTTCTTCGATGAGTGCATCCAAATCGTGCATCGCACCTCCGGCACATGGTGTGAGGCACCATCAGAGTTCGAAGCGCCAGAAGCTGGTCTGGCTTCACGTGATGAGTATCGGCTCGCGAGGGCGCATCTGGAGGATCGAAACACTAGCGTATGGGCGACATCATCCACGCGTGAGACGCGCGTACGGCGCCCACGAACGACTAGCCGCCGCGGAAGCAGTGGCTGACTCGTGGCGAAGCACCTGCCGTGCGGCTCAGGAGATCAATCCACGATGGCGGAGTAGATGATGCTCTTGAGCTGGCCGCGGAAGTTGAAGGTGGCCGACGGGATCAGCTGCGTCATGAAGATCGCGACAAGATCTTCCTTCGGGTCGACCCAGAAGATCGTCGAGGCGGCGCCGCCCCAGTAGTAGTCGCCGGCGGCGATCGAGCCGGAGCTGACTTCGTCGAGCGTCATGGCGAAGCCGAGGCCAAAGCCGACACCCTCGTACGCCGTCTCGGAGAAGGCGCCGAGCGCCATCTTCGAAAGGTCGCTGCCGCCGGTGAGGTGGTTCCGCGTCATGAGGTCGAGCGTGCGCGGGCCGAGTATGCGCGCGCCGTCCAGCTCGCCGCCCCGGCGCAGCATCTCGCAGAAGCGCAGGTAGTCGGCGGTGGTGCTGGTCAGGCCGCCGCCGCCGGAGAAGAACGAAGGGCGCTGCAGGTACTGGCTGGTCTCGGGGTCGTCCATGAGTCGCAGCGACTTGTCGCGGGCGCGGCGGTAGTTCGCGGCCAGGCGGCTCTGCTTCTCCGGCGCGACGAAGAACGCGGTGTCGTTCATGCCGAGCGGGCCGAAGATCGTCTCCTGCAGGTACTGGTCGAACGGCTTGCCGGAGATCGCTTCAACCAGGTAGCCGCAGACGTCGGTGGAGTAGGAGTACATCCAGCGGTCGCCCGGGTCGAAGCGCAGCGGGACGTGCGCCAGCTTCTCGACGAACGAGCGCAGCGTCTCGCCGCGGCCGCGCTGCACGCCGGCGGCCACGTAGGCGGCATCGGCCGGATGCGGCGGCGTGTCGTCGCCGAGCTGGGCGAGGCCGCCGCCGTACGACAGCCCGCTCTGGTGGCTCAGGATGTGGCGGAACGTCATGGGACGCGCGGGGGCGCGGGTCTGCATCCGCTCGCCCTCGCCCGACACGTACACCTGCATATCGCGCCACTCGGGGATCACGCGGTGTACCGGATCGTTGAGCTGGAAGTGGCCCTGCTCGTACAGAGTCATGAGGGCGACGGAGGTGATGGGCTTGGTCATCGAGAAGATGCGGAAGATCGTGTCGTCGGCCATCGGGCGCTGACGCTCGCGGTCCATATGGCCGAGCGAGCGCCAGTACGCGACGTGGCCGCGGCGGGCGACGAGCGCCTGGCAGCCGGCGATCTTCCCCGGCTCGATATAGTTGCGGTTGAGGTGCTCGGTGATGCGTTCGAGGCGCTCCGGGGAGAATCCAGCTTCCTTCGGTGCAAGCGTCATGGTCTCTCTCCGCTCAGCGTGGGGATCTCAGCCGGCTTCCATCGTACAGCGCGAGCACGCGGCGCGCCCACCATGACCAGATGCCGCGGATTCGACCGATATGGAGCCATTCGGCAGTTGAAAGTGCGCGCTTCATAGATCGACAATCTGGAGGTTCGGGGCGAGGCTCTTCGAAACTCGTTTCGGCCCGGCCCGCCGAGCGGTGCCCGAGGGTAAGAGCGCCGCCGCCCAGCGCGGGTCGTGCCTCGCTCCGAGCCGCCCCCCTTGTCGCCGCCCGAGCCGGAACACAAGCTACGAGCGCCACCCGCGGGTCGCAGGAACAAGGAGGGACCAAGATGGAACAGAGCATCATCGCGGCGGGCTATGACGCGGTGCACGGGGGCATGAGCAAGAGCCCGACGCTGCGCCGAATGTGGCACGAACTCGCCGAAGGTCTCGACTTCCCCGAGGAGTTCGGCCACATCAGCTTCACGACCCTGCCCGAACTGCGCCGCATGGCCGGCGAATTGGGTCTTCGCCCTGGCGATACGCTCGTCGACCTCGGCTGCGGCATGGCTGGCCCGGCGCTGTGGATGGCGCGCGAGACGGGAGCGCGGCTGACCGGCGTGGACATTTCGTCCGTGGCCACGGCGCGCGCCAGCGCGCGCGCGGCCGAGATGGGGCTGTCGGACCGCGCACGGTTCGTCGTCGGATCGTTCGAAGACGCGACCCTGGAGTCCGGCAGCGCCGATGGCGCAATGAGCGAAGACGCACTTCAGTACACGCCCGACAAGCAGGCCGCGATGGCCGAGGCGGCGCGTATTCTGCGCCCGGGCGGCCGCTTCGTCTTCACGGCGTACGAACTCGATCCCGAGCGGGCGGCCGGGCTGCCTGTCCTCGGAGCAGATCCGGTCGGCGACTACCGCCCATCGCTGATCGCCGCCGGGTTTCGCGTCGACCTCTATGAGGAGGCGCCCGGCTGGCCGGAGCCGATGACGGCCACCTACTCCGCGCTGCTCGGCGCAAGAGAGCCCCTCACCGAAGAGATGGGCGCAGCGGCCGTCGGGGCGCTCTTCATGGAGATGTCGATGACGCTGGAGCACAAGCCGTACCGCCGCCGGGTGCTGGTCGCGGCGACGAAGCCGGCGTCGTAGGCACGCACGCCGCTACCGCGCCGGCTCCGGGCCGCGCTCCGAGAGGTCAAACAAGGCTGTCGGTCACAGCACTTCCTAGTTGCACAGGGTAATCCCTCGCTTATATGATTCTGCGATGCAGCGAGAGAAGTCTTTCTATTTGGTCGCGGGCGCGTTGATTGGCGCGGGCGTCATAGCTGCCGCATGTTCAGGCTCGTCGAAGCCGCGATCGCCGACGCCGTCACCGATCGTCGCTACGGACACGCCAGCACCAACCGCCACGCCGAGTTGCACCGACGAGACCGCCATCGTCCTCGTCCGCGGGTCGGTCGCAAGGGTCGCAGCGAATGGCGTGGTGGCGTCGGGCGTGGTGGTGGGTGACGGACTGCTACTGACGAGCGCGCTCCGGGTGAGCAGCGGCGATGTCGTGAAAGTCGGGCTGAACGGGGTTGCGGCCGATGGGCGTGTGCGTGGGGTGGCGCTCGGCATCTTCGCGCTGATCGAGGCGCCGACCGCGGGTGCGCGTCCTGTCAGATGGGGCAACGTTACCGCGCTCCAGCAGGGCCAGCGTCTGCTCGCACTGGGTTTCGGTCCCGATGTCCCCGGCGACCCGGCCAGTTCGGCGGGCATCTTCTCGACACTCCGTCAGGACGGCGCGGTTAAGGTGGTCGAGACTGATATCAAGTTCAGCCCGGGCGCATCTGGCGGGCCGTTGTTTACGCAATGCGGCGAAGTTGTTGGTCTCACGATTCTTCCGACCGCAACGCAAGACGGGCGTGCGATCCCCAGTGACGCCGTCCAGGCGTTCGTTCGCGATCTGGAGGTCGCGCCGCGGTTGAGCACCGCGACCCCGCCGGCTTCGACCTCAAATACCACGCCGGTCGCCGACGCCGCTGCGTGCGGCGATGGGGCCGCTGTCACGCTCGTTGGTGCATCTCCGGCGGGTCACACATACCATGCTGGCGACACGTTGACGATTCAGTTCCAGTACGCCGGGCCGGGATGCAAGAGTTCCACCGTGCGGCTTGACGGATTCCACACGGGTGACAGCCCGATGTATCAGTACTGGTGCGTAGCGCCTGCGCCGCCGCAAAACACGGTCGCCAAGTGCCGTGGCGGCAAGTTTGTGGGAAGCTGGGCCGTATCGGACGAAGTACCGCTGACCAGCGGAACGATTACGGTCGTGATCCCGGAATCGAAGGTGCTGCCTTCGCCCGGGGCGAACGTCGAGCCGGTGGAGGGGTTCACGGTGTGCGAGATCGTCGTCGGACTCGATGAGGCTCGCTTCCCTGGGCACGTCTACCAGCAGACGTTTGGCGCGCCCTGTCGCTGACAGTCCCCTTGCCTGAAGTTGGCGTCTCGCCGGTGAGTTGCACCTCGTCTACGTCGGCGGCCGCTGCTGCGCGCCACTTCTGGCGATCCGTGTGAACGGGTATTGACAGCCCGGCGCCAGCGGCGCAATATCGACGAATCCCCATTTCTAAATGCCCAATTCTGAAAGGAGCACCAGGATGGTCCAGGCCGTTCGCAGCAGGATCGAAGAAACCAACGCGCAATTCATGGCGGCGGTGAATCGGGGCGACACGTCGACGGTGGCGTCGCTCTACACGGAGGACGCCGTCGTGCTGCCGCCGAACACGGAGATCATCCGCGGGAGAGCCGGAGCCAAGGCGCTCTTCGATGGAATGATCCAGCAGATGGGGTTGCCCACGCTGACCCTCACCACGACGGAGGTCACCGAGGTCGGCGACACCGCCTACGAGGTCGGGTCGTACACCATGAAGCTGCAGCCAGCGGGCGCGCCCGTTGCAAACGACAGCGGCAAGTACGTCGTCATCTGGAAGCGCCAGGGCGACGGCGCGTGGCAACTGGCCGTTGACATCTGGAACACAGACTTGCCGATGCCGGGCGCCTAATATCGCTGCACAGAGAATGTGACCTGTACACCGCGGAGGCGCGGAGTGCGCAGAGTTCAGGGGGAACGTTGTTCACGATGCGTTTCCCGCCTGCCACCTTGGATCTCGGCGTCCTCTGCGCCTCCGCGGTGACATTCTCCAACCGGTCAAGACCCCTGTGCAGAGGAACTAGTCGCCACAGCGATCTGCTGGTAGCGGGTAAGCCGCAGCGCGTGGTCCGATCACGATGACGGCTCTTCGTTGAGCGCGGAGGGCCGTTCATCGTGTGCGGTGTCACGGCTCCGGGGAGCGCTGGCCTGCCGGGCGCCCTCGCGCCCGCTGAGTTCGGATTCCGGCTGAATAAGCTCAGACACCTGCGTTACACCGAGCGGCGGCAGTGCTAGAATATGCGCCTGTTTCCAACCCGATCGGGGAGGATGATTCGCGGATCAGGAGGTGACCCATGGCTACCAACTGGCAACTCACGGGCGACTATTTCGAGAACTGCAATTGCGATTTCATCTGCCCCTGTCTGTTCTCGGCGAACCCGCAGATGACGTCGGCGCCGACGCAGGGGGCGTGCGAGGTAGCCCTGGCGTTCCACATTGATCGAGGCGCCTACGGCGGCGTGGCGCTCGACGGGCTGAACGCCGTCGTGGCGATCCGCACGCCGGCCGCGATGGGCGAGGGCAACTGGTCCGCCGCGATCTACCTCGATGACTGCGCGAATGACGGGCAGCGCGATGCGCTCCAGGCGATCTTCAGCGGCGCGGCGGGCGGGCCGGTGGGCGCGGTGGCGCCGCTGATCTCGACCGTGCTCGGTGTGAAGAGCGCGCCGATCAACTTCCGGAAGGACGGCCTGCGCCGCTCCGTCGAGATCCCGGGAGTGATGACGATGGCGATCAGCGCGATCCCCAGCGGCGCGCCGGGCGCGGAGATCTGGGCGTCCAACGTCTCGCCGTTCGCCGCGAGCGTGTCGCTGGCCGTGGGCGAGGCGTCGAGCACGTGGCAGGACTACGGCATGCGCTGGGACAACTCCGGCAAGAACGGCCACTACGCGCCGATCAACTGGTCCGGCAATTGAGCGCGGCGTCTTCTAACGCCTATCCGCTCGGGCGCGAGCGGCACCTGATCCTTGCGGCACTCCTGGTGCTGTCGGCAGCGGCGTGGGCCGTCGTCGTGTGGCAGTGGTCGGCGTCCGGCAGCAGCGACATGGGGCTGACGATGGGAATGGCGGCGCCGCTGTTCCTGGCGCTGTGGGTGGCGATGATGATCGCCATGATGTTCCCAACGGCGGCGCCGATGATCCTGATGTTCGCCCGCATCCAGAAGGGCAAAGGCGTGCGCGGGCAGGCCACGGTGCCGCCGTCGATCTTCGTGGGCGCGTATCTCGCCGTCTGGGTGGCGTTCGGTGTCGCCGCCTACGCCACCGCCATCGGCGCCGAGCGCCTCGCCGATCGCTCCATGTGGCTGATGGACGCGGCGCCTCGCATCGGCGGCGGCGTGCTGATTGCGGCGGGCCTGTACCAGCTCTCGCCGCTCAAGGACGTGTGTCTCTCCAAATGCCGCACGCCGATGCAGTTCGTACTGACGTCGTGGCGTGACGGGTACGGAGGGGCGTTTCGCATGGGCGTCCAGCATGGCGTCTACTGCCTGGGCTGCTGCTGGATGCTGTTCGTGATCCTGTTCCCGCTCGGCATCATGAACGTGGCGGCGATGGCGCTGATCACGCTGCTCATCTTCGCCGAGAAATCGTCGCCGCTCAGCCGCGCCGCCGTCGTGCTCGCGGCGGCGGGCCTGATTGCGTATGGCGCGTTCATCCTCCTCGTCCCGGACGCGCTGCCGACGGCGATGAGTTCGACGAACATGAGCACGGCAAACGTGGGCATGGATGGACAGTAGCGACGAGCCATCATTGTCGCCGTGGCGCGCCGCGGGATCGTACTTCGAGGCGTGCAACTGCGACGCCGTCTGTCCGTGCCGCCAGATCGGCGGCGGCATGGGGCGCTCAGGCGGCCGCTCGACGTACGGGGTGTGCGAGTTCGCCCTCTCGTGGATGATCAAGGACGGCCATGCGGGCGCCATCGATGTGTCCGGGCTGACAGCAGTGATGGCCGGGCGCTACGACGACGATGAGGCGAACTCGCCGTGGCGCGTCGCGCTGTACGTCGATGAGCGCGGAGACGCGGAGCAACGGCGGGCGCTGACCGAGATGTTCCTCGGGCGCCTGGGGGGAAGCGTCTTCAACAACTTCGCGAGCGCGATCGGCGAGGTGTACGCGGTGCGGCCGGCGCGCATCGAGCTGGAACACGCTCCGGGCAGCCAGAGCATCAAGGCGGGCACGTTCGTCACGGTGCGTGCCGCGGAACCGGTGGACGCCGACGGTCCGGTGTCGTGCGGCATATCGGGGCACGACCGGCCGGGGCAGGAGCTGCGGATGAGCATGCTCCGCGTCGATGAGCCGCCGCTGCGCTGGGAGGTGGGCGGCCGCTGCGGCTTCGCGACGGACTTCGACTACCGGTCGGACTAGGACGAGCGCGGGCCGCCTGTTGCCACGATGGTGACTGTGGCATTGACCGCCGCGGTCGTCGCGCGAGGCGCAGGTTCAGGAAACTGTTATGCACCACCTCTGGTGCTCACGGCCGGACTGGTACTGACCCGGGCAGACATGCTCTTGCCTGAGCGTGGGCTATGTACCAGAAGCGCTCCGCCGCTTACTCTCGCCGCATGCTCTTGCAGAAGGTCATTGGGCGAAGGACGTTTCTTGTCGGCATAGCGGGAGCTATCGCCTGCACGGCTTCGGGCGGCAACAGGCGCGCAAAGATCGCGACGGTGGCGGTGCGCGACGCCCAGCTCTGGGACGGGACGGGAACGTCTCCGCGTTCGGGCATGACGGTGGCGATGCTTCGCGAGACGATCATTGCCATCGGTCGCGACGAAGAGATCGACCTTGGGCGGGATACCACCGTCATCGATTGCGCAGGGGCGTTCGTGATGCCCGGCATCATCGACACGCACTGCCATGTCACGCTGACGCTCGTGGGCCGGGAACCTCTCGTCGCTGAGTGGCTGCGCGCCGGACTGACGACGATCCGCGACACGGGCACGATCAGGCAGGGCACGTTCCTTATTCGTGATCTGGCTAAGGAGCTTGGCCCCGCGCCACGGATCATCGCGTCTGGCCCGATTATCACGGTGCCTGGTGGATATCCGATTACCCGCCCCACGATAGGCGAACCCATCTCCTACCCCATCACAACGCTCGATGAAGCGACCCAGGCTGTCAACCAGGTGGTGGACGCGGGCGCGGACTTCATCAAGATCGCCGTGGAGCACGGGACACCGGGCGGACACCTGCGCGAAAACGTCGGGGCGCCGGCCCTCAATCGGCCGCAAGTGAAAGCGATTGTTGCGGCCGCGCATGCACGGGGCGTCTCGGTGAGCGCTCACGTGACGAACTACGAGGAACTTCAGATCGCGTTGGCCGGCGGCGTGGACTCGATGGCGCATACACCCCTCGACGAGATCCCGACATCGGTCCTGCAGGAAATGGTGACGAAGGGCGTCACGATGACGTCGACGCTGAACATCTGGGGCGGGCGCCCGGTCGTTGACGAAGCGATGAGAAACGCTCAGCGCTTCGTAGCGGCAGGCGGCCAGCTGGCGATGGGGACGGATTACCCGTTTCAGGCGCAGACCGGCCTGCCCGTGGAAGAGATGCGGTTCATGGAGTCGGCTGGCCTCACGAGAAGTCAGGTGCTGCTGGCATCGACGCGTGACGCGGCCAGGGTGTGCCGACGAGACGACCTCGGTACCATCGAGCTCGGCAAACGAGCAGACCTGATTGTCATGCAACGCGATCCACTCGGAGACCTGAACAACTTGAGCTCCGTTTCGACGGTGATCCAGGACGGCGCGCTCATCCGCTGACCGGCATTGCGACCGATCTCTTGCCGTGGTTCCGTCGCCCGGAGAACGTGCTAGGCCGCCGGCGGTGCGGGCGTCTCCGGCGCTGTTGCGGGTTCGCTCACTCTGACCGTTACCTGCGAGCCGCCGCCCTCGGTGGCGTGCAGATCAAATGATCCGCCGACAAGCTCCGCCCGCTCCTTCATGCCGAGGATGCCGAGCTTGCCGAGGCGCGCGAGGTCGGAGACGTTCTGGGGCGGCTGGTAGCCCTGCCCGTTGTCCGCCACGTCGAGGCGGACGCCGTCCTGCTCGAACCGCAGATCTACGGTGGCTGATGTGGCGCGGGCGTGCTTCTCGACGTTGCGCAACGCTTCCTGCGCGATCCGGAAGAGCGCAAGTTCGACCGGGGAGCCGAGACGGCGGGGTGTGCCTGCCACGCTGAGCTTCGCGCCGCCGGTCAGCCGCGCGTTCGTCTCCTCCACCGCGAACTCGATCGCGGGCACAAGTCCGAGGTCATCGAGGACGGAGGGGCGCAGGTCGCGGCTGAAGCGCCGCACGGACTGCAGCGTGCCGCGTGCGAGCGTGAGCAGATCCTCGACCTGCCGCGGCACGTCGGCGTGGTCGGCTTCGCCGAGCCGCTCCAGCCGCCGCACCAGGTGCACCAGCTCCTGCGCCGTCTCGTCGTGCAGCTCCCGCGCGATGCGAAGGCGCTCGTCCTCCTGCGCTTGCGTCACCTGGCGTGCGTAGGTCTGCAGGCTCTCCTGCCGCTGCCCGATGAGCCGGGCGTTTTCGACCGCCACCCGGATCTCGTGGGCGACGGCGGCCAGCACGCGCACGTGCTCGTCGACGAAGTCGCTGCCCTGCGGCACCGCGACGCCCAGCGAGCCGGCGATGCTGCCTTCGACGCCGAGCGGCACAGCGATCAGCCGGCCATCGAGCACCACAGGCTCGCGCCGCTCTGCGACCATCCGGTCGATCGCCTCGACGCTGAGATTGGCGGCGGTGTCACCGTCCCTCGCCTTGACGATGACGGCCCGCGCCGCGTCCGGCGACTGCGGCTCGATGCAGAGCCAGACGGCGTCGACCGGCAAGCCGCGCCGCAGCCGCTCGACGACGGCCGGCAGTTCCTGCTCAACCTCCAGCTTGTGGCTCAGCAGCTCGCCGATCTCGTTCAGCAGGGCCAGGCTGGCGCTCGTCTGCTCGGCGCGCCGGCGCTGCTTCGATTCCAGGTCGACGCGCCACGCCACCATGATGCCGACCGGGAGCGTGATCGCGAGCTGCCCGATCTCGGTGATCCAGTGGTACGACGAACGGTGCCACAGCCACATGCTCGGCGAGGTGAGGAGCGCGCCCCACATGGCCGTGAGGATGGCGCCTTCCCATCCGAAGGTGATGGCGGCGTACAGAAGCGGAATCACGTAGAGGGTGATCGACAGCCCGTGAAACGTCTCGAACGGATTCGTGAAGCCAATGGTCTCGATGATGTAGTGAGGCGCGGTCGCGCCGAGCACCATAACCTGGATGTGCCAGAAACGGCGATCGCGCAGCCGCTGCGGCAGGCGGCGGAGCGGCTCGACGACATCGTGCAGGACGCGTGCGCGGAGCGACGTCGGGCGCGGTGAGGCGGCCAGACGAAGTTCAGCCTTCATCGAGGTCCTCCAGCTTAAGCAGGCCGCTCTTCAAGCCCGCGATCACCGCCTCCGTGCGCGACCCTACTCCCAGCTTGTTGAAGATGTGCGTCAGGTGCACCTGCACCGTCCGGATGCTCAGGTACATGCGGGCCGAGATCTCGGCGTTGCTCAAGCCGCAAGCCGCGAGCCGCAGAGCCTCTTGCTCGCGGTCGGTCAGGAGCGCTTCTCCGCCGTGCCCGGTGTGCGGCGCTCGCGTCTGTCCGGGTGGTCCCGCGAACCGCCTGAGCACCTTGCGCGCGATGGCGGGGTGCAGCACCGGTTCGCCGGCGTGCACGGCGCGCACGGCACGCACGACCTCCGCGGACGGCACGTCCTTTAGGAGGTAGCCCGCGGCCCCGGCCTCGAGCAGCGCGAAGACGTACTGGTCATCGTCGTAGGCGGTGAGGATCAGCACGGCGGTGTTCGGATGGCTGGCCTTGATCCGCTGCGTCGCCTCGATGCCCGTCATGACCGGCATCGAGATGTCCATGATCGCCACATCCGGGTGCAGGCGCTCAACCAGGGCGACGGCCTCCGCGCCATCGGCTGCCTCGCCGACCACTTCGAGGTCGGGTTCCCGCTCCAGCAGCTGGCGCGTGCCCTCCCGGACCACGGCATGGTCCTCGGCGATGATGACGCGGATTGGCTCCGGCGGGTCTTCGCTCGACATATGTCACATTCTACCGTTAGCGCCGGCAGCTGCTGATCGCACGACCCCTGCACAAAGGCATACGTAATTCGCGCAGTCCGGTCCGCCGCCCCTACGCATTTCCCCTCGGCAAGTCTGCCGCTCCCGCCGATGTGGCGGCCGCCCGGATCTCCGATCCTGAAGGTGGCTCCGGAAGCCGGAGCCGCACGAAATGGGGCGGTCATGGAAGCGAAGAACGATCTCTCGAAGGCGCCGGAAGGGGCAGGCTCGCTCCCCGGACGGAAGGTCGACCGGCGGGGCGCCCTGAAGCTGTTCGGGCTGGGCGCGCTGGGCGTGGCCCCCCTGCCGCTCCTGCCGAACGTGTTGAAGTCGGTGTTCTCGCCCCAAAGCGGCCCCGTGCGCGCCGATGCCGAAGCAGCACGCGCTCCCAGTGGCCGCGTACGCCGATGGATGATGATCATCGACCTCCGCAACTGCGACGGCTGCCAGAGCGTGGGCAAGCCGCCGCAGTGCACGACCGCGTGCATCGAGGGGCACTTCGCGCCGGAGCCGATGCAGTGGATCGAGGTCTTTGAGTCGAAGCTGCACGGCGAGGGGACGCAATTCATCCCGACGCCGTGCCAGCAGTGCCAGAACCCGCCCTGCACCAACGTCTGCCCGGTCGGCGCGACGTTCGCGACGCCGGAAGGCAGCATCCTGATCGACCAGGACCGCTGCATTGGCTGCCGCATCTGCATGGCGGCGTGCCCGTACGACCGGCGCTTCTTCAACTGGGGCGACCCGCCGGTGCCGCCCGAGGCGCTGCTGGCGCACTACGACGTTGAGCACCAGGTACCGGCGAAGAAGGGCACCGTGATGAAGTGCGACTTCTGCCCGGACATGGCGCGCGCGGGCACGCTGCCGTACTGCGTGCAGGGGTGCCCGCACCAGGCGATCTACTACGGCGATCTCGAGGAAGACATCGCCACGAACGGCAAGGAAGTGGTCTCGGTCAGCCGCTTCCTGTCGGAGCACCAGGCCTACAACCTCAAGGAAGACCTCGGCACGAAGCCGCGCGTGTACTACATCGCCGGCCACGGCGAGCTGGTCGGCCGCGATTCAGCGAGCAAGGGCCGTCTGCCCACGGAGTGGCCGTGGGTGAAGCGGGCGAAGGGAGCGAAGACGTGGAAGCGATAGGCGCCTGGCGGCAGCGACTCGAAGACACCACGATCGCGCCGATCCGGCGGACCAGCGTGGCCTACTACGCGTGGGTCGCGCTGCTGCTCGCAGTCATCGGCTGGGGCGGCTTCGCGTACTACGTGCAGCTGCGCGACGGGCTCATCGTCACGGGCATGCGCGACCGCATCTCGTGGGGGTTCTACATCTCGAACTTCGTCTTCTTCATCGGCATCAGCCACGCCGGGACGCTGATCTCCGCCATCCTGCGCGTCTCGAAGGCGGGATGGCGGACACCCGTCACGCGCATGGCCGAATTCGTGACGGTGGTGGCGCTGTGCTGCGGTGCGCTCTTCCCGATCATCGACCTGGGCCGGCCTGACCGGATCCAGAACGTCATCCTGTACGGCCGCTGGCAGTCGCCGATCATCTGGGACGTCGTCGCCATCACTACGTACCTGACGGCGAGCATCACCTACCTGTTCCTGCCGATGATCCCGGACCTGGCGCTGTTCCGCGACCGCACGACCGGGCTGCGCCACAGGCTGTACAGCCTGCTGGCGATCGGCTGGACCGGCAACAAGACACAGCGCAGCCTGCTGACCACGTCGGTCGCGGTGATGATGATCCTGATCATCCCGATCGCGGTGTCGGTGCACACCGTCGTCTCGTGGATCTTCGCCATGAACCTGCGCGTCGGCTGGAACAGCACGATCTTCGGCGCGTTCTTCGTCGC
>Ga0315281_10002509_pt1 | contig 27234 bp, 27 predicted proteins | sample YL17G07_0_MG_FD_204540 | JGI IMG/M metagenome (GOLD analysis project Ga0315281, IMG submission 204540) | Sediment microbial communities from Yellowstone Lake, YNP, Wyoming, USA - YL17G07_0 | ecosystem: Environmental > Aquatic > Freshwater > Lake > Sediment | place: USA: Wyoming | collected...
TGCGCGTAGACCACTGCGACGAGCGCCAGCCAGTCGTTGGGCAGCTGACTCAAATCGTGCTGGGTCACTGCATCAGGCCATGGCGCTGAATGAACTGCACGATCGTGTCCAGGCCATGGCCGGTCTTCAGGTTGGTGAACACGAAAGGGCGCTCGCCGCGCATTTTCTTCGAGTCGCGTTCCATCACCTCGAGCGAAGCGCCGACCATGGGCGCGAGGTCGATCTTGTTGATGACGAGGAGGTCCGATTTCATGATCCCGGGCCCGCCTTTCCGCGGGATCTTGTCGCCCGCGGCGACGTCGATTACATACAGCGTAAGGTCCGAGAGTTCGGGGCTGAAGGTGGCGGCGAGGTTGTCGCCGCCGGATTCGATGAAAATGATGTCGAGGTTGTCGAACCTGCGGTTCAGCCGCGCCACCGCTTCCAGGTTGATCGAGGCGTCCTCACGGATGGCGGTATGCGGGCAGCCGCCGGTCTCGACGCCGAGGATGCGCTCGGGCGCGAGCGCGCCGTTGCGCACCAGGAACTGCGCATCTTCCTCGGTGTAGATGTCGTTGGTGACCACGCCGAGCTGGTACTGCTCGCGCAGCGCGCGGCATAGCGACAGGGTGAGCGCGGTCTTGCCCGAGCCTACCGGGCCGCCGATGCCGACCCGCAGGGGGTTGGCGTGCTGGGATTCGAGCTTCGAACTTTGCGATCTAGTCATGCGATGCGCCTTGCTCTAACAGTTTGTTGTAGTTCAGTTGCTCGCACAGGAGCCTCTCGCTGCGGTTGCCGTACAGCGTTTGCAGCGCCAATCCACGCAGCAGCCATTCCGGCGGCACCGAGTAGCGGCCACGATCCTCGTAGATCGATTCAAACAGTTGGTCCATCTCTCGCAGAGCGTGGTTCAGAATCTCTAGGATCGCCACGAGCGGGCGCCCTGCCGTCACATAGTCCACCGTCTCGCGCATCACAAGCAAGCTTTCTTGGGTCATATCCGCCCCTCATGCTCCCCTAAACCAAAGGCGGTTTCAGCAATTCTGAACCGGCCTCCTCGACTATCTCCTTCGCGCAGCTACAATGGCCGGATGGACACACTTCAATCCGTCGCGCTTGCCGCGGGTCTTGCCTGGGGCAGCGGCATCAGGTTGTACGCGGTGCTGTTCCTCGCCGGCCTGATGACGCGCCTGGGCTATGTCGAGTTGCCTCCGGCTCTGGTCCTGCTGACCCATCCGGCCGTGCTCGGCGCCTCCGGCTTCATGTTCTTCATCGAGTTCTTCGCCGACAAGGTGCCGGGTTTCGACACCCTCTGGGACGCGGCGCATACTTTCATCCGCATTCCCGCGGGCGCCCTGCTGGCTGCCCTCGCGCTCGCCGACCAGGATCCGGCGCTGATACTGGCCGCCGCGATCCTCGGCGGCACCCTTGCCTCCGCGGTGCATCTTACCAAGGCCGGCAGCCGCGCGCTGATCAACACCTCGCCCGAGCCTTTCTCCAACTGGACCGCCTCGTTCGGCGAGGAAGCCCTGCTGCTCGGCGGATTATGGGCCGCGTTCATGCATCCGCTGTTTTTCTTCGGCGGCCTGGCGATATTCCTGCTGATGGCGCTGTGGCTGCTGCCGAGGATCTGGCGCGGCTTGCGCGTCGTCTGGCTCAGACTGCGGGCCGCGCTATCGCGCCAGCGGCCTTAGGGGCGGCTTGCCGTCGCCGGGAACCGGCGTGCGATCCACGTTCAGGGTCATGGACACCAGCACATAATAGCCGCTGACCGCGATCAAGTCGATGATCCCGCGCTCGCCGAACTTGTCCAGCGCCACCTTGTAGGTAGCGTCGTTCACCTTGCGCTCCCGGTGCATCTCGGTGCAAAAATCATAGACGATGGCCTCGTCTTCCTTCATACCTTCCGGCCGTTTGCCTTCGGCCAGGTCGGCGGCCACTGCCGGATTCAATCCGCCCTGCAGGGCAAGACGGTGATGCGCATACCATTCGTATTGCGAGTCCCACTGGCGCGCCGTGATCAGGATCGCGAATTCATTCAGGCGCGGCGGCAGCGAGCTTTTGAAACGCAGGTAAGTGCCCAGGCGCTGCAGCAGATCCGCGGCTTCGGGGCTGCGCAACCAAGGATTGAAAGGACTGCCGGGCGTCGCGCCGGTGGCGGAGGATCCCGGGACCGAGGCGCGCGGTCCGGACCTGATCGCCTCGGCGACGGCGCGCTGCTCCGGCGTCATTTCATCCAGCGGAATCAGTCTGAAACGCCTGCCTTCGCTTTGTGCCGCCGCCGCTCCCGCTATTGCAAACAACGTGATGATGCGAATACTCGTCCACAAATTCATGATCGTTCCTCTACTGTTAACCCGATTGGCCGGGCGCGGAACATCACTTTACCAATCATTGCCTATCGCGTCCCGCGGGCGGCCCCGCACCTTCCGTGTTCCCGTGTATCGGCAGGATCGAACTGCAATGCCGCCCTTTGGTGCATCCGCCGGGATAGGTGCACCAACAATGCCCCGAACGTGGTGCAATGGTTCGGGCGAGAAAATTCATTAGTCCGCACAACAGGCTTTCATCCGCTTTGTAAACAGCCCCTTAACCGCTACCTGCGGCGCTTTTCGTGCGCCTGGCACAAGCCGTGCTAAAGACCCCATGTCCTGACAAATGAAACGCAAGCTCAGGCAGTCTGGGTCGTTTTTGAATTCTAACTTTTAGGAGATGCCAACATGAAACGGCGAAGTTTTGTAAAAAGTATTGCGGCGGGCGCGGTGGTCACGGCTGCGTCCCTGATCCCGGGCCGCTACGCGCTGGCTGCCGACACCATCAAGGTCGGGATCCTGCACTCGCTCTCGGGCACCATGGCGATCAGCGAAACCGTGCTCAAGGACGTGACGCTGATGGCGATCGACGAGATCAACGCCAAGGGCGGCGTGCTCGGCAAGAAGCTCGAACCGGTGGTGGTCGATCCAGCTTCGAACTGGCCACTGTTCGCGGAGAAGGCGCGCCAGTTGCTGACCCAGGACAAAGTGGCCGTGGTGTTCGGCTGCTGGACCTCCGTGTCGCGCAAGTCGGTGCTGCCGGTGTTCGAGGAACTGAACGGACTGTTGTTCTACCCGGTGCAGTACGAAGGCGAAGAGCTGTCGAAGAACGTGTTCTATACCGGCGCCGCACCCAACCAGCAGGCCATCCCCGCGGTCGAATACCTGCTCTCCAAGGAAGGCGGCGGCGCCAAGCGCTTCGTGCTGCTGGGCACCGACTACGTCTATCCGCGCACCACCAACAAAATCCTGCGCGCCTTCCTGCACTCCAAGGGCATCCAGGACAAGGATATCGACGAGAAATACACGCCCTTCGGCCACTCGGACTATCAGACCATCGTCGCCGACATCAAGAAGTTCGCCGCAGGCGGCAAGACCGCCGTGGTGTCCACCATCAACGGCGATTCCAACGTCCCGTTCTACAAGGAGCTGGGCAACGCCGGCCTGAAAGCGACCGACGTGCCGGTGGTGGCGTTCTCGGTGGGTGAAGAGGAACTGCGCGGCGTCGATACCAAGCCGCTGGTGGGTCACCTCGCCGCCTGGAACTACTTCATGTCGATGAAGAATCCGGCCAACGGCGCGTGGAAGAAGGAATGGGCTGCCTACGCCAAGGCGAAGAAATTGCCCGGCGCCGACAAGCCGCTCACCAACGACCCGATGGAAGCCGCCTGGATCGGCATCCACATGTGGAAGCAGGCGGTGGAGAAAGCCAAGACCGCCGACGTGGACAAGGTGATCGCCGCGATGGCCGGCCAGACCTTCACCGCGCCCTCGGGCATCACCTCGACCATGGACGCGAAGAACCACCACCTGCACAAGTCGGTGTTCATCGGCGAAGTCAAGGCCGACGGGCAGTTCAATGTGGTATGGAAGACCAAGGGCCCGGTCAAGGCCCAGCCGTGGAGTCCCTTCATTCCCGAAAACGTAGGCAAGAAGGACGAGCCGGTCAAGATAGCCAAGAAGTAAGCGCAGTACGGCAGGCTGCGGCGAGGCCGCGGCCTGCTTTCCCTAACCTCGAGGCACCATGCTCCTGAAGAAATATGCGCTGGCCCTTGGCCTCGTCTCGCTGCTTTGCTGCACGCATGCAGCCTGGGGCCTGCCCGCCGATCTGGTGCTGGCGGTGGCCGCGGGCGAGAGCGACGAGCAGGTCGCCGCCGTGGCGAAACTGGTCGCATCAGGAGACACGGGAGTCGAAATCTATTTTCAGGCGCTGCTCGACGGAGAAGTGCGAGTGGCCGGCGGCAAGCGCGTACTCATCGTAAAGGACTCGCAGGGCGTCGACGCCGCCAGCGGCGACAAGGTCGATCCGCTGCCCACGGAGCTCGAAGACGCAATAGTGAACAACCGGCTGCGCGGCACGCTGGAGGCGGCGCGCGGCGCGCTCAAGCTCGCTTCGCCCGAGCGGGCTGCGCGGCTGGCCGCGGTCAAGGCGCTGGAAGACGGCGCGCGCGAGGAAATGCTGCCGCTGATCGCCAAGGCGCTGGCGGCCGAGACCGACCCGCAGATCAGGCAATCGCTCATCCTGGTGCAGGCGAGCGTGCAGCTGAAAAGCGCCGACGCGGCACTGCGCATGGCGGCGGTCAAGGCGCTCGCGCAAAGCGACAACCCCAACACCAAAATGCTGCTGCTCGGCCTGTTGGAAAAGAAAGGCGAGGATTACGCCGAGCCCGACGCAGGCGTCCGCGCCGAGGCCCAGGCTACACTGAAATCGGTGCAGTCGCGGCTTTCGAGCGGCGAGCGCATCAGCCAGGTTTTTACCGGTATCAGCCTCGGCTCCATCCTGCTGCTGGCCGCGCTCGGACTCGCCATCACCTACGGCCTGATGGGCGTGATCAATATGGCGCATGGCGAACTGATCATGGTCGGCGCTTATGCGACGTATCTGATGCAGAACCTGTTCCGCGCGCAGGCGCCGGGCTTGTTCGACTGGTACCTTGCCGCCGCCGTGCCGGCCGCCTTCTTCGCCTCGGCCCTGGTCGGGATGGCGCTGGAGCGCAGCGTGATCCGCTTCCTCTACGGCCGGCCGCTGGAGACGCTGCTTGCCACCTGGGGCATCAGCCTGATACTGATGCAAAGCGTGCGCTCCCTATTCGGCGCACAGAACGTGAGGGTGGAGAATCCGGCGTGGATGTCCGGCGGGGTGGAAATCCTCACCAATGTGGTACTGCCGTGGAATCGCGTCATTATTGTCGGCTTCGCGTTCGCGGTGCTGCTGCTGATGTGGTTCCTGCTCACTCGCACGCGCCTGGGCCTGTTCGTGCGCGCGGTCACGCAGAACCGCGGCATGGCGAGCTGCGTCGGCGTGCCGACCGCGCGCGTGGACACGCTGGCCTTCGGCCTCGGCTCGGGTATCGCCGGCCTCGCCGGCTGCGCGCTGTCGCAGATCGGCAATGTCGGTCCGGACCTGGGTCAGAACTACATTGTCGATTCGTTCATGGTGGTGGTGCTGGGCGGCGTGGGTCAGCTCGCGGGAACGGTATACGCGGCGCTAGGCCTGGGGATGGCGAACAAATTCCTCGAAGCCTGGTCGGGCGCGGTCCTGGCCAAAATTGCGATTCTCGCGTTCATCATCGTTTTCATCCAGAAGCGGCCGCAGGGCCTGTTTGCCCTCAAGGGCCGGATGGTGGATAACTGATGGGTCCGCTCTCGTCCGGCATCGGCAAGCTCTACGGCCGCAGGGGATGGATCACGCTCGGCGTGTGCGCCGCGATCCTGTTTGTGCTATTTCCGCTGGCGAACCTAGCCGCACCCAAGGGCAGCCTGTTCTATGTCTCCGACTACACCGTGGCGCTGACCGGGAAGATCATGTGCTACGCCATCGTGGCCGTGGCGATGGACTTGATCTGGGGCTATACGGGGATTCTTTCGCTAGGCCACGGCCTGTTCTTCGCCCTCGGCGGCTACGCCATGGGCATGTACCTGATGCGCATGATCGGCCGCGAAGGCCAGTACCAGAGCGACCTCCCGGATTTCATGGTGTTCCTCGACTGGAAGACCTACCCCTGGTACTGGAGCTTTACCGATCATTTCTGGTACGCGGCGCTGCTGGTGGTTCTGGTGCCCGGCCTGCTCGCTTTCGTGTTCGGCTTTTTCGCCTTCCGCTCGCGCATCAAGGGCGTGTACTTTTCCATCATTACCCAGGCGCTCACCTTTGCCTTCATGCTGCTGTTCTTCCGCAACGATACCGGCTTCGGCGGCAACAACGGCTTCACCGACTTCAAGCGCATCCTCGGCTTCCCCATCGCCACTTCGGAAACGCGCATGGCGCTGTTCGTGATCACCGGCGCCGTGCTCATTCTTACCCTGCTGTTTGCCCGCGCCATCGTCGCTTCCAAGTTCGGCCGGGTGCTGACCGCGATCCGCGACGCCGAATCGCGCGTGATGTTCTCCGGCTACAACCCGGTGCATTACAAACTCGCCATCTGGACCGCGTCGGCGGTGATCTGCGGCATCGCCGGCGCGCTCTACGTGCCGCAGGTGGGCATCATCAACCCGAGCGAAATGTCGCCCGCCAACTCGATCGAAATCGCGATCTGGGTGGCCGTGGGCGGGCGCGGCAGCCTCGTCGGGGCGATACTGGGCGCGGGCATCGTCAATTTCGCCAAGAGCTGGTTCACCGTCGCCTTCCCCGAATACTGGCTGTTCTTTCTCGGCCTCTTGTTCATCCTGGTGACGCTGTTCCTGCCGCAGGGCGTGGTCGGGGCGTTCGATGAGGTACGCAGGCGCTGGCGCGCGCGCCAACTCGGGCGGCCGGCGCACGGGAGTCCCGCATGAACGCCACCGTGATGCGCGAAGGCGACGCGTTCGGCGGCGGCGCGGCGGCGGGAGGCCGCGTCCTCACCCCGGGGGTGGACGTCTCGCACGGGACCATCCTCTACCTGGATGACATCAGCGTCGGCTTCGATGGTTTCAAGGCGTTGAACAAACTGTCGCTGGACATCGACAACGGCGAACTGCGCTGCATCATCGGCCCCAATGGCGCCGGCAAAACCACCATGATGGACGTGATCACCGGCAAGACCCGGCCCGACTCGGGTACCGTGTTCTTCGGCCAGACCATCGACCTCACCAAGCTGACCGAAGCGGAAATCGCACACGCCGGCATCGGCCGCAAGTTTCAGAAGCCGACGGTATTCGAACAACACAGCGTGTTCGAGAACCTGGAACTGGCGATGAAGACCGATAAGCGCGTGCGCTTCAGCCTCACCGCCCGACTCGATTCGGCGCAGCGCGACCGCATCGCGCAGACACTTACCCTGATTCACCTCGCCGGCGAAGCGGATCGGCCCGCGGGGCTGCTCTCCCACGGCCAGAAGCAGTGGCTGGAGATCGGCATGCTGCTGATGCAGGAGCCGCGCCTCTTGCTGCTGGACGAACCGGTGGCGGGCATGACCGACGAGGAAACCGAGCGCACCGGCGAACTTTGCAAGACCCTGGCGGGCACGCACTCGGTCATCGTGGTCGAGCACGACATGGATTTCGTCGCCGGCATCGCGCAAAAAGTGACGGTGCTGCACGAGGGCAGCGTGCTCGCCGAGGGCAGAATGGACCAGGTGCAGAACGACCAGCGCGTGATCGAAGTCTATCTGGGGCGCTGACGTGCTGCGAATAAGCGGGCTCAATCAATATTACGGCGGCAGCCACACGCTGCGCGACGTCAGTTTCGACATTCCCATGGGCTGCACCACGCTTCTCGGAAGAAACGGCGTGGGCAAGACGACCCTGTTGAAATGCCTCATGGGCCTGGTGCCGGCGAAGTCCGGCGCGCTTGTGTTCGAAGGCAAGGACATCACCCGGCTGACCCCCTATGCGCGCGCCAGCCTCGGGCTCGCCTACGTGCCGCAGGGGCGCGAGATCTTCCCCCGCCTGACGGTGGAGGAGAATCTGCGCATGGGCCTGGCGACCAGGCCGCGGAGCGCTTGCGTCCCGGCGCAAATCTTCGACATGTTCCCGGTGCTGAAGGACATGCTCGGCCGGCGCGGCGGCGACCTCTCCGGCGGCCAGCAGCAGCAGCTCGCCATCGGCCGCGCGCTTGCGATGCAGCCCAAGCTGCTGATCCTGGATGAGCCCACCGAAGGCATCCAGCCCTCGATCATCAAGGACATCGAGCGCGTGATCCGCACGCTCGCGCAGCAGGGCGGGATGGCGATCCTGCTGGTGGAGCAGTATTACGATTTCGCCCGCTCGCTTGCCGACCACTACGTGGTGATGTCGCGCGGCGAAGTGATCAAGAGCGGGGCGGGCGCGGACATGGAACGCGACAACGTGAAAGCTTGCCTCGCGCTATAGTTGGTGAATGGTCATTGCTCATGCAGGATGGGAGGCGCGGCTCGCGCTCGAGTACGCCCTGGAGGGCGGGCGCACCACGCTTTCCGGGCGTGAGCACAGCGGGCCGCTATTGGTGCAAAAGGCTTTCTATCCCGAGGGGGACGCGGTATGCCACAGCATCATCGTGCATCCGCCGGGAGGCATCGCCGGCGGCGACGCGCTGAAACTGCAGGTGCGCTTGCGCGAAGGCACTGCCGCGCTGCTCACCACGCCGGGCGCGGGCAAGTGGTACAAGAGCGTGGGGCCGAAGGCGAGCCTGACGCAGCATTTCGACCTCGGGCGCGGCGCAGTGCTCGAATGGTTGCCGCAGCCGGCGATCGTGTTCAATGCCGCGCGCGCCGAAACCAGAACCGAGGTCCGGCTGCATGAGGAGGCGTTGTACATGGGCTGGGACATGACCTGCATGGGACGCACCGCATCGGGCGAGCGTTTCAACTCGGGCGAATTGCGCCAGCGCACCGAAGTGTGGCAGCAGGGCCGGCGCTTGTGGTGCGAATATGCCCGTCTGGCGGGAGACGATCCGATGCTCGCATCGAAAGCAGGCTTAAACGGGTGCACGGTGAGCGCGACGCTCATTGCTGCGGGCAAGGACATTGAGAAAGATCTGCTCGATCAATGCCGCAGCGTCGCGCCCGAGGCGGGCGAGCGGGCGGGCATCACCGCGTTGCCGCGCGTGCTGTTGGCACGCTACCTGGGCCACAGCAGCGAGGCGGCAATGCATTATTTCATTGCGCTGTGGTCCTTGCTGCGGCCGGCGCTCACCGGTCGCAGCGCGGTGGCGCCGCGCATTTGGGCTACATAAGAAAGGACGACGATGGAACTTACACCTAGAGAGAAAGACAAGCTGCTCATATTCACTGCAGCACTCCTCGCAGAACGAAGGAAGGCGCGCGGGCTGAAGCTCAACTACCCCGAGGCAGTGGCCTATATCAGCGCCGCCATCATGGAAGGGGCGCGGGACGGCAGGAGCGTGGCCGAGCTGATGGGCTATGGCACCACCCTGCTCGCGCGCGCCGACGTGATGGAGGGCGTGCCGGAAATGATCCCCGACATTCAAGTCGAAGCGACCTTCCCCGACGGCACCAAGCTCGTCACCGTTCACCATCCGATTGTCTAGGCCCAGGAGGCACCATGATTCCAGGCGAAATGAAAGTCCAGGCCGGCGATATCGAACTTAACAAGGGGCGCAAGACAGTCAAGCTCAAGGTCGCGAACAGCGGCGACCGGCCGATCCAGGTCGGTTCGCACTACCATTTTTTCGAAACCAATGATGCGTTGACGTTCGATCGCGACGCGGCTTACGGCACCCGCCTCAATGTCGCCGCCGGCACCGCGGTGCGTTTCGAGCCGGGCCAGACGCGCACGGTGGAATTGGTCGAGCTCGCCGGCGAGCGCAAGGTGTACGGCTTCCAGGGCAAGGTCATGGGCAAACTGAAGGGGGACGGGAAATGAGCCTCAAGATCGGACGCCAGGCGTATGCGGAAATGTTCGGCCCGACCACCGGCGACCGGGTGCGGCTCGCCGACACCGAACTCTGGATCGAGGTGGAAAAGGATTACACGACTTACGGCGAGGAGGTGAAGTTCGGCGGCGGCAAGGTGATTCGCGACGGCATGGGCCAGAGCCAGCGCGTGTCCAAGGAATGCGCCGACACGGTGATCACCAACGCCCTGATCGTCGACCACTGGGGCGTGGTCAAGGCCGATATCGGCATCAAGAGCGGCCGCATCTCAGGCGTAGGCAAGGCGGGCAACCCCGACATCCAACCGGCGGTCACCATCGTCATCGGCCCCGGCACCGAGATCATCGCCGGCGAGGGCATGATCGTCACCGCCGGCGGCGTCGACACGCACATTCATTTCATCTGCCCGCAGCAGATCGAAGAGGCGCTGATGTCGGGCATCACCACCATGATAGGCGGCGGCACCGGCCCCGCCACCGGCACCTTCGCCACCACCTGCACGCCCGGTCCCTGGCACCTGTACAGCATGCTGCAGGCGGCGGAGGCCTTCCCGATGAACCTTGGATTCCTCGGCAAGGGCAACGCCAGCCTGAAGCCGGCGCTGAAGGAGCAGGTGGTCGCCGGCGCCATCGGCTTGAAGCTGCACGAGGACTGGGGCACGACGCCGGCGGCGATCGACTGTTGCCTCGCGGTCGCGGACGAAATGGACGTGCAGGTGGCGATCCACACCGACACTCTGAACGAATCCGGTTTCGTCGAAGCCTCGATCGCCGCGTTCAAGGGCCGCACCATCCACACCTACCACACCGAGGGCGCCGGCGGCGGCCACGCGCCGGACATCATCCGCGTCTGCGGCGAAGCCAACGTGCTGCCCTCCTCCACCAATCCGACGCGGCCCTACACCGTGAACACCATCGACGAGCATCTGGACATGCTGATGGTCTGCCATCATCTGGATGCCGCGATCGCCGAGGACGTAGCTTTCGCCGAGTCGCGCATCCGCCGCGAGACCATCGCCGCCGAAGACATCCTGCACGATCTGGGCGCGTTCAGCATGCTGTCGTCGGACTCGCAGGCCATGGGCCGCGTCGGCGAAGTGATCATCCGCACCTGGCAGACCGCGCACAAGATGAAGCTGCAGCGCGGCGCGCTCACCGAGGATGCGGCCGGCAACGACAACTTCCGCGTCAAGCGCTACATCGCCAAGTACACCATCAACCCCGCGATCGCACACGGCATCGCGCATGCGGTCGGCTCGGTGGAGCCGGGCAAACTCGCGGATCTGGTGCTGTGGAGACCCGCCTTCTTCGGCGTAAAACCTACGCTGGTCCTGAAAAGCGGCATGATCGCCGCCGCGGCCATGGGCGACCCCAACGCTTCCATCCCCACGCCGCAGCCGGTGCATTATCGTTATATGTTCGGCGCCTACGGCGGCGCGCTCGCCACCTCCGTCACCTTCGTTTCGCAGGCGGCGCTGAAGAACCCGAAGATCGCAGCACTGGGACTGAAAAAACCCCTGGTCGCCGTGCGCAACACGCGCAACATCGGCAAGAAGGACATGATCCACAACGATTATCTGCCGAAGATCGAGGTTGATCCCGAGACCTACCAGGTCAAAGCCGACGGCAAGTTGCTCACGTGCGAACCGGCCAAGGTACTGCCGATGGCACAGCGGTATTTCTTGTTCTGATGCTGTAGTACTCTGCTCCGTGCTGACGCTGATCCAACGCTGTGAACCCGTTCCCGAACCCTACGGCGAGCTGGTGCTGCCGTTCGATCTGCGCATCCGAAGCCGCCTGCGCACCCGCCTCGCCTCGGGCGAGGAAGCGGTGCTGAAAACCGAACGCGGCGCGATCCTGCGCGGCGGCGAATGCCTGAAGAGCGAAGATGGCCGCGTGGTTCGAGTATCAGCCGCGCCGGAGAAGGTGATGCACGTCACTTGCGCCGACCAGTTCGAACTCACGCGCGCCGCCTACCACCTGGGAAATCGCCACGTGCCGGTGCAGATCGGCTACGGCTTCCTGCGCATCGCCGCCGACCACGTGCTTCGCGACATGCTGCTCGGACTCGGTGCCAAAGTGCAGGAACTGGAAGCGCCGTTCGAGCCCGAATCCGGCGCCTACGGCGGCGGCCATGGGCACGACGATGAGGCCGCGCACGGCGGCAAGATTCACCAGTACGAGAAGAAGGAATAGGAAACTCTATCCGCGCACGAACCGTCTAGTGCGGGTAGACCTGGGATGCAGCGGCGCTTTGGTCAGGTCCGAGGTCTCACATATCGGGCTTATGTGTTCATCTTTTCAGCGGACAACGAATCGAAGCCCACCTCAGATCGCAAACCATTGATCTTCACCGGGATCGATCTCGGCCATGTCGATATTGCCAACTTCCGCAAGAGCCCAAAGGGCGAACTCCGCAGGGATGATCCGCAGATCCTAGGTTCGAGCCCCTTGTCGGGAACCCACAAATGCATTTGGCGTTCGCATTACCAAGTCGACGTAATATATTTGGCAATGTAGCGATAAGTGCTACCGCTGCCCGCCGTTGAGATCAGATCATCTGAATCCAAAGATGGCGCAACTCGATTTCTGGCAGGCCTTTTTCTCTTGTATGCGATGATCTCAAGACGGCCACCCGCCGAGCGGTATCGTTCTGTTCGACGTGAAGAAGATCTTTCGCGGTCCAGCCTTCCTGACCGGACGCAATCAGACCATTGATCCAATCGGCAACCCGCGTGTTCCAAATCATGCAGGTCTCTTGCTGTACGTAGGCAATCATGGCACCGAGTTTGTGACACGCTCCATGATGACCTGCTTTGAAACGCTGAATGCCGCCGGTCGACGCGTGCCGATTGAAGACATATTCGCGTTCGTCCCGCTCGTTACCTTTTGGTGTCGGCAACCTTTTGCATTCGATCGGTAGCAATGAGTCGAAGTCAACGTGGCGGCGGCCTTCGACCCAAACGACAGCATCGGATGGTGACGGGACCAGATCGATCTTGCGGCCTTTCGCCTGCTCATCCGGCACTTCCGTCCGAAATTGAAGAATATCCCAGCCACGCGAGTGTCGAGCGCTGCTGTTTAAGTGGGCGCAGAGTTGGGACGACAGAGCGGTCTCAGACGTCTCCCGTGGCCGGTCAGAGCGGTCTCGCCAGCGTGGCAGTTCACCAGTGATAAAATTCAGCAACTCATACAGCGATGTAGCAGGGAGATGCACATCCTTGCTGAGAGAACCAGAATGTGCGGATGGATGTTGGAAATTGGCCAACATCAGTCTCAGAATCCTTGCGCGCGGAGATCGGCGAGTGTTTCGTCCGCATCGCGTAGCGCAACAGAACGTAGCCAGTAACGCAGCCGGTCCGGTTTAAGCAGGAACACGAAGCTGTCGTCGTAACTCCGGGCAATCCGCGTGACGTGGAGCGTCGCACCTTGCTGTTTGTGAAAGAGCGTATCAAGCTTGTCCTTCAATTCGTCGGCTCCGCCCCAGTCCACCTTGCCTTTGCCGAAGACGAATGGCTGGCATATGACACCCGGCCATGTCTGCGCTTGTAAGACCCGCAATGGTTTGTTTTTGTAAATTTTGTTGATTTGGCCGACGAAAACCTCAGTGAAGCCGGAAAGGGCCGCGTGACCACTTTCCTTCATCGCTTCCGAGTCTTCGCCTAGCCTCACGAGATCACGTTGATACTTCACAATGTCATTGACGATGATCTGTTCGTTCTCGCTGATGTCGAGAGTGCCAACTTCGGGGTATGGAAGGGCCAAGATTTCATCCGCGCAAACAGCCGTCGCTCTCTGCGAAAACAGGCTGGGACTAATCGCGGCAATAAAAGCCTGGAGCGGTCGTTTAGCTTCGCTTAGCCACGCTCCCACGTCGCGAATGTGTTTTCGTTGCTCAGGTGGAGCGCAAAAACCGACGATTCGAGCCTTGTAGGTGAGATAGTAATCCTCCCAAACTGCATGCGGTAGGTTCATATGTTCTCGAACAAGAAGCATAGGAGGAGTAAACCGCTTGCTTGTATAAGCTGACTTAAAACGTGTCCCCTTAGCCGTCGTGATCTGGCTACGGTCAATACCGTCATCGGACAACGCCACTGACGGCAGGAACTTTTTGCCAGTAATATGCGGCGCGGCGCGAAGATTACCCTTTTCCCCCTCGATCAATCCTTCCCCAAAATCCCATCCCTGATCGTTCGCGTATTTTCCCAATGTGCGAAACGCCTTCAGCCGATCGACAAATCCCAGAACCCGTCCGCCGCCCAGTAAATCGGTCCGCCATACGCCGTCATTCTTCAACACGAGTTCACGCGGCAACCAGTGTAGATCGTAGTAATCGATATCGAACCCTTGTTCGGCGTCGACACGCCCGGTGCGGCGGAACGTGGCATGGAGAATCCTCCGATTTGCTGGAGGCGAAGCAGCATCCGCTACGACCACGACCACCTTGGTATCAGCGCCACCCTTGTGGAATAGTCCGCGTACGGAAATAAAGTCCAGCACCTCACGAACATCCCATTGGGCAATGAAGCGACGCCGAAATTCGAGTGACTGCTGGTTGTAAAGAAAATTGTACTGCTGAAGCATGCTGAGCACGCCGCCTTCAGCAACCAGTTCCATTGCCTCGTGCAGGAAGAGATAGGCTAATTGCTTATCCGGCAGTGAGCCGTGAGTCTTTTCGTATTTTTGATAGCTCCGCTCCGCACCTGAAGTGTTAAGGCTGGACTCGAATGGCGGATTCCCGACAACTACCCCAACAGGTTCTTTCAGTAATTGTTGTTCTTTCGCCTCAAAGAAGCAGGATTGATGCAGAGTCTTCCCCGCCAGCTGAGGAAAAAGCTTGATGCTGGCGCGAATCTCCTCCGGCTCCAATGCATCGCACAGGGCTAGACATAAGCTGAATGCTGCGAGTTCGATCGCGCCTTGTTCCAAATCAATCCCATGGACTTTCTTGAGCAGCCGCTTGAGGTCAGGAATGCGCGGGCGCTTCCACTGATTACGGCTGCGCCAGTGAAGAACCAAACGCTTGTAGGCCTCCACCAGAAACACTCCAGAGCCGCAAGCGGGATCGAGAATGACCTCCTCGCGCTCGAGAAGGCGGTCAAGGCGTTCCCAGCTCAGCGCCTCCTCCAGCATGAGCCGGACAAGGAATGGGGGCGTATAGACGGAGCTATCGCTGTCATTTACGAAGAGCTGATAGATATGACTGATCAGTTCCACTGGCAGATCTTTGAATGAATAGAGCTGCCACAGTGTCAGTTGACCTCCGAGCTCTTCGTGCGCCTCGACAAGCCTGGCGAAACGGGTAAGCTGGCTGTTGGTCTTTAGCGATGCGCGGTCAGCGTCGTCCAAGATGAAAACATGGCCGTTAAATCTTTCCTCCAGAGCGGCGAGTAGCGCGACCAGTGCCTTGCCATTCGCCAGCACCTGGAAAAACTTCGTAGCTCCCTTAAGGAATTGTCCGAAATAGTCTGGAAGAAATACCCCGCGCTCTTCAAGGTACGCGATGAGAAACGACAGAATGAGCAGTCTCCGGCGGAGATGCTTCTTAAGGATACCCTCGTCATTCAAATCGCTGTTGAGCTGCTTGACCGCATTGATTAGCTGTTTGTGCGCGGCCTTGGAGGCAGACAGCATTATTTTGCAAACCGCGGGGTCATCCCAGAGCGTGCCATTGCGGAGGCGTGTGGCATCCCACCAAGCATCGCTGCTAGCTACGGCGGCGGCGATCTTCAGTATCCTGATTGGCTTGCAGACGATCTCCCCGGACGGAGAAACAAAGTCAGGCTTGTGTGCGCAGCGAAAAAGCTGTACGAGACCGGGCGTCTTGCGATAGATCAGTGGTACGCCGCCCCAACTCCAGAGACGCTTATGCAGTTCAGCAAACTTAGTATCGTCCGCCGGACCATCTGAGAGGAAAACGAAAGCCTGCGCTACCGGCGGACGGCCATTGCGACCTGCCTCAAAAAAAACTGAGTGAGCATCGTAAGCCTTCGCCTTCTCCATCATGGCCACCTCTTCAGGTGGGCGACCGTCGTATTTGTAGCCGGCTACCGGCACAAGACCGTCCACCGTCGCACCGACGGAGGTACTTTCAAGATCGATCAGCCATTGTCCGCGATCATTCATGATGAGTGAATCATCCTAGCCGAGTACACGAAGAAGCCAATTGAGCACACAGGTTCATCGGGCTTGTGAACTACGACCGCGACGATTCGTCACGATTGCCGGACTCAACGCGAGAACCGCCTGCCCGCCATCGCGGCTCGATTCCGCGACTCCCAAGTATTCGTCGACTCTCGCGAACAGGGGGCCTAAAGCCAGGACAAGACCCTCGGTCACAGGCACCTCGGGCACAAGATATGTAGCCGTTGGAGGCGTGAAGGTCACCACTAGGCGTGCCTCTCGACTAGCCTTACGCGGCCCGGTCAGCGCTTGGCGCAGCGGCACGTTGACCGATGCAAGTACGCTTCGTTTCACACCATATCTCCTTTCTAATTCGCACGCCACTGTAACAACGAGCAGGTCTTGGGGAGAGTAGGTTCGCTGCGAGCGAGTCTTTTTTCCTCCGCACGCGGGTTCCGGAAACACGTCATTGAGCAAACCGTGCAACTGAAAGCGCGTGTAACCGGCAACGGCTGCGAGATCCGAAATCTTGAGCTGAATGGCAAGCATATGAATATCCTACGCCAGACAATGTGCCATGTCCACACAGTTTGGTGCGTCGTCCACACGTTCAAACTTATTCCCTCTTTTTTGGAACCCCGACACTCCACGCGGCCGGCATAGCGAGACTCAGGAAAAGCTGGATCTACAAAGCTTAGTCGGGCTTCAGCGCCAATTTCGACAGCTTCGGTATCGCATCGAGGGCGATATCGAAGTACTTGCGGTCCCGCTCCACGCCCACGCTTTCGTAGCCGATAGCCTCGCAGGCTGCGAGCGTCGAGCCGGAGCCTGCAAAAGGGTCCAGCACGATGCCTTTACCGAGCGGCAATACTCCCCGAACCAATTGCCGCAGAAATGCCTGCGGCTTGAGACTCGGATGCTGAGCCAACGCGCGCTCGGTGGCGCGGGTGGGCGCGGAGACTATTACATCGCCGAACGGGCGCTCTGAAGAAATCCGCCTGAACCCGCCGGTGCCCCATTTACGCAGGTTGTCTTGTACGCGCCCGTCGACAGGCTTGCGAAATACCAGCCAGGGCTCCCACATGGACCGGGGCATTACGCTCACATCGGAGAACTCGACATGCGCGGCCTTCGGACGATCACCGCCGCGCATTGTCATCACCAATCTGACGATTTCGCCACGCCGCTCCAAGCCCGCCCGCGAAAGAGCGCTCGATACGACATATGACAGCAGCGGATTGCTGGCAACGACGACATTGGCGCCGGGAACAAGGATCGGCAGCAGCCGTGTCGCCCACGCCGTAAAGAACTGTTCGAGCGCGTCCAGGTCTGTCGGCTTCAGAACGGTAAACCTTGGCAGCGGGGCCCGCTTCGCCCCATCGAACGAGGGTGGAATTCTCCAGACACCGCCCCGTCCGGATCGGAGCTTCTCTTGTTCCAGGTCCGAATACTCGACCAACCCATAGGGCGGATCGGTCACCACTGCATGCAGCGAGTTCGCAGGCTGACGCTCGAACCAGGAAAGACAGTCGTCTCTGACCAACGTAGCTTTCCCGAATTGGAAGCTACGCGGCGCGGCCTTTGCGGTACTGGGCGCAGGCTCGTAAGAGAACCCTTTGAGGACGTATTGCGCCCGATCCATCCGGGCGAACAACGCGGGGGTATTTAGTTGCAGATACGACCTTACCGACGACGCGGGAACTGCACCGATCATGGAAGTAACCTGCTGGGTAATCTCGGACACCGACGCGCCACGCGGACGCGCCTCAAGCACCCTCACAATGGCGTCTCGCACTTCTCCTGGGCGTTTTCGGTTCATTACGGGCTGCATCGGACGAATGACGGATGCTAATCGTTTGACGTCCAGACGTCAACAGCGTTTTTGGCTTTTCGAGCGCGAACAGCCGCACCGTCCCGGTCCGCAATGCTCGCCCCCGGTCCTGCCCATTGCGCGATGAGTCCTCGTTTCGCCGCCGCGTATCCAATAGAATGGTCGTATTGCGCATAGCGCCGTGCCACGACTTACTCCGAGTTCATGACCACCATTCAACGCAGAACATCCATCAGTCAGGCAGATCCGATGACCGGCGCGCGGCCATGAGCACCGACCTGGCATTGGCGCGCCTGCTGCAACTTGCCAGCCCCACCCTGCCGGTCGGCGCCTACAGCTATTCACAGGGGCTGGAGGCCGCGGTGGAAGCCTGCTTGGTGCACGACGCGGCGAGCGCCGAGGTCTGGATCGGCGACGTGCTCGCCTATGCCGTGGCGCGCCTGGAAGCGCCCCTATGGTGGCGCCTGCACGCGGCTTGGTCGGCGCGCGACCTGGATCGGGTGGCGCACTGGAACGACATTTTCCGCAGCACGCGCGAAACCGCCGAGCTGCGCGCGGAGACCTTGCAGATGGGCTATTCGCTGCAGCGGCTGCTGCTAGAAATCGGCGAGTTCAAGGACGACGCACTGATGCAGCTACGCGGCATCGCGGAGATTACCTTCCCCGCAGCTTTCGTTTTTGCCGTGGTGAAGTGGCAGATTCCGGCGCGCAGCGCGCTGATCGCCTATCTGTGGGCCTGGCTGGAGAACCAGGTCATGGCCGCGCTGAAATCCGTGCCCCTCGGCCAGACCGACGGCCAGCGCCTGCTGCTTTCGCTGGCTGCGCTGCTGCCCGGCATTGCCGATCGCGCCTGCGCGCTCGGCGACGACGATCTTTGCAATTACGCGCCCGGCTTCGCCATACTTTGCAGCCAGCACGAGACGCAGTACAGCCGGCTCTTTCGTTCTTAGCAGACCGTTGAATTTCTATTTTTCGTGCGCTTCGCGACTGTCTGCCGGCGCCTGGGCGCGCTCGCTCATGCCATAGTCGCGCAGGACGCCGGCAACGCGCAGGCGGTAATCGGCAAACACCCCGCCGCGGCCGCGCGCCTGCGCCAAACGGTGGCCTTCGAACCGGCGCCACGCTTTCACCGCCTCCTCGTCGCGCCAATAAGATAGCGACAGAACCTTGCCTTCAGTGCTGAGGCTGGCAAAACGCTCGATCGAAATGAACCCGTCCTGCTGTTCCAGTTCCGGTCGCAGCGCCGCGGCGAGGTCCAGATATTCCTGCTTGCGCCCGGGCGCGGGAATCACTTCGAAGATAACAGCGATCATTTGAATTTCCTTTCGCCCGCGTTGCGGACGATGCTATTGCCGCAGCTTCGCATCGGCGCTCGCACGGTAATGCCGGTTGGCATCCTCGGGCCTGCCGATGCGGTCGAACAATTGCGCCAGCGCGACGTGCGCGCCGCGGCAGGGCTCCTCGGACAGGCTCGCCTCAAGGTAGCTCTGCGCCTTGCCCCACAGTTCCTGCTGCAGACACAGGCGCCCCAGCGTCAGCAGCAGCGCGCGATCGCGCGGCCGTGACTTCAGCCAATTCTCGGCGCGCTCGATCTGCGTCAGGACGTCCACGCCCAGGCACTCGCCATAAAGCAATATCAGATCTTCGCTCCACTCCGCTTCCAGCGCCGCCTCGACGATTTCGTGCGCCCGGCGGCAGTCGCCGAGCGCGACGAACAGCTGCGCCGCGGTGCGGGCGACACGCGGATCGAGCCTGTCTTCGGTGCGCTGCCAGCAGGCGGCGAGGCCGGACGCATTCTCCGCCTGCTGGCGCAGCGCCTCGATCTGGGCGGTAATCCGCAGTTGTGTCGCCGCCACTTCGGCCAGCGCTCCGCGCTTGCACAGGGTCGTGGCCAGGCGCCGTACTTCGTCCCAATGGCCCAGGCGCTGGTGAACCTTCATCAACATGCGCTGGGTGGCGATGCGCTTGGGCCCGCTCTCGGACAGTTCGCGCAGGACGTCGAGCGCATCGTCATAGCGGCGATCGTCGAGCAGCAGGCTCGCCTGCACTGCCAGCCGGGCCTGGCGGGCATTCATATCCTGGCTGTCGGCGCGCGCGAGCCACTGATCGCGCCGCTCGATCTCGCGCAATTCCCCGGCGGCGCGCGCCGCGATCAAGGCGCTCAAAGCGGGCGCCTGTCCCAGTTCATAGGCCTCGCCGGCGGACTTCTCGGCGCGAGCGTAGCGTCCCTCGAACAGGGCGCGCAAGGCGGCAAGCATCGCCGCCTGCCCTTTTTCGCTGCGGCGGCGCGCGCGGAAGGTGCGTACGTGCAGCGGCAGGCGCAGCGTGTGCGCGACGAGGCGCAGCAACATATAGCCGAGCGCAAAACCGCCGAGCCCGAGCAGGATGGTAAAATTGAGTGAAAGCTCGACCCGGTAAGGTGGGACAGCGAGGATGACATAACCGGTATTGAGACGCGCGGCCAGAGACAATCCGACCGCCAGGGCAAACACCGCCAGCACCCACATCAGCCCGCGCATCTCAGATCCCGCCCGCCGCGCTCATCGCTGGGCCTTTTCGCGCGTCACCTTGAAATTGCGCACCGCCGCAAGGCTGTCGGCGATGGTGGGCAGCTCCACGTTGATACTGTTCTCCGAGAGCTGCTTCAGGCTCGTAAGCGCAGCGGCGGTGCCCTTGGCGCGCGTGTCGTAGTAGCGCGTCATCCAGGTCCTGGCCGTCTCCAGATCGGCACGGAAGCGCGCAGGGTCGCGCGCCAGCAGCGCCTGCCGCGCATTGAGCAGGCGCAGCTGGAGATTTTCGCGCAGAAAGTAGGCCTGTGTCGGCGGCAGCAGCGCCGCATCGGGGCGGTCCACGTTGCGGATGCGCACCAGTTGTTTCATTTCGTCCCACATTTCGGTCAGCACGCGCGCCCAGACGCCGTTCGCGCCCTGCGGCCCAACCGGCTTCGGCGGGGATTGCGCGCGCTCGTCGAATTGCAGCGGCAGGCTATCGACGCCTGCAATCAGGTTGTCCAGGCGCAGCGCCATGCCCGCGATGTCCGCATTGGGCGCCGTCTTCAGGCGCTCGATGTCGCGGTTGAGCACACGCCGCAGCGGAATGAATTGCGGCCGGTCCGAGCGCGCCAGTCGCCCCTCGGCGGTCTGCAGCCCCAGCAGCGCCGCCTGCACATTCCCGGCGAGCTGCAGTTGCTGCGACGCCACGGTGAGGATCTGCTCGATCTCGGCCAGCGCCCATTCGTCCCGGCTGCGCGACAGTTCCTGGTACAAGGCTTCCAGCGCGATTTGCTGGCTCTGCGACTCGGCGATCTTGTTCTCGATCACGCTGAGTTTGGCCTGCGCCTCGCGCACCGACTCCTGCGCCTGTTTGGCCAATACCAGGCTCTCACCGGCTGCGCTATCGCTTGCGCGCAGGCGTTGGCCCAACTCCTCGCGGATGGCTCCGATCTGGCTGCGGGTGTCGTACCACTGCCAGCAAACCACGGCGATCGCGCCGGCGAGCGCGATCGTCACCGGCATGCGCCAGGCGCCAACCCAGGACTCGCGTCCGCCGCGTGCCTTGGTTTCCTCCGGCGGCTGCGCCGCTGCCGCGGTTTCCGCGGCAGACTTGGCGCCGCTCGGATTGTTTTCGTTCATGGGTGTCGGGCGTGGGACGCGAAAGCTCACACTTTAGCAAAAAATTCGATCAGCCCTGCGACCAGGCCTTCGTCGCCCGGAGCGGTCAGCACCACGGTCTGCACGCCCAGCGCGCGTGCTGCGGCGGCGATGCGCTCGTGCGGGGCGAACAGCGGCGTCTGCTTGAACCACCGACTGCCCGCCTGGTCCAGCATGTCGTGCAGGTTGGCCAGCCCCTCGTTCGAGGTCACGGTAATCGCATCGAGTTCGCGCCGCGCCGCGAGCGCGAGCAGTGGCGCGACATCGGCTTGCGGCCGGCCGCGGCGGTAACATTCCGCGTACTCGACCACGGCACCGCGCTCAGACAGCGTGTCGCCCAATAGATCGCGCCCGCCTTCGCCGCGAAAAATAACCACGCGCTTGCCCTGCACGCCCTTCAGTTCCGGCTGATCGAGCAAGGCTTCGCTGTCGAAACGCTCGCTCGGCGCGATTACCGCGGCAAAGCCGCCGCGCCGCAACTCGCGCTCGCTGCCGCGGCCAACGGTGGCAACGCGCAGTCCGGCCGGCCAGACGCGCCGGGCCCGCACCAGGGCCAGCGCCTTGTTTACCGCGTTGGCACTGATGAAAATGGCCAGATCGAATGCGTCCAGACGGTCGATCAGCGCGAGTACCGGCTGCAAGTCCGCCACATCGAAAATCTCCAGCGCCGGGAACACCACCGGCTCGCCTCCGGCGGCGCGGATGAGCGCCTCCATGTGCGCCGTCTGTCCGGCGGGCCGCGTCACCACGACACGGCGCCCCGCGAGGGGGAGCCGGCTCATAGAAGCGCGGCGAGAATGCGGTCGGCGCCTTGCGCGCGCAATTCGCCGGCGAGGCGCGCACCCAGTTCCTCGGGCGACCCGGATGGACCGGAAACCTCCGCTTTCACCATGCCCTTGCCGTCCGGCTGCGCCACCAGGCCGCGCAACTCGATGGTCGCCCCGATCACGCTGGCGTAGGCCGCGAGCGGCAGTTGGCAACTGCCGCCGAGTGCCCTGCTCACCGCACGCTCGGCGCGCACCGCGAGTTCGGTCGCGCGGTGGTTGAGCGCGGCGAGACTGGCGGCGATGTCGCCGCGCTCGGCGCGATATTCGATCGCGAGCGCACCCTGCCCCGCGGCGGGCAGGCTTTGCTCGACCGTCAGCACCGAGCGGATGCGCGAACCCAGCCCCAGACGTTTCAGGCCGGCAGCGGCGAGGATGATGGCGTCATGATCGCCGCGGTCCAGCTTGGAAAGCCGGGTGTCGAGATTGCCGCGCAAGCTCGTCACCAGTAGCCGCGGATAGCGGCTGCGAAGCTGTGCCTCGCGCCGCAGACTGGAAGTGCCGACTACGGCGCCCGAGGGCATTGCATCCAGAGCGTCGAATTTGTTGGAGACAAAGGCGTCGCGCGGGTCTTCGCGTTCCAGGATCGCGCCCAAGGCGAAGCCTGCGGGCAATTCCATCGGCACGTCTTTGGCCGAGTGCACTGCCAGATCGGCGCGGCCTTCGGCCAGGGCGAGTTCCAGTTCTTTCACGAACAGGCCCTTGCCGCCGATTTTGGCGAGCGAAGTGTCCAGGATTTCATCCCCGCGCGTCGACAGGGCGAGGAGTTCGACCTGGCAATCCGGAAACAATCCGCGCAGCCGATCGCGCACATGCTCGGCCTGCCACAGGGCGAGGCGGCTCTGGCGCGTGGCGATAACGATACGATCGGGATGACTCAAGACGGAACTTCTGCTATGGCCGCACGCCTGGTGCCGACGCGCCGGATTCTAGCATGCCTCGCTGTGCTCTTTGTTTCGACACCGCACTCGCGCAGCTGCGTCACGCCGCGGTGACGGGCTGAACCGCGGGGTGCGCGGCGAAGGCCGGTGAAAATCAAAGCCCGCCGTTCCGCGCGTGCTCCGCGGCAACATCAATCCGCGGCGAGTTCTTTCACCAGCGGCCACTGGCGCCGGCTGACGGCAAGTTTCTCCGCGCACCCGTCGAGCACCACCGCCCAGCCCTGCTCGCCGTCCTGGACTTCCGATTTCTCGAAACCGCGGATGCGCGATTTCGCCACCAGGCAGTTGCGGTGGATGCGCACGAAAACCTCGGCAAATTCCTGTTCCAGGTGGCTGAGGGATTCCTCCATAAGGTACTCGCGCTCGGCGGTGCGGATGGTGACGTATTTCAACTCCGCCTTGAGATAAAGAATATCGGCCACCGGCACCAGCGTGATGCGTCCGCGCTCGGGCACCGACAGATGCCGGCGCGGCGCGCGCTCCAGCCCGCGCAGTGCCTCGCCGCTGGGGGCGGCCCGGCCGCGCACGCGCTCGAGCGCGGACAGAAGCCGCTCACGGCGGATCGGTTTCAACAGATAGTCGAGCGCGCGCAGCTCGAACGCCTTGATCGCGTGCCCGTCGTGAGCGGTGACGAAAATGATTGCTGGCGGCGACTCCAGCGCCAGCGTGTGGCGCGCGAATTCGATGCCGCTCATCTGCGGCATGCTGATGTCCACCAGCACCAGGTCCGCCGCGACAGAGGCGAGGAGGGCGAGTGCCTCGCGCCCGTTAGCGGCTTCTCCCACCACCTCCGCCGGCACGAGCGGCGCGCAGTCGGCGATCAACTCCTTCAGGCGCGAGCGCGCCGGAGCTTCGTCGTCGACCAGAATCACCTTCAAGGCGTTCGTCACTCCTGTCTCCGGTAAGGCAGTGTCATGCGGATCTCGAACTTGTCGCCCACCACTTCGGTGGCGAGGCTCGCCTCCAGGTCGAAATGCAAGGCCAGGCGCTCGCGGATGTTGGCGAGGGCCATGCGGTTGCCGGCGCGGTGCTGGTGCTCCGGGTGATAGGGATTCGCGAGGAGCAGCCGCACCTGGTCTTTGTCGCGAAAAATGCGGATGAGCACCGTGCCCGGCCCGGCGCCCGGTTCGATGCCATGATAGACCGCGTTTTCCACTAGCGGCTGCAACAGCAATTGCGGCACCAGGGCATCTTCCGGCATGGTCTGGATATCCCAGTCGACCCGCAGGCGCTCGCCCAAGCGCAGTTGCTCCAGGTTGAGATACTGGCGGCACAGCGCCAGCTCGTCGGCGAGGGTGGTCAGGCGCCGGTTGTCCTGCATCAGGGCGCGGAACAACTCCGCCAAATCCTCCAGCGCCGCTTCGGCGCGCTTGGGGTCGTTGCGAATGAGGGAGAGCACGGCGTTCAGGCTGTTGAACAGGAAATGCGGCCGGATGCGCGCCTGCAGCGCCTGCAGCCGGGCGTCGATCAGGGCGGGCGAGTACGCGCGCCTGCGCCAGAAGAAATAGGCGAGGAGGAATGCAGTGAGCAGCGCGCACAAGATCCATGCCCGCGCCAGGCCAAAAGGCGTGGTCGTCTCGCCCGGAACCATGCTTGCATTGAGCACCAGTCCCGTCAAAGCCATCTCCAGCAGCATCACGACGGCAATGCTCCAGGTATAGGGCAGACGCGACAGCCATTTCGACATGGCGTACAGCGACAGCAGCGACAGCGCCAGCACCGGTTCGATCACGGCGGCCAGTTCTTCGAACCGCTGCGCAAGTTGCGCCGTGCCCCGGGACTGGATCAGCGCGGTGGTGAAGCCGCCCAGATTGACCAGCAGCAGGATGCGCAGCGCCACGCCCAGATTGCGGAAATCCGGCAGAGAGTCGGGAGGCGTATTTTGATCTATACTTACCATAGATAAAGTATTGAAAGTGAAAGCCAAAGTCAATTAGCACACAGCCGGGCGTAAAAAAACGCCGGTCTTTTCGATTCTGACCGCATTCAGGGCAATGAGCAAGAACACGCACAAGGAACCGCGGCCCCGCGCCGCCTGGTCGGGACGATTTTCCGAACCCGTAACGGAACGGGTGCAGCGCTATACCGCCTCGGTGTCTTTCGACCGGCGCCTCGCCGAGCACGACATCCGCGCCTCGCTCGCGCACGCGCGCATGCTCGCCGCGTGCGCGGTAATCTCCAGGCGCGACCTCGCCGCCATCGAGTCCGGCATGCGCGCCATCCTCGCCGAAGTCCGCGGCGGCAGGTTCAAGTGGTCGCTCGCAAACGAGGACGTGCACCTCAACATCGAGCGCCGCCTGACCGCGCTCGCGGGTGACGCCGGCAAGCGCCTGCACACGGCGCGCTCGCGCAACGACCAGGTGGCGACCGACGTGCGCCTGTGGCTGCGCGACGCGATCGATGCGCTGAGCGCGCAACTCGCCGCGTTGCAGACGAGCCTGCTCGATCTGGCCGAACACCACGCGGGCACGGTGATGCCCGGCTTCACCCACCTGCAGGTGGCGCAGCCGGTGACCTTCGGCCATCACCTGATGGCTTATTTCGAGATGTTCGCCCGCGACCGGGAGCGGCTCGCCGACTGCCGCAAGCGCGTAAACCGCCTGCCGCTGGGCGCGGCCGCGCTCGCCGGAACCTCCTACCCGATCGATCGCGCCATGGTGGCGAAAGAGCTGGGCTTCGACGGCGTTTGCGCCAACTCGCTCGACGCGGTGTCGGACCGCGACTTCGCGATCGAATTCTGCGCCTGCGCCGCGCTTGTCATGACCCACATCTCGCGGCTGTCGGAGGAACTGGTGCTGTGGATGAGCCCGCGCTACGGTTTTATCCGCCTGCCCGACCGCTTCTGCACCGGATCTTCCATCATGCCGCAGAAGAAAAACCCGGACGTGCCGGAACTCGCGCGCGGCAAAACCGGCCGCGTGGCCGGCCATCTGATGGCGCTGCTCATGCTGATGAAAGCGCAGCCGCTCGCATACAACAAGGATAACCAGGAGGACAAGGAGCCGCTGTTCGACAGCGTCGACACTCTCGCCGAAACGCTGGCGATTTTCACCGACATGGTGGCGGGCATCGAAGTCGACGCGCGCGCGATGCGCGCGGCGGCGCTGCAGGGCTATTCGACCGCGACCGACCTCGCCGATTATCTGGTGAAAAAGGGACTGCCGTTCCGCGACGCACACGAGGCGGTGGCGCGCGCGGTGCGCCGGGCGGAAGCGCGCGGCTGCGATCTCGCCGCGCTCAGCCTCGCCGAATTGCGGCAACTGTCGCCGCTGGTCGGCGTCGACGTATTCAAGGTACTGACCCTCGAAGGTTCGCTCGCCAGCCGCGACCACGTCGGCGGCACCGCGCCCAAGCGCGTGCGCGCCGCAATCAGGCGCGCGCGCAAATCCCTGGGATAGACGTGCCATGGAAAAGATCGGCAAGTACCAGGTTGTCAAGAAACTCGGGGAGGGCGCGACCAGCGCGGTGTATCTGTGTCATGATCCTTTCGCCAACCGCGAAGTCGCCATCAAAGTGGTGTTCCCCGACGCGCTCACCGACGCCGAAAACCGCAACCTGTTCAAGAAACTGTTCATCACCGAAGCGTCGCTCGCCGGCAAGCTCGCGCACCCGCACATCGTGCAGATCTACGACGCGGTGGTGGACGACAGCCTGAGCTACGTTGTGATGGAATACGTGGACGGCGGCACCCTCGAGCCGCACTGCAACCCGGGCGCTCTGCTGCCGGTGGACAGGATCGTCGAGCTCATATTCAAGTGCACCCGGGCCCTGGATTTCGCCAACCGCGCCGGCGTCATCCACCGCGACATCAAGCCGGCCAACATCCTGCTGCACGGCGAGACCGGCATCAAGATTTCCGACTTCGGCTCGGCGCTGATGACGACCAGCGAAGTTACCCAGGTGAGCGGTATCGGCTCTCCCGCTTATATGTCGCCGCAGCAGATCAAAGAGCATCCGCTCACGCCTCAGACCGACATCTACTCTCTCGGCGTGGTGATGTACCAGCTGCTGACGGGGCAACTGCCGTTTCAGGCCAGCAACAACTTCAGCATGATGTACCAGATC